>Ga0182004_10001066_pt1 | contig 19250 bp, 10 predicted proteins | sample Sormic07211540_1_FD_120479 | JGI IMG/M metagenome (GOLD analysis project Ga0182004, IMG submission 120479) | Endophyte microbial communities from Sorghum bicolor roots, Mead, Nebraska, USA - 072115-40_1 MetaG | ecosystem: Host-associated > Plants > Roots > Unclassified | place: USA: Nebraska...
CGCCATACATGCATAGGCTAGAAGAGCTTGTAGATTAAGTCAAGTCTTTATTGTAAACGATCTCCATGTACAGCCACGAAGGGGGCTCTTCCCTTCACTATATAAACACGGAACCGGGAACCAAGATGGTCATCCCGTTATCTCCTATTTCTATACTCACAACCAGTTATTATATATACTTGCTCTGATCTCTAGCAGGCGTTCCGATCCCCATGTGCCATGCCATACGAAAGTGCTTTTTTTTTTGAAAGACCCAGTTGCCCGGCGTTGCATTAATAAGAAGAGAAGAGTTTAAAACATCAGTTGTATATGCACGAGTGGCGTAGCCTAGCGCGGAGAGTCCACGCTGGTTTAAAACAAAAGAAAGGGGGGGGGGGGTTTAATTCCTCCCAACATTTTGAGCAACCCAAAGGGGGATAAAACTTTCACTGAGAAGAGCGAAAACGTCGATGTTCTTGAGCCCTGAAAGATCACCATATTTCTTTGCTTCCGGATGCTCTAGAGGGTTAGGTAGGATTGCCACTGTGTGTGCGCCATCTTTGTCCCATTCTCTCTCATACTATAGAACCAATCTTCCTTGTCATGATGCATCGTCCAATTTACTGGCGCTAGGTTGCTACAGCCACTCCATGTCGCAACTAAGCCCAGACTTCCTTGGAGTATGACACTGAAAAGATGGTTGCATTACCTCCCGCAAATCACATCCATCCATAAGTTCAGAGTTCTGTAACTGTTTCAGCAGGAAGGAGAGATCGAGGATATGCGTTACAGCACCGTGTATAATGTCGTCCGGCTGGAAAAGCCTGCAGCGGCAGCCTGTTCGAGCTTCAGAGTGTTCATTCAGTCGTTAATTAGTCTTCAGTGTCAGTAGTGAGAGTGGTCCTTTTTCCCTGGCCATGAGATGCTGGTGAGGAACTGAGGATGAGCCTTGAGGGGTGGCCTTTTTTCCTCTGTTCACGTAAAGATTTACCGCAAACCAACAGCCGAAACATTAGATTGTGGCGAGCGTATAAGCAGCAGTTTCATTTAAAAAAAAAGGTCTAGCCGGTTTGTATGTTTTTTTTTTCGAAAGCGTGCCTTAGCACGTGTTGCTTTAAGGGAAAAAGGAATCTGAGTACAAGCACGTCAAAACTCATGGCGAGATGCCATAGGCTAACGGCCAAACACACTAACACAAAGCACCGGCTTTAACGGTGGAGCTAGACCGGTGTACTTAGGAAAGAACTAACCCGCTAAGAGAGAGAGAGAGGGGGACAATCTATGAGACGAGGTGAACGAACGGCGATAGCAGCCGGTAGCCTGCGGCCACCCACGACTCCATCTCTTCCCGGATGCGCTTTAGAAGCAAGGAGCAGGGGCGTGAGGCGCCGTCGAACGTCCGCCTGTTGCGCTCCTTCCAAATCTCCCAGATGACCAAAAGGACGATGGAGTCGAATGGCTTGCCCATGGGTTGGAGTTCAACACGAGTAACAGCGGAGAGTGGTCCGAGCAGTCAGACGAGAGGCTTCGTAGGTGGTGAAAGGGAAAGAGCTGTAACCACTCCACGGAGGTGAAGGCCCGGTCGATGCGCTCAAGGGTGGGGTTGTCTCTCCCGTTTGACCATGTGTATAAGCGACCGGATAGGTGGAGCTCCTGGAGCGGCAACACGTCTATCGTGTCCCTGAAGGCGCGCATGAGCCCACGGTGAAGCCTACCGTGGTTCTTGTCAGCCGCCTGGTAAATCAGATTGAAGTCGCCACACACGAGCCACGGCCCAGCACAGGCCGCACGTATGTCCCTGAGCTCCTGCAGGAAGGCAGTCTTTTCGGAAGACGAATTCGAGCTCGGACCATAGACGTTAGACAGCCACCACAACTGCTGAGACGCAAGAGAACGGATCGCAATGGTAATAGAGAAACGGCGTCGATCTGAGGCGGAGACCTCCCACAGGTCCCCCGCCAGGAGATGGACGCACCACCAGCCACACCGGACGCCGGCAGGAAGGCGTAGTCGTAGCAAGATCCCGAGCATCTGATGATTCGCCCAAGAGGAATAACTCTCACGCTTTCATAGATATGGACAAGCATGTATACCAGCAAAATTTAAATATTGCGCCTGCGTGACGATAAAACGACTAGTTTTCAAGCAAACAATAGTAAAGACTGCCAAAGTTCTTGGTCGTGAGGGACTCTTTATCAGACATGTGTGTTTGTTGGGTTTTCCTAGATCAACTAGCAAGCCTAGAGCATCACCTCTATTTTTTCATCGGTGTTTGAAAAAAGTTAGAGTTTATTATGAGTAAAAAATAAAAGATATATAATGGTTTGTTTAGACTATATGTCTCGGTCAGTTTTGGCCCTTCATACTGCCTATAGTACTAGAGTATCTCCAACAGTTTGTTATTTCTCACTTGGCCCAACAGATTCGGTTGTTGACCGGTACCCCGACGCCTTCTCTTCATTCGCTCGACCGCCGCACCCCCCCACGCCTTCCCTTCCATCGCAGGGGGGCCACCGAACGGTGCCGCCTGAGACGCAGCAACAGATTGACCAACAAAGGGTGAAGGCGCATGCGATGGCGTGGTAGGAGGGCCTCCAAAGGAAGGAGGGGCCTGTGACGCCGCACCTAGAGGCCCCCCAAACGGTGGCGGCGGCTAGGACACCCCCGGTTGTCCGTCAAAGGGCGGCGAGGCGGAAGTCGCCGCCGTAGGCGCCCGCACGAACGGCGGTGCGGGCGGGCTCCTAGGGAACACGGGCTGGGCGGCGGCCGGTGGAGGGCCCGGACGCGCGGCGAAGGGGGGTGGTGCCTGCTACGGCGTCAGCCCCCGCGGGGCGTCGGGCGGCGGGGCCGCGCCGCGGGAGATCTGGAGGTTGGCGCGCGCGGGAAGAGGCCGCGGAATTCTCCGACTGCGCGCGGGAACTAGCTCCGAGAGGCACGGGCGAGCGATGGCAAGCTGGATACGCGCGCAAATATACGCCCGCGGCTCCGACGGATAGCAAGTGGGACAAGATGGCAAGCAAGTTTAGCAAACTGTTGGAGAATGTTTTTTCCATGTTTTTGCCAAATTTTAAAGTTTAGCAAGTTATATACCAAACTGTTGGAGATGTTCAGCGGTGATAGAAGTGTAACACCACCATTTATAAGGGAAAGAACAATCATAGCCGGTTCGAACTAACCATCGGTAGTCATGATGACCGTTTGGGAACTGGAGTGGTAAGCGAATCTATGGTAATGAATGCATATGAGCTACAAATGAAAACATGTTGACAAACAATATTTTCATGCAGATAAGCCTCAAGCCATCAATTGTTTTACTTGGAAATTTGGTTGTCAGAACCTGCTTTTTGGTTTCAATCGCTTGTGGTGCAGAATTACTGTCCACCGTAGCCCTACCCTAGTTTCTATATATCCAACGGCCTGCATACCTCGTCCGAAGCTACTTGGATAGAAACATTGGGAATGGAGCATCAGCTATTCAGCTCTGCTAGTGTTTGTAGGTCATAGGAGGCAAAATGTACTTTTGCAGTTATGCGTTCAGGCTTTGGTGCTAATTGATTGCATTCCCCAATCATATGCCATCCCTTTTGAATATTCTTCTCAGCAGCTTATGGTGATAGAGCCTCAGTGCAAAAGCGTCTTTGGCACCTCACTACCTCAGGCTCAGGGTAATAACGGCGTCTTTGGCGTCTTAATAATAACCAGTCCATGCATGCTTTGGTTTTCTGTAGCTTCTGTTTCCTGTCCATCTGCATGCTTTTCAGTGCAGCTAAAGCTCTCATGCATGCACTGAATGAAGCAGACCAACCACACACATTTGGGCCTTGTTTAGTTCATGAACGAAAAAATTTCGCGATACTGTAGCACTTTCGTTTGTTTATGATAATTATTATCTAACCATGGACTAACTAGGCTCAAAAGATTCATCTCGTCAATTTCGATCAAACTGTGTAATTAGTTTTTATTTTCATCTATATTTAATACTCCATGCATGCGTCTAAAGATTCGATGTGACGAGAAATCTTGAAAATTTTTGAGTTTTTGGGTGGAAGTAAACAAGGCCCAGGTGCAAGCAGTTCCCTTCGTAACTGCCGCAGGTTTTACTCCTCTCTTTCTGTGAATTCTCGTACTACCTGCCTGTTGTTGGTCCCATGAAATGAATACAGGAGCCAAGATGGATAAAGAAAGCCACTGCACCGCGGCAGCTTTAATCTGAAGAGCACGGGAGGGGGGAGAGATCAGATTTGCTAGCTGTTGCTTGGTGAACGACGACGACGACAGCGACGAACTGGGCGAGTGCTTTCTCGGGTCTCGGTAAAGTTCATTGCTGGTGGACTCCAAAACAGTGCAGCATTGTTTCTAGATCTTGAAATAAACCTGTTTTAGTTGTAGATTACTATGTCATCATATCGATAAGATCAGATGGCCGGCCCCAGTGAGGAGTTGGAGAGTTGGAGTTGGGACTGAGCCACAGAAGGACAAATAAAGCCTGAACCTCTGGTACTGCAGTCACAGTCTATAGCTATTTACTCGCAAAATCGAATCTAGTCTTTATAGTGCTCGTTCACTCGTCCCTTGCTGCTACCTGTCTTATGGTAAATCCAAAACCTATTTCCAAGGTCTCTATACTGTACTTGTGCAGGTTTATTTGTTTCCTGTTAGTTGGTGACCCCAGTCTATCATTAACAAGTCCTTCAGCAAGGACAGGAAACAACAACAAGTTAAAACATGCAGCAGCAACGTCCACACTCCCACGCAGGATGGTAATCTAGTCAACAAGCTCAAGATACTAGAGATGAATTATTTCCGTCCCCTGCACATGCAGAGTTCACAAGACACAAGCATGCGGACTGAAACCGAAGAACATGCATGCAGCCGGCCCCGGCGGCCCAATCACAGTCCCATCAGTCCACTCCACCATCCGTCAGTCAGCTTTTCTACTGTTCCCCAATAACCGCAATGCGGTTCACCGATCTTGTTCAGAACCAGCAGGTCAGGTCAGGACTCAGGAGGGGCCAATTGGCCATGGAGGTTTCAGCCTTCACAATTATCACAAATCTTCATTTCCCAGCTGCCGGTCCTACTCCTAGGATTCCTTCCACCAGTTGATATATACTACTGACAGTCTACAGGCCTTAATAAGCTGTTATTAGTTCTGATCCAGTTCGTCATCCGAATTGAATGTGATTAGGTCACATTGAGATTCTGATCCAGTAGCTAGGTATACGTAGGAAGGCAAAATGCACTTTGATTTGGCTCTCAGGCTTTGCTGGTGCTCATTAGATTCCCCAGTGACAAAGGCCTTTGTTCGGCTCCAATGCAAGCTTATGATAATAATGGCGGCCCTAAAGGTAGCTAACTCGCCTCAGGTTAATTTAACGGCCACTTTGTTGGTACCTGATCAGCGCATCCTTTGATTAGTTCACTTTCACTGTCGCCGCTTTGCTGTGCTGCATCTGCGTGCATGTCAGTCACAGTACTCAGTGCACCTTAACCTGCTGATGCTGATCAGTACTAAGTAAGAGCTCCACACTTTGATGCACGCTGATGCTGCTAACACCTAGTAGCAGCCATGATTACCGTGCTCTTGTTACTTTCTACGGATTCTCACTACTCCTATTACTTTCTACGGATTCTCTAGTAGCAGCCTCTGGTCCCATCTGCCATCCCATGTAAAATGGTAAATGCATGCAGGCGATGTCCACGAAGAAGATGCTAGCTATAGCTTATTAGCTGCAGCAGCATTACACTGTATCGTCGATCATTCGATGACAGGCAACGAACATATGCATGATGCATGCATCAATCTGTTTGGTGAACCGTGAAGAACATGACGACAGTGTTTTGTGTGCTTTCGCGTGCCTCGGTAAAGATTTAGGGCCTTGTTTAGTTGCGAAAAAAATTTGGTTTTGGATACTATAGCACTTTATTTTTATTTTAACAATTATTGTCTAATTATGGACTAACTAGTTAGGCTCAAAAGATTTATCTCGTGATTTACAGGCAATCTGTGCAATTAATTTTTGCTTTCATTTGCTTTCATCTATATTTAATACTTCGTGCATATGTCGTAAAATTCGATATGACACGAAATTTTTTTAAAAAAAAATAGTTTTTGGAGTGAACTAAACAAGATGTGAAAAAATTTTGGTTTTCGCTACTGTAGCAATTTCGTTTGTTTGTGACAAATATTGTCTAATCATGGACTAACTAGGATCAAAATATTCGTCTCGTGATTTACAGATAAACTGTGTAATTAGTTTTTGTTTTTGTTTATATTTAATGTTTTATACATGTGTCGCAAGATTCGATGTGACGAGAAATTTTGAAATTTTTTTGATTTTTGGGGTGAACTAAACAAGGCCTTCTTACCGGCCATTGTTCCTCGTAGGATCTAGGATGTGATGTGACGGCCGCATTGTGGAGTTGGGAGATCAAATAGACCTGCAGGATGATCAAATAGACCTGCAGGATGATCAAATAGACCTGCAGGATGGGGGCAGAGATAAAACCGTGGCCTGCGCTACTATTATGCTCTTCCACTCATCAGATTCCGTTCCTCACGACTTTGTGTCCCGAGTTCCAAGGCTTTGTGTTCATGTGGGTGCTCGACTGCTGCTAGCATCTGTTTCCTGTTGGTGGCTCCTAAAGATGTCAATGGAGGCCCGCGACCCGTGACCCGATGGGTATTTACTCTATTAGGGTACCAATATGGAGTGAGACCAGTACCTATGGGTACACAAACGGAGCAAACCCTTCACCCATTGGGTACGCGGGTATGGGGACGTTCTAGTAGTCCCCATACCCATTTACCCTTGGGTGAAAAATACCCAACCCAAAACTAAAGAAGCCCACCAGCCACCAGTCCACCGGCAGCCCATACACTGAAACCCTATATAGTGCTAGCAAAGTACTACTCTCTACTATGTGATTTGTATGGACAATGAACTATAATAGTGTTGTGACTAGTGGTTGCAGCAGAAATTATTATGTTGCTATTTGCTAGGTATATGGTGAGGTGGCTATGTGACGATGCTTGTGAATGGCTATGTGACGATGCTTGTGAATGGCTACTACGTGACTGATGCTTGTGAATTGCTGATGTTTGGCGGGTATGGGTGACCCGCCGGGTCTAATTTACCCACCCGGGTATGGGTCTGGGGAAATTCTTCCACCCATCACTGTATATGGGGATACCCGTGGTGTTATATTGTTGTTATGGGGATGAGTCTGGGGAGTTCATACCCGATGGGGATTTACCCATTGCCAACACTAGTGGCTCCTGTTGCCAAGTCTAGGAGTCCATAGTATGTAGTAGTACTACATTGCACACTGACTGCAGGACAATCTATCTGACTTCGTGATGGGACGTCTTTGCTATCAACCGACATCCACTACAATCAAAGAGTACAGGGCATGGAGATCCCATTATCGTCGGTTTTCATTCTCATTAGTGATAATGATAATTGAGATTTTGACCGTTGGTTTGCAACGATAAGTTAATATCACCATCAGCTTGAGTAACCACACACAACCTTGATAAGTTAAAATCACCACCTGCCTCACTAACCACCCCATGGTGAAAAATGTATTTAAAAAACAAAAAATACTTGTCAATGTCGGTTAACCCGCGCTAACGCCATGGGGCCACTACTGCGCAAGGGCCACCTTTGTGCCAAGATAAGATCTAGGGTGTCTGCCATTCCTGATCGGAGATTACGAGCAGTGGCATAGAAGGCCGAGGGGGGAGGGGCACCGCCGCGCTTAGAATCATGGAGAGAGAGAGAGAGATAGAGAGAGAGAGAGAATTTTGCAAGGAGGGCGAGAGAATGGAAAGAGAGAGAGGTTGGTGAACACATGGAGGATAGAGGAGAGAGCACTAGAACAGACCTCTCAATCCATGATAGATTTAAAGAACGTCACTAAGAGTACACAATCACTAACATACAAGATCTAGAATTGTGTATATCCAGCCTAGAGCCCAATACTCGCTCGCATATATAAGGAGCCAAAAAAAAAACCTAACACACCCACTCCGGTTGCCTCCCTCCTCTACACCATTCCATCAGTCGCCGCCTCCTCTACCCCAATCCATCGTGGTTGTGGTGCGACACACCCAATCTTGGCTAGTGCCCTTCACTCCCACCTCATTGGAGCAAGTCGAGGTTGGGGCAAGGCACACGAAGGAGGCAAGCGGCTTTAGCTTCACTAGTTCCATGCCGATAGTTATCCATCCATGGTTGTATCACCCATAGGTTATAATAAGTATATGTGTTATTTTTTAGTCGTATTATCTAAAACCTGAGTTATGGACTAGATGCACAATTATAAGTTCTCTAAAAGGTAATCAATGATGACCTATTTAGATTAAATAGTCTACACACTTGCTTTTCTAGAGGCAACAACCAATGATGGCTAATCCTTTGTATCTGACGAGTTAACGCCTCTGGTTTCTGCATATGAAGAGAAAACGAGAGCTTAGGACAAATATTAGTTGTCCTGTGTTCCAAACGTCGTTCTCCTCATCTTCCTTTCTTTTGTTTTTGTTTCCTTTAATTATCCTGCCAAAATTCCTTTTGCTATATACCTACATACACACAGTAATATAGAGCATCTCCAAGGGTTTTGCATTTGAGTAATTTGCCAAAAAGCTCCAAAAGGAGTATCCAACGGTTTTGCATTTGGAGTTTGCAATTTGGACAACTTGGCAAATGAGGAAGCAAACTTGGCAAAAATGCCAAGTTGTAGACGGCTTTGCAAACCTGATCACGCGTGCAAAGTCACGCGCAAGGAAAGCGCGAGCGCCTGAAAACCTCCTATTTTTATCCTTTGCCAAGTCCAAATGCCAATTCCCTTGGAGATGGAATTGGAGATGGCGTATTTTTATTTTTTGTATTTTGTTATGGGAGTTTGCAAACAACAACAAATACCAAGTCAATTTGCCAAAGCCTTTGGAGATGCTCTAAGTTGTCCTTTGGAGATGCTCTAAGTTGTCCTGTGTTCCAAACGTCGTTCTCCTCATCTTCCTTTCTTTTGTTTTTGTTTCCTTTACTTTTCCTACCAAAATTCCTTTTGCTATATACCTACATACACACATTATCTATATTTGGTAGAAAGGTAAACATTATTTATATTTATATATACTAGCAAAATATGTCCGTGCGTTGCAACGGAAAAAAATACAAACATGTTAAGGTATAAAAATATTTATGAAAATAAATATATGATAATACTATTTATTGTGGTGCTACACACTTAAATATCGAGCTCGATGACTTCTCCACTACAATATGTAAATCCTCATATCTAATTAAAGTCAAATTGAGCCAAGAATCTACCGTTGCTGAAAATCAATTCTATAGTCCACACATTGTTCTAATAAGTATTACTAGCAAATTTGCCCGTGCGTTGCAACGGGAGAAAAACTATCAAATGTTAATGGCAAACAACGACAGAACATAAGACATATTTATATAGGAGTAAGACAATGTTATTCCTAACTAATCATGTACTACTGCTCTTAGTAAATTAACTTAAAATCTTATACTCGGGGAAGGATAAGCACATGCATCGCCGTTAGTATAGATAAATAGATACTCCCTTTGTCTCAAAATAAATAATATTTTTTACTTTTATAGACATCTTATTTGACCTTTTCATCATATAAATATTATCTATTTTATTGTGACTTATCTTATTATTAGAGATTAGAGATACTTTAATAATGATGCATTTGTTTATAATGCATACAAAATTATGAATAAGACGAACAATCGAATAATTTGTCTAGAAGTAAAAAACAGGTATTTTGGGAAGTAGGTGTATATAAGATCGTACTTTGCTACGTTTATTGTCATATAGTTAATTATCAATCTATTTTTTTTCTCTCTAGAGGACCATCATCATTCTATTGGAACGTAGAAGACTACTTATATCTTCTCTAAAGCGTTGGTGATTTTGTGCTAAATAGATTAGAAACAAATTTTAAAGAGAATTTTATACTTTTGCTTCATTTTTTTGTTTTCCCTAACTTTTATGGGCACACCATAATTTTTAGAGAAGGGCATATATGTTAATATCACAGCTTCTGCATCAATTAATGCATATGTTTTCATATGAATTCCATGCTATTAAATAATTCATCGTTTGTGTTTATGGCCTTGTTTAGTTCCTAAAAAGATTTGCAAAATTTTTCAGATTCTCCTTCATATCGAATCTTTAGACGTATGCATGAAGTATTAAATATAGACAAAAAATAAAAAGTAATTGCACAGTTTGGTCGGAATTGACGAGACAAATTTTTTTGAGCCTAGTTAGTCCATGATTGGACAATATTTATCAAATACAAACGAAATTGATACTATTTATATTTTGTAAAATATTTTACAAGTAAACAAGGCCTATGGATAAATAACATATATGATTTTATGATAGCTTATCATTTAATCGCACTCATGTGATGAAGTCAATATCTTAGAATAGAATGATTTCACATTAGTCTTTTTATTTACCATGCGGTATGTAGCAATTCTGAGAAAACAATGGTGACCCATAAAAAAAATCTAAACATGAGTGGGCTACACTACCGACAATTTGTAGCCAGAGGAGATGTATCTGGTCATGGTTCGACTTTCATCAGAGTGACTTCACCACCTATGCAGTCTCCACGCCGCATCCAGTTCCTCTTTTCCTCATCTGGTGGTCTCTGTCTCATCCATCTGGTGATCCGCAGCTCCCGAGGACACAGCCCCTGCGGCAGGAACTCGCCATCTGCAGCCTCGTTTGAGTACTACACTCCATCTCCATGCATGTGAAACAAGACAAGGGCATTGTTGCTACAAATCTAAGTCCGGCAGGGTGTCCACCGGTCGTGGAACATGGCGCTCATGCGACACGCCAATGAATTTGTGTTGTTATTGTGACGTACGTACTCCTACTTGGCTCCAAGTTGGCACGCTAGTTGCTTGTGGTGACCGTCTCGACCTCTCCTGTGCTTCCAAGCACATGAGGGAGAAGGATACGCTCCTCCGGCCAGCTCGGCTAGCTATAGATCTAGAGCTGGACCAATAAGGTTTGACTAATCTATATTTGCTAATTATAATTATAGTCCTATATGGACATGGAAAGTTTAAAGAACCTGATGGACTGGTGGACAGAAAGATACGGTAAACCAAAATTTTTACAATTTATTATTAAGTATAGATATAAGCTTGGCCAATAATATCAGTGTCCCCAATGCAACCCCTCTGTAGCTGACGATCTTTACATTTCCACCGTCGTACACACTCAGACGGCCGCACCTCGGCAACTGTACGTATTCTCCCACGTCATAACGTCAGCAAACGTCTGAACTCGCACCGTCCGGTTCCGTTCCGTTATGTTACGCAAATAAACGAGCGCCTTGTTTAGTTCCAAAAAGTTTTCGGTACTGTAGCACTTTCGTTTGTTTGTGATAAATATTATTCAATCATAGACTAACTAAGATCAAAAGATTCGTCTCGTAATTTACAGTTAAACTGTATAATTAGTTTTTGTTTTCGTCTATATTTAATGTTTCATGCATATGCCACAAGATTCGATGTGACGGGAAATCTTAAAAACTTTTTGGTTTTCGAAAGGAACTAAACAAGGCCGAGCCCTCGTATGTGCCCACAAAGGTAGGTAGGCAGGCAGGCTGTCGTCAGCAGTTCAGACGTTGTTTAGTTTCTAAAATTTTTTAAAAAATTTATAACATTGAATTTTTATACGCATATACAAAACATTAAATATAAATAAAAATAATTAACTGTATAATTATTTGTAATTTACTAAATAAATCTTTTAAATCTAATTAATTTATGATTAAAATAATAATTATTATAAATGAAAGTACTAAATTGGTAAATCTAAAAATTTTCACGAGGAATGCGGGAAGCCCATGTCTCAGTCCATGTCACCTCGATCACTTTTCACAGTTTGACGGTGTAGCGTAGCGCCAGCCAGCCGCCAGTACAAAAGCCGCCGGCACCTAACCACTGTCCGCGGCTGCCACCGCACAGTTTTTTCAGCGAGACTGCACTGCAGCCGAGCCAACCCACCAACCTGCCGCCCCGCCGATCGATCGATCGATGGGCAAGTGCGTCAGGATCCGCGGCAGCAGCAGCAAGCCGCCGCCGGCGGCGGCCGCCGAGGCCGAGGCCGCGTCGTCGTGCCTCACGCTGCGCAGCGGCCGCCGCGTGCCGCCGGTGGCAGCGGCGTGCGGCCCGCCGAGGACCAGCGGCAGGCCGCGGCGCCACCGCGCGGGGTCTGCCCTCCGACGATGGTGCGGCGCCGCCGAGGCCGCGGACAAGCAGGTGCAGCAGCGCGCGTGCGGCAGCCCCCGGCGCGGGAGTGCAGCAGGCCGGGTGCTCGGTCTCGGACTCGGTGCACGCCGGCAGCTCTGCCACGACGACGGGCGGACGACGGAGGCGGAGGTGCCGCCGTCGCGGGCGGCAGATATCGGCGTCGACGACGGGCGTGGAGACTGCTTCGAGTGAGTGCAGTTTTTATTTATTCCTGCTGCCTTTCATTCTTCGGATCACAATTCACAAAACAAAGCCAGTTTTTAGTGTTTTTTTTTTGCGAGGATAAGCCAGTTTTCAGTTAATCGCAAAAGGAAAGCCAATTTTCAGTTTCGAGGAAATTTACGAAACAATATATATCATATACTCTCTCCATTCCAAATTGTAAGTCATTACAAGAATCTTGGAGAGTCAAACTTTTCTAAGTTTGACCAAATTTATATTATAAAATAATAATAATTATGATACTAACTAAGTATCATTAGATTCTTTCTTAATTATATTTTAATAGTATACTCACTTTACGTTATAAATCTTAGTATTTTTCTTTATAATTTTGGTCAAACGTGAAAATGCTTTGACTCTTTAAGATTCTTAAAATGATTTACAATTTGGGATGGAGAGAGTATTTGCACAGGTTATTTTTTTTTTTTGAGCATGTCAAGTTATATATTCATCAGGACACAATCGTTAATTAACCAGTTGTTTTTAATGCTTTCAAATCGTGTTTATATATATACATATATAAGCAGACCAAAGACGCCCCTGATGACCGGCGACGACTGCGACGCGGCCGTGGTGAAAGTGAAGGCGAAACACGAGAACGAGAGCCGCTGCAGGGGCCTCGTCGCCGCCCAGACGCCGTCGCCACCGCCGCCGCCGCCGCCGCCGCCGACGGAAGCCGAGATAGAGGCCTTCTTCGCGGCGGCGGAGCTCGCCGAGCGCCGGCGATTTGCAGAGGCGTAAGCACCACGGCGTTTGGGACGTTGGTGTACTGTAATCTAGCTTGTACAAGTCGTTGGCTGACGGGAGCTCGGCACGCCTTCCTGCAGGTACAATTACGACGTTGCCCTCGACTGCCCGTTGGAAGGGCGCTTCGAATGGACGCCGGTGAACACGTGAGGTCGACGCGACGACGGGGGGATCGGAGGGGTAAAACCGTCAGTCCGTTAACAGCAAGAAACGCGCTCCTAACCCTTTGGGAAGCTGCGAACTGGAGTTAGATTCTCAACTGCTGGCTATTCTCTCTGATGTCGTATTTTTACAGAAATTTCAATCATCAGTAGTTTGAGCTTAGCATGCAGATATAGCTAGTAGAGCCACTACTGGTTCAGTAGTTCGTCGTCGATTTACCAATACCTGCATGTATTGTCTCTGACAACCACATACTCCCTAGTAGTATGTATGTGTATAGGATAAGGTGATACATTGGAGGAAGCTTCATTCTAAGCTCCCCATGCATGCTCATCAGTTTCCACTGTCCACCATGATCTTCATTCTTTTTTTTTTTTTTGTTGAATCCATGATCTTCATTCTCCTCATTTGTTTTTTTTTCTGCTTCATCAGTCTTCAGTTCTTCATCGTCTTGCATTCAGAGAGATCTCTCCCTTCTCTAATTTGGTCATAGTAACTATGATTGTACTTTAATTTTTTATTACAACTGAACGTGTTGTTTCGAATATACGATTCTGGACGAATTCTGCAAAGAATTCAGTACGTATCCTGCAAATGGAATCCTTTGCTAGCTAGCTCCGAACTAGCTCTATATACATGCAAATTTTTGGAGAGTAAAACTCTAGCACCACCTACATGAGCTGGTAATAATATACAATTTTGCTCATCACAAGCTAATCACTCAAACAACAGTGTGTGGTAAGGTAGCTAAACTTTAGGTAGTCTTTTAGTTGAGCTGTTTGGATGCCTAGCAATTAAGTTCAACCAGCTAAAGTTTAGCGGGTGCATCCAAACATATCGTTAATGTTCTTGATCTCCAGCTAGTGGGGAAGTGTGTGGAAATTAGTAACAGTACTGTTGCAGTGTTGTACTAGTTGACTGGAAAAATCCAAGCCGAACACAGTGCCCTTCCCGATTCAAGAATCTCACTGACATGTGAATGCTACATGTGAATTTGGCTTGGCTTCAAGCCGGCCATTGCATGCATACATTGTGTCAGGTCCGGTCCCGGGGGTTTGTTCCGAGAGGGTTAGGCCTTGTTGTGAAAATTTTTTAGATTTCGTTATTGTAATATTTTTATTTATTTATGATAAATATTATCTAATTATAGATTAATTAAGATCAAAAGATTCATCTCATGATTTATAAGAGAATTGTGTAATTAGTTTTTATTTTTATCTATATTTAATATATATGTACCGTATGATTCAATGCGCCTGAAAACTTACTTCGCCTGATCCGCACGACGACATGCTACACACGCGTACATACGTCCATGCATGCACATGACGACATGATGCGCATGCGAGTAGCATAATGCATGCATGGACCTGTCATTTTTTCCCCCAGTGTAAAAATTAGCCCCATTTATTTTATTTACCTTTTGCCTTTACTTTTTCACAAAAGTTAATTTTATCTTCGAATTCCACTCTTCTTCAACCTGATGCTGATTTTAGGATGGATTAATTCCTAGCAGCTAGCTAGTATTTTCTTCTCCCTCATGGAAAATAAAAGGTTCAAAAGTTCATTTATATGGCCTAAAAAGTACATTTCCCATACAATTATTCCTCACTCGTGTCCGTTTCCATGCACAGATGGAGTCTCTCTTTCTAGCATCTAACCTCTACCTGTTATGGGCAAATGATATTTCCTTTTACTTTTTTCCCTCCTTTCCTTTTGAATACTGCAAAGTGCAGACTAACACAGCTAGCCAGTTTTGCACCCTCTTCCTTACACACATCATGACATACTCCCTCTGGATAGAATTTAAAAATCGTTTTAGACAACGGTTGGGTTAAACATTGGTAATATAAATCATCAATAACTTTTAAATTATCGAATTTTCAAATATGAAAATTATATGAATAGATTTGTTTTGAAAAATATTTTTATAAAAGTATACATATATCATTTTTTGTAAATATTTTTATAAAAATAAGAGGTCAAAGTTGTGTTGTGGAGACTATGTCGTTGTCCTAAATGACTTCTAAATTCTGTACCGAGGGAGTACATATGTTGGTACAATTGATGTTACAAAGCCAATATTAATGGATTAAACACATGTAACATGTAGCCAAATTTTGTTGTACTAATTAATCTTTGTTTCTAATGTACTCTCTCTAGTCCAAATTATAAGATGTCATGATATGTAGCAAAAACTATGAATCTAGAAAAGCAAAACATCTTATAATTTGGGACAAAGAAAATATGTCGTAGTATCAGCTGGGGGCTGGGGCAAATGCTACCTGACCCATATATTTGCTATGACTTGCACGTACAGTCATGTAAACAAGTCAAAAGGCACACATCAACTGGTTGTTGGGGGCATAATTGCAGCAGCAGCCAAAGATGAAAAAAAAACCCAACCCCACCTCGCCCTCTCCAAAGGCAAGAAAAATACAAAGGAGATGGAATCTTGGTGCATGCCCTTCCTTTGCACTTTTCTGGGTGCTTAATCATTTGGTGCACTAGTGGGCTCCTACCTTCTCCGTTGCATTGGTCAATAGCAGTAGCTGATTTGAGTAGTACAAAAAAAAAACCAGATGAACAAGAGCTTAAAGCTGTCCTTTTTTAACAATTAACCACTAGACCGACCCTGCAGGTTTGAGGCTAGCGATTGGTCTAGTGCTGGTTGGTGCCTTGGATCGGATCTGAGGCTCATCAGGCTGCTTTGCTTGATTGCTTGCTTGTTTGGTAGGGGTAGAGAGAGGGGAGCATCAAGTGATGGTATATTCTGGGACCTAGGGCAGGTACATATATATCAGGTAGTGGCCTGCTGGTGCAAAGTCTCTTGTGCATGGAGACAATGAGTTATAATCAGATTCCTGATGACGCAGGGAATATTCACTTATTCTCCTAGATGCAACTGCGTATATGTGCTTAACATTGCACTATCTCTCTTATTCTGTAATTAATACAAAGGTGCTTTTTTTAAAATTTCTCGATCTACATGGGAAGGTCTTTTTCTTAAGCACAATGCCCGGATGTTGTCATACCACCTGTGGGTCGACCAGCCTTATATGTAGTAATAACTAAATATGGTACATCAATGAAGAAACAAAATTCCCCAATCAAGACCTCATATATCCTGCCAAACTTTCCTTATCTTCTTCTTCTTCTTCTTCTTCTTCTTCTTTCTTATCTCTCTCTACGTCTTTTTTCATTTCCATCGCATATTTATAATTCCAACCCTACGTCTCCGAGCTCCTCTCCTCCATCGAACTCTCCTCCAGTTACGTACACCTACACTTGCTGTGCGACCCTTGATTGGAGGCGATGGTTATTTCGGGTTTGTTGGTTTGGTGAGCGATCGTGGGAGCCAGATCTTCTGAGGGTCGAGGCGGAGCCGATCCTCTAGCGTTGCTGCCTCCTCCCCCACGGGACTCGATCCTTCAGCGTCGTAACCCCTACCCCATGGGACTCTCAACTTACTCCTCAAGCGAACGCATCGTGCATCGAGGCAGGGCCTCATGCCGATCCACTCACGGCAATCAAAGTTAGTTGTTTTCACCCACAGCTCGTGCCCTGACAGATTAGTGTCCATGCACTGCTTCGATCCTAGATTGCTGTGGCCAGGGCGAGATCCTCCATGAGCACATCGATCCTGTGCCTCTCCAGAGTCTATCATTATTGCCACATCCAAAGACACCCCATCCTGATATGTGTTATGATAATTTAATTTACTCTAGTTACAAGCTCCCAATCTTGATCAGTCAGAATATGGCACTGGCCTCACCTGATGTGTGCTGCCTGCAGGATGTTGCTGCCGGCCATTACTATACTTAGGTTATTAGCCAAGCACTGCCCTCTCTCTGAAATGTTCTATAGTTTCAATATCTGATTTAATGAATGGAAGCCTTCATAATAGTGTATTACTCCTTTCATTTTCTTTTTAGTAAATTTACAGTGGAAAAAGGTGGGCGTGTGGTAATCTCAATATAGAAGCTTATATTTTTTGTAATCCCAGGAAATCAAACTTAAATAGTGAAGCTGGGATCCTTGGTCAATTATTACTGAACCACAAACTATAAGAGTAGTTCTTTTTCTTTGAAGTGGTGCTTGGTCAAAGACAACAATTCTGCTTCTCAAGGATTTCTAGGAGTAAACTCTTTCCCATTCGAGTAATGGATGGCCATTTATTTTAATTTTAGTCAATGTGTAAAATAGATTTAATGGAGGGGTTCTGATGATACCAATCAAGTCAATGCAAAAGCAGCCTGGAAGCTGGTTAGCAGGCTCAAAGATGAAGGGGGCCTAGGTGTTCTAGATCTAAAATCACAAAACGAAGCTCTTCTCCTTAAAAATCTCCACAAATTTCTCAACAAGGCTGATATTCCTTGGGTAAAATTAATCTGGGAAAAGTACTATAGTAACGGTAGACTCCCTAACCAAACCAGGAAGCTAGGGTTCCTTTTGGTGGAAAGATATTCTAAAGTAGTTGGATAAATTCAAAGGAATGGCCTCTGTGGCAGTGCAGGATTGAAAGGTCCTAATATGGCTAGAGGGGGGTGAATAGCCTATTTAAAAATTCTACAAACTTACTAGAGCAAGAGGTTAGTAAATAACAAAGCGAAGCTTTTTGCTCTAGCTCTAAAGGAGTATTTGCAAGCCACCTGTCCAACAATTCTAGTTGATATAATCACTAGGCACACATGAGCTATGCCACTACTTACACTAGAAAGCTACCTAAAGTTTCTATACAAGTAAGTGTACTCTAGTTTGCGGGAATGTAAGAGAGATGGTTTGTTCTTTATACCGCTGCGTAGAGGGGATGAACAAATCAATAATATGAAGTCCAATCACTGGGAGAAATCCAATGAACAATCACAAAGGAGACACACAATTTTCTCCTGAGGTTCACGTGCTTGCCGGCACGCTATGTCCCCGTTGTGTCGACCAACACTTGGTGGTTCGGCGGCTAAGAGGTGTAGCACGAACCTCGTCCTCACTAGGACACCGCAAGAACCGACCCACAAGTGAGGTAGCTTAATGACACGAGCACTTTACTAGAGTTACCTTTCGGCTCTCCACCGGGGAATGTACAAGACCCCTCACAATCACCGGGAGATGGCCACGAACAATCACCAACTCGTGCCAATCCTCCTCCGCTGCTCCAAGCCGTCTAGGTGGCGACAACCACCAAGAGTAACAAGAAAACCGCAGCTAGAACGATCTCCAAGTGCCACTAGATGCAATCACTCAATCAAATGCACTTGGAATCACTCCCAATCTCACAAAGATGTTTAATCTATGAAGAAGATGAGTGGGAGGTCTTGCTTAGGCTCACAAGGATGTCAAGTATGCTAGAATGCCAAGAGAATGAGCCCCAAGCCGGCCAACACGTATTTATAAGCCCCTCAAACAAATAGAGCCGTTGGCTCTTTCACTGGGCGAAACACGGGGTCACCGGACGCTCTTCAGGGGGCATCGGACGCTCAACACCTGCGTCCGGTGCTCCAAAGTCAGCCACGTGTCAGCTGTTTGAAACTCAGCGTCAAAGTCTAACGGTAACTTGCAAAGCACCAGACGCTCCTAAGTTGGCACCGGACGCGTCCGGTGCACACCGGTCTTAAACCCAAAGAGGTTCGCAAAACGCGCATGGCACCGGACGCTGAGCACTGGACCGTCCGATGCTCACCGAACTAAAACCTAGGGAAGAAAACAAACGGACCTCACACCGGACACGTACCACCGGACGCACAAGCCTGCGTCCGGTGCCTGTCGTCCGGTGCCTTACCCTAGCTGGGCCAGGCACTGACTACACCGGACGCACAGACTCAG
>Ga0182004_10001067_pt1 | contig 19245 bp, 13 predicted proteins | sample Sormic07211540_1_FD_120479 | JGI IMG/M metagenome (GOLD analysis project Ga0182004, IMG submission 120479) | Endophyte microbial communities from Sorghum bicolor roots, Mead, Nebraska, USA - 072115-40_1 MetaG | ecosystem: Host-associated > Plants > Roots > Unclassified | place: USA: Nebraska...
GAGCCGAGAGGAGCCCTGCCAATCAGACCCTATATACTCCTTCCATACTTATATTCCCTTCATTCTAAATTATTATATTTTTTATTTTCTAGGCATGTCACTTCTATTACACATTTATGTATGACAAAAACTATGTACCTAGAAAAATTTAAATAACTTATAACTTAGAATAGAAGTGACATACCTTGAAAACAAAAAAACAACTTCGTGGTGGAAAAACTATAGATTTTCTAGTTACACGATCTTAAGCGGCATACCTAGAAAAACTACATATGACAAAAAACTATGCAACCTAGAAAACCTTAAGCGGCATACCTAGAAGCGCCTACGTTGTAGTATGTAATTCTAAAAAAAAGAGTTTATTTGATAAATAGTAGTATGTAACACTGCAATATTTTTTTAGAAAGAACAACAAAAACTTTGTCGCTATCTAGTTTTTAAGAAAAAAATGGGCCTAAAAATCTTACAACTAGAGTTGTAGCATCTGACATTAACTATCACAACTAGCTCAAGAAAAGAACAACAACCACGCTAACAATACACTATCTATCAGATCGTACATTAATTTAATTTAATTTAAAATCGTATCTCTTCCAAAAGTTATTATATTTGCGGAATAATTTTTAAATGATTCTCTGTGTTCTATCTACTGAAATCATTGGCTTGGCCGGTCAAATCAACTGTGAGTGGCCCCATCGTCCGACAGCGACCTACCTAGATTGACAAGTAGTAGGGGGCCTGCCATGGATGGCTACATTCAAGATAGAAAACGCCTGATGAGGTTTTAGGCCAGCCGACTCAGCAGTCGTCAGTGGGTTTACTCACCCCTTCGGCGACCTCGTACCACTTTGACAGGTTCCGCTCGTCGCCCCGGCCATTCGTGCAGCTTCCGCTCGTCGCCCCAGCCGTTGGCGCGCGCGTCGCCTATGTATGATCGGCCAAAATTTTGAGCCATCGATCCATCTCCATTTGATTTACCGTCATCAGAATTTGCAGCCATGCCATCGATCAATTTCCAAGCGATTTATCGGCGTCACAGTTTGCAGCTATCGACCGATTCTCCAGGTGATTTATCGGCGTTTGACCTGGGCGATCATCCAGTTTTGGCGTGTCATATTAAGGCTCCAAGGATGGCGACTGGCCACGCAAAATGTGCGGAACAAATTCACACTTGTTCCATCTTTCCATGGCCCAATTCTACAATAATCTGCCGAGCTGCATTTTTGTTCTGGAATTCTGACCAGCCGGTCGCACCTCGATCACATTCTCCAGTTAGTTAGCTACCTTATCTATCTCAATCGAGGCACTATTTAATTATTTATATATAAATAAAGTATTTTTTTGGAGTTCCCTAAAAATATCATGGCTTTGCAAAACCATGAGGTGTTTTGATGTGAATTTTGATTAGTTTAGTAAACCATATTATTCCTAAAACAGGTCTTTTGGGTGGAACTATACATTGTTGTGCACAATCATCCTTTTTGGTTTGACAAGTTCTGTCCATCAAATTGAACTCGGTCTAGACATGATATGAACTCGGCCATACTCCCCGGTCCCCGCTGCACAGAATTCACGTGTTACCAGAAATCCAGGATAGACTGAGTAGAGCAGTCAAATTAAACTTGTTCCAAACACATTGAAGTTTTTTAGATGAGAAGTAAACGGCATCTGGCTTTCCCTCTGACCGTTATTCCGCCCAAGAATCGCCCAACAACCGCATTTCATCATCCACAACGAAAAAAGGGGGAAAGATACTGCCAAACTCTGTTCACCAACATTTGCAAAGGCAACATATACGACGGGCTCAATGGCGAACAAGAATAATACAAAATTGCAATCACGCACTGAAGGAACGGGAGAGAAAAGACGGACAATTCCTTTCAAGAAATCTTTCATCGGCCAGTGCAAGCATCAGCCTGCCGGCCACACTTTGGCTCCGTGCAGAAAGAACCTTCTGTGTGCATGCAAGCCGTCCTCTATCTGCATTTTCTGGCATGCACCAAAAGTTTATCTGCCTGGCAAGCTTTCGGCAATCCCGACAAAGGAACCAGTTGAGCATGTGCATCCAAAACCTGGCCTTCCGGACCCATTTTCTATTAGTGAACAAATAGCATAATCATTTGCCGCCTCCCCTCAAGAAGAAGAAGAAAAAGAACAGTCGGACCCTTCCAAATGTGTTTAGATAAGCCCGTTGTGTTAGAGCCAGGTTTAAACCGCAGCGTTTGCAAACTGCCAAGGATTCCAGGAGAGCAGTGCAATCGTCTGCACATTCTTTCTGACATTCCTTTGAAGCTTTTAGTGTCTGCAAGTGAGAGAAACCCTGCCTCATCATTTATTTTTTCAAAAGAAGGGCAAGCGCATTGTTGCACATATTATTAAAAGAAATTGACTTGATCCTGTTTCTATGGCAAAACCGGGTATAAAAACCAAAAACTGCTCGGCTAAAAAGGTCAGCATGAATAATCAGGTTTCCCAAGGACAAACCAACAATGGGTACATTCAAGGGGGGACTCAAAGCATACTTACGTAATATCCTTGTCATGACGCCAAATCCACATCATCAGAGCTAGCAGCCAGGCCCAGGTCCAATGCACATCTCCTCTGGCTCTTACCTGCACAACGGAAAGAATACAGCAGTTGCACAGCATAACACGTTTCTGAAGTGTGGGCCTATGTCGCAACTGTCCAACCTGTGGCCGTATTAATCTAGTTAACTAATAACCATGACCGGGTCAAAGCTTAGAAAGAAGCAATGTTTAAGGTTTTACCCCGTTGAGGACAGGAAGCAACTGCCCCACTACCAACTAGGAATACAGAAACATTTTTCTTCAACCATTTCATGTTTTGATCAGTTCAACTGAGCTCTTTGTAGCCTTGTTTAAGGCTTCCCATACGGTTGCACGCGTGCGTTCTTATGAGCATATCCATTGCTTGGACCCATTAACCAGCCCAGGCAATAATTGACGAGAGATTCTTCTGAATCGGGTGATGCAAGATTGTTTTGGTTGAAACACTATCTGCTTTGCCTGGTTCCAACCTCTGGAAGAAGAGCGGCGCCATTTGGTAGCAGCGCTTGTCCATTAGCTCATTGCATAGACTTCTCCAAGGATAGCCATCAGAGTTAGCTCTGGTCTGCTGCAACTTGTGTTGAGGCCTAACCCAGAAGAGCACGTCATGGTGGCGATGCAGCAGCTGCTACTTCTGTTCTTGCTCTTGGTATACCTCCGGCCAAGTTTCAGTCAGACGAACTCCCAAGATGGTAAGCCTTGATGTTTTGCATTTGATCAGGATATAGGAAGCATGCTGCCATCTTTGTAGGATAGAATTATCCACAGAGTGCCCTGTTGACCTGAAAAAATGTTCAGCTAGATTAGTTCTACCAGGATGATAATCTGAGAATGTTTTGATTACAATGAACATTAGTTACCAGCAGATAAAAAACATTTAACCTCATTCAGTTACATCAAAGTTTGTTCATTTTAAATTTGGCTGTCTTCAATTTTTTAGAATTATTTCTATTCAACAAAACAAGAAGATTTTTTCGGCATAAGTCAGTTTGTGTTACCTTTGAATTAATGTTTTTGCATCAGTTCATTAGTCAACGTCATGCAGAACTGTAATGTAATCAAATCCACAAGACCAAATGGATCACATTTAGAAAGTCGTGGTTATGTATGAAGTATGTTCTCATGATAAAACATAAAGCTTAACACTGAACAGTGTTTTTTTCTTGCTATTTTCTTTCTTAGGCTTAACTCTCTTTGACTTCCTTGAAATGGTACTTGCATATATTCCTCTCACATGAATTTACGATCCTAAGAACTAATCAGCTACTAGAGTTATTAATGCAGAAATGAGCAACTGATGTTGGCTTAATGATTTTCTACAGTTGCTGCACTTAAGGCTTTGATGGATAATTGGAAAAATGAACCAGAAAGCTGGACAGGTTCAACCGATCCCTGCACCTCCTGGGTTGGAATTTCCTGTTCCAATGGTCGGGTGACAGAAATGTGAGTGCTCAATAAAACTTCTTCTCTTAACAAATAATCAAATGCTCTGATGAAACCTGGTGTTTGCAGGAGATTAGCAAGCATGAATCTGCAAGGTACATTAAGCAATGCCATAGGCCAACTATCTGCTTTGAAATATCTGTGAGTCCCCTGTCCTCGGAATGAAAATAACTCACTTGAACTAACAATAATAATTAAGAATTTTCTCAAGAAATCTTATCACAACATAGAACTACAGTCAGTTAGATGCTAGTACAACCTACCAGTTTACCTAGAGATCAACAAAAGAGAAAACATCCATTAAGCTACTGCCATAAACTACATGCAGGGACCTGTCTAATAACCAAAACCTCGGGGGTCGACTTACTCAAAATATTGGAAATCTGAAGCAGCTCACCACTCTGTAAGAAATGACATTTCATGATAACACTATTTTTTTTGAGGGGTCTGCAAAGATCACCAAAAAGGAGGAGGAACGCTGACCTACCTTGGTTCTCTCAGGATTTTGCTTGGATGCAAGTTCACAGGGAATATCCCGGAAGAAATAGGCAACTTATCACAGCTCACATTCCTGTAAGAAGTCACTCAAATTCAGAAGAAAATAAAAACGGACAATATTCTGTTTGTCATTTGAATTCAGCTAACTATTTCCTTGTGCAGGGCACTAAACTCAAATAACTTCACTGGTGGAATTCCACCAACACTTGGCCTCCTTTCAAATCTTCTCTGGTTGGACATGTCACAAAATCAGTTGTCAGGACAAATACCAGTTTCTCCAGGGTTGAATCAACTTGTCAACACGAGGCATTTGTAAGTTCTCAAATGTCTTACCAATTCTAGCATAAAAAGAAAAAAAACAGTAGCTTGAATGTTCTAACTCCGTACGATTGCATACATGCAATCAACAGCCACTTCAGTGAGAACCAGTTGACAGGCCCGATGAGCGAAAGCCTTTTCAGTGCCAAGATGAACCTTATACATGTGTAAGCTGTGTTCTTCATTTGCAATAGCAACTCTATTTATTTCTATCACCACAGTATGTCACTGCTTTCTGTAACCGTCGCCAGGATATTTAATAATAACAACTTTACTGGACCAATCCCAGCATCTCTTGGACAAGTCAAATCACTTCAAATAATGTAAGTACCAGATAAATCACGTTCTCCATCAATCTTGCAGTGTTTTGACCATTTTCACAATTGTTGCCAGCCGACTAGATCATAACAAGTTCAGTGGTCCTGTTCCCAATAGTATTGCTGCCCTAAGTAACCTGATGGAACTGTAAGTAACTAAATTTCAATGAATACCAACGGATATTTCATGATACTAGAAAATTACATTGCAAATATCCCTTTTGGTTCTTGTCTTCTTGCAGGAGCTTAGCAAACAACCTACTGAACGGGACCGTGCCAGATCTCACTGATGTAACCCAGCTAAATTATGTGTAAGAAAAATATACCACATTCAAGTTAACGATTTGTTTTTCTGGAGTTAATTTTTTATTTATCTAAGCAGAGACCTAAGCAATAATAACTTTGCAAGCTCGCCAGCACCAGGATGGTTTTCAACGTTGACATCCCTAAATACCATGTGAGTTTTTGAAGATTGACGAAATCAATTAAATGTAAAACTACAATATAGATAATGTTTCTGGTTGGATATGCAGATTTATGGATCATGATGATCTTAATGGGACAATCCCTAGTGCTATGTTCAGTCTCCCCAACCTGCAGCAAGTGTAATTCATCATTGACTTGTTCCATGATTCCCTTGAATATCTAAAGAGTTCAACTGAGTAATTTGTAGTGCATTCTGTGACGTCACATCTTGTCATGCAGATCACTAGCTAGGAACGCGTTCAGTGGGAAACTTAATATGACAGGTAACATCAGCTCGCAGTTGCAGGTTGTTAATTTGACATCTAATCAAATCATCGAAGTGAATGCAACAGGCTACAGCAACAGTCTTATGTAAGCATTGTCCTCTCAAACCGAAATGATATGTGCTTGCATGCTTACTGGCATGCGTTTTTTAACCATCATAGTTTTTGTTCTTATCCAGATTAATAGAGAATCCTGTATGTTTGGATAACATTAGTTTCTGCACACTCAAGCAAAAGCAGCAAGTGCCATATGCCACTAACCTTGGCCCATGTGCTGCCATTCCATGCCCCTTTGATCAGTCACCAAGTCCAGTCACTTCACAGAACTGTGCATGCACCAATCCCTTCCAGGGTTTGATGATCTTCCAAGCACCCGCCTTCTCTGATGTCATAAGCCCCACGATGTTCCAAAATCTGGAGTCAACGCTTATGCAGAACCTTAGCCTGGCACCAAGATCAGTTGCCATTTCCAATGTTCAATTCAGTCCAGGAAAACCTCTAACATTCACAGTGAAGATTTTTCCAGCCAGTGGAACGAGCTTCAATCGCTCAGAAGTCATAAGAATCATTTCTCCTCTGGTCAACCAAACTTATAAAGCCCCAACTAATTTTGGACCATACAGCTTCATAGCGAGCACATACTTTCCAGGTATGTAAACAGTACCATTCCACAAGGTGTGTACCATCTTTGTTTGACGTATCTTGAATTGGTAATCGTCCATTTCAGCTCCCAGCAATAAAAAGTCCTCAATGGGCAAGGCTGCAATAATCGGAATAGCAATCGCGGGTGTTGTCCTTATTCTTGGCCTTATTGTGGTAGCAATATATGCTCTAAGACAGAAAAGAATAGCCAAGGAGGCAGTAGAGCGAACTACAAATCCTTTCGGTAATGTGTTATTTCACAGCTAACTTCAGTCCAATAGAAGATGTGGGATGTATGTGCATGCACTTGCATCCATTTTGAGCTAGCTACTATATTTAATTCTAGGGTACCCTTTAATTCTATGTGTACCAAAGATTAAAGACTAGGAAGATAACTGTACTTAGAAGCATAATGATATGTCTCCCGATTCATTTTTGTTAATGCTTTGGTGCCACAGCATCATGGGGAGCTGGTGGGACAGACAACGGAGATGCACCACAACTGAAAGGTGCAAGATACTTTTCATTTGAGGAACTGAAAAAATGCACGAATAATTTCTCAGAAACTCATGAGATAGGATCCGGAGGATATGGGAAGGTAATTCAGTTGCCGTGTTGGCCTGTTCACAGTTAGACACATGTGTTTGCAAAAGCATCTAACATAATATTTTACTCTGTTATAAAAGGTGTACAAAGGAACACTTGCAAATGGGCAAATAGCTGCAATAAAACGTGCACAGCAAGGATCCATGCAAGGTGCAGCTGAATTCAAGAATGAGATAGAACTGCTGTCCAGGGTTCATCACAAGAACCTAGTGAGCCTAGTGGGTTTCTGCTACGAACAAGGGGAACAGATGCTGGTTTATGAATATATTCCTTATGGGACATTAAGGGAGAACTTGATGGGTATCAACTACAATACTCACTCTAAGTAACACAAATTTACTTAACTAGTACATATGCCTACACAAGAACATAGGACCTAACCATGACTTGATTGCAGGTAAAAGAGGAGTGAACTTAGATTGGAAGAACCGCCTCAGGATTGCCATTGGCTCAGCAAAAGGTCTAGCATACCTCCATGAACTTGCTGATCCACCAATCATACACAGAGATATCAAATCAACCAATATCCTTTTGGATGAAAGTCTCAATGCTAAGGTTGCTGATTTTGGTCTTTCAAAACTTGTGTCTGACACACAGAAGGGCCATGTTTCTACCCAAGTAAAGGGAACATTGGTATGTATTTTGGATATTCTCTGGTGCCTGTTCACCTAAGAAACACTTTCGCTGATTCCTCTTTTTGCATTGTTGCTAGGGCTATTTGGATCCTGAATATTACATGACGCAACAGCTCTCTGAAAAGAGTGATGTCTACAGCTTTGGAGTTGTCCTGCTAGAACTAATAACTGCCAGCCAGCCCATAGAGAAAGGCAGGTATATTGTCCGTGAGATCAGGACAGCAATAGATCAATATGATCAAGAATACTATGGCTTGAAGGGCCTAATCGATCCAAAAATCCGGGATTCAGCTAAATTAATTGGCTTCAGGAGATTTGTACAGTTGGCTATGGAATGTGTGGAAGAGTCTGCTGTTGACCGCCCAACAATGAATGATGTGGTGAAGGAACTTGAGATCATCATACAGAATGAAGGGGCACGATTGTTAAACTCAGCGTCTTTATCAGTTGAACAATTTGGAAACAAAAAGAGTCAAGATCCTTATGCAGAACATTTGCCAATGAATGATGAAAGCAGCAGCAACACTTTTGACTACAACAGTGTGTATTCATACTCAGCTGTTCAACCGAAGTAGATAACAGTCTCCACTCTTTGTTTTTGTTGAGGGATGTATTATACGACATTAATCTTTTTTTTCTGTTGATAAATCAATGAATGAATATTTCAGAAACACACTAGCAAAATGACTTGCTTAAGCTGAAACAGAAGTGAATGTCTGATCTATCGATAAAACCATTCATGCCCCTGTACTACTTTACACTTACAACATAAAAATAAAAAAAAATGTCTGAAAACAAATATCTCTTTTCTAGTACATGCCAAGACAAACATTATTATGTGATATGAACTGTTTCTCCCGATGCATTTGTAGTTTCTATAGTTATCAAATGTAAATCCATTAGTTCTGCAAACAATGCTACATCAAGATTGAAGGCAGCGACATTCCATATGGTTATAAATTACAAACTAGCTACCATTTCTTGACAACTTTATGTCAGATTGGCCAGTTGGATCAAGAACTAGTCCAAGACAATATCAGAGAGAGGCCATGGCCATGAAGTTGTCAGTGGATGCCAATATGTGAGTACAAAGGACTGATGGGGGACAATATTATAACTGATGTTTGCCCTTTGTTGACAAAGAAATGATTTAGTAGAGGCATTGCCCATGTGTGTTGAAATATCTTTGTTTTAATTATGTTAATTAACAGTAACGAAGATAACTCAGTCATCACTACTGTAATGCATGTCTGCTGCACTTCTGTAGAAGTAGCAGGGACAAGTGCTATGGAAAATGTTCCCTGCACTAATTGAGTACCATCTGCAGCCAGTTGGGAGAACGGGAAAATTCAAAGATATGAATAATCAAAAGCTAATGAAACCAAAAATACCAATAAACAAACTTGAATTTAAGACGTGGGCAAAACAAGAAAGTACCCTGCAGAAACAATGGAAGTAACTATGTCGTTATCTGAGCTTCCAAAGCATTGACATCGTTATTTCAGTTCAGCTCATCATACACTGGATCAATGAAAAGAATAATATCAACTACATGACATGTAAAAGCAAAAGTATTATGAAATGACAAAAAATACTGTATCCCAACCACATTAAGTTTACAACCTGTAAGCATGAGCAGGCTACATAAATTTAAATAACAAAACAGACACCAGTTGTCACAAACACATCCACGTTCAAAAGTTTAAAGAAACATGTTGACAGCATTGTGACTTGCACCAAGACACCAAAGACCTATACCTGGGAGAGTCCTCAGACAAACAGGTCATTCAGGGATCCATGGAAGAGTCGGTAATCCTTATGCAACTCTGTTGTTTTACACGCCTTTCCATTTCCTTGGCTTACTCTCTAGTTCATCACTAAATTTGCAGCTGGTGCAACCGTGCAAGTCTCATGAGGAATATGCAAGCAAGTGTAAATTGTGCTGACCTATTCCTACTCAAGGGAACATTCAATAAAAGACCAAGCCTTTGGTGATCAGTTGTAAACCTTAGAAAGCTCCACTCCTTGAAGCATTCACAACAGCTTTGTGGAACCCTGAGGTTCAGTGTGATTGTTGCTCTCAAAATGAAGGCATTGTCCATCCTTCTACTGATATTCATGATTTTGGCCAGTCTTCCTGCATTATTCTGTGATACAGATCCCCAAGATGGTAACTATACAACCTTGGTCTCTGAAACTTTCTATTCTTACTTAGACTAGGCTTGCAAAGTTATAGCTTAAGCATCTTGAAGCCTCACAAAACACACAGATTTGCTAGATGAGAAACCTTTTACATGCCGCACTTGTTTTCAGAAACAATCTTCTCTCCAAAGAAAAAAAAATGTTTCATGTTTTAGCATGCCTTTATCTTCAAGTATGTAATATCCAATGAAATATTGCTATGATAAGCACAACATCAAATGAAACAAAAAGTATCATCCTTCTTTATTTCTCAAGTTGGTGATCTTTCCTGATTTATATTGTGAGTTAGCAAATAAAGAGCAGTTGACAATAAAAGAGATGGCAATATCAAACCATGCAAATGAGAATGTAACTCAATTCCATGCTATGTAAATTGCTCAATAGATAATAACACAGATACCAATTGACAGTGGCTGCACTTCAGTCTCTAATTAAAGTGTGGCAGAACTTCCCATCAAGTTGGGAAGCATCAAATGATCCCTGTGGTGCACAATGGGATGGCATTACGTGCAACAATGGGCGAGTCATATCAATGTGGGTATCAACTAATAATGTTTCACTACTAGTTTTACTTTAACTTTCCATCCATCGAATTAAAAGTTCACGTTTCCAGGAGGTTATCAAGCATCAATCTTCAAGGCACATTAAGCAACAATATAGGCCAGCTCAGCGAGCTTGCTTACCTGTGAGTCATTTTGCATAGATAATTAAAGTTTATAAACTATCTTTAGCACTGTATTTTTCTGGTTCCAATGATAGACATATCAGAAGAGTCTGCTCAGCATTTTACTGCATAACTACTTTATTTCCATGTACTGAAAAGTAGTTTTGAAAATCTAAAATCTATATTTAAAGTTTATAAATTATCACTGGCACCATATTTTTCTGGTTCCAATTGATAGACATATCAGAAGAGTCTGCTCAGAATTTGACTGCATGATTACTTTGTTTCCATGTATTGAAAAGTAGTTTTGAAAGTCTGGAATCTTGTAGTTATTACTATTTACTAGACAGCATGATTTCAAATTTAAGCTATATACTGAAAGATTTTGGCTCCTGGATATAGGGGTGGAAATTGCAAGTTAATCCCTTCCAGCCAAGCCCAGTATTCAATACTCCCTCCGTACTAAAAAAGGAAGTCGTTTTGGACAGCGACACGGTCTTCAAAGCATAACTTTGACTCCTTATTCTCATAAAAATATTTATCAAAAAGTGATATATGTATATTATTATGAAAGTATTTTTCAAGACAAATCTATTCATATAATTTTCGCATTTTCATACTCAACTACTTAAAAGTTATTCATGATTTATATTCCCAATGTTTGACCCAATGTTGTCCAAATTCCAAAACGACTTCCTTTTCGAGTACGGAGGGAGTACATGTTAAAAACATTCAAGAAAATGGTTGCTGCTGTACTTCTATCCTAATATCCTATGCAAACGTCTAGAGTTTATGGACGAGTTTCCTAATTCAACTGTGTAATATGGCTTTTGTGTGTGCACTAAATAGTTAAAACTAACAGAAAAGATTTCAGCTTACAGTGTCAACAACCTATAGGTTTCAAACTTTCAATTGATCTGTACCACAGAAAAGGAACTTCCTAATTGACCTCCATAAGACATCATATTCAATTCAACATTTGCTGATCTCCTATGTCTTTGCCCAGGAGGTCTGGTTTATAACATAGTTATTAGGACCGGACCGGACATCGAACCAGTGAGACCTTCGGTTCACTGGTTCACTGGTCTAACTGTTAAGAACCGATTGAACCACCGGTTCGATTATTTTGGACCGGATGAATTGAACCGCTCACAAATACTTTGAACCAGTGTAATTTAATAATATACAATGAATAATTAGCAACATATATTTATTCGATGCACACATTAAATGATAAAACACACAATTATATAACCAAATCTAGAGTTGTTTTATAAGATCTGTAAAAAATACACATGAAAAAAGAACATAAGGAGCACTTAAAAATCAAATACTAATTTAAATATTCATCGCTATAAAAACAATCTTAGATGCTGAATACTATTTTAAATATTCATCGTGATAAAAAATAATCTTTAGATGCTGAAATAGATTGCACTAGTGCGAGCTCCTTGAAATAATCAAGATGAATATATTATTTGTCTATTTCAAAGCTCATATTAAAAAGTTATTATTTTTTTGAATTTTTTCTTTAAAAAGGCGTTGCAGCTGGAGCGCCACCAAAGTCCAGTACGCAACTACGCATGCATGCAAATGTCGAGTACTTCAAATCTCCAATCCCCAATCGCGAATCACTAGGGGGCAACGGCAACAGTAGATAGGTGGGCGCTGCATGGTCCACTCTCCCTGGCAGGCACAGGTGCAGGCATGCCAACAGCCAGCAGCCAGAGCATGCTGCCGCACGCCACCTTTTTCGAGCCGCTCCGGTATGAATGGAACCGACTGGTTCACCGGTTCCATAAAAAACCAGCCGGTTCGTCTGGTAACCGTTATAGGCCTTGTTTAGTTCACAAAAAGTTTCAAGATTCCCTGTCACATCGAATCTTTGGTCGCATGCATGGAGCATTAAATATAGATGAAAATAAAAACTAATTGCACAGTTTACCTGTAATTTGTGAGATGAATCTTTTGAGCCTAGTTACTTCTTGTTTGGACAATGTTTGTCAAATAAAAACGAAAATGCTACAGTAGCCAAAAACAAAAAAAATTGCGAACTAAACAAGGCCATAGTCTCTGGTTCGGTCTTCTACCAGTCACGGTCCGGTCCTAATAACATAGGTTTATAATACTCCAGAGATTGGGATTGAACTCCATCCCTCCAACTTTCACTAGCAAATTTTCAAGCTGGTGGTCCTGGGCAGTCAAGGAAGTAGAGAAAGAGACTAGAAAGGGGCTCAATTCACTTACCTTTTTTTTCTCCAACTACGCAGGAGAGCTGCATGTCATTTCATTAAAGATAGAAAAAAAGATACAACGAGCCGAGTTTAGAAAGAACCTGGACACAAGGTCCCCAACACACACAGAAAATTAGACTATGTCTTTGCCAGAAAAAAATACGACCACCTGACCACACCGGAGACTAACTACGCGGGGTCAGCGAGACAGCGACCTCGCCAAGACACCACTAAGCTTTGAAGCTTCCACCATGCACCAAAGACTACATTCATCTCCTACAGACTGTAACAGCACTTGAATGTTTGGTGAGGTTCCTTCAAACACAGGAGTTCCGATGCTTCCATACTTCCCAAGAAACTAGGATGATGAGGGAATTCAGCCCCTTCCTCATCTCCATAGGCACCCTTCTGATGGCTGACTTCCAACAGCCAGAGAAATTTGAGGCCGTAGGTGAGGGCACAACAATGATCAGGAGCTACCATTCTAGTGGTTTAGGAAATCTGGAAATATCAGAACAATTACAGCTTTTAATGGAACAAGTCCGAGTATCAGGGCTGTGCTGCAGACAGTCCAGATGAACATCTTGTGGTGCTCTGCTGTAGCAAAGGCATTCCAGGAGCTGCTGCCAGGTCGTTTTCTGGGGATAACACCCCTGGTCCTGGTAGTTTGATGGTTGCCCACTGTTGAAAAGGGCCATTTGTGTCTTGTTTTCTCCTGATTGTGGTGTGGGTGTGTTTATGTGAGTTTTGGGTGTGTGTTTTTGGGGGGCTATGTCCCTCTTGTGTAATCGAAATGATACATAACTCTCTTGCGTGTTTGAGGGGATAAAAGACATCATATTCACTCATACGTTATGATGCATGCAGGGACCTCTCGTCCAACAGTGGTCTTAGTGGCCCACTACCCACTTCAATTGGCAACCTCAGGCAGCTCACAACACTGTATGTCCTGGCCCTAAGTGCAAATTCTTATATATCATAATGCATCAATGAAGCTTACCTAATGCGTTGTGATCTTCAGAATCTTGGCTGGCTGCAGCTTCACAGGAGGCATTCCCGAAGAATTAGGAAACTTGGTGCAGCTCTCATTCTTGTAAGAATTATTACACTGAGAATATCTTAATCCCAACTCAGTGTTCTTGTTACCTCACTGCTGCTGCTTTGCCTATACTGATGAAATGGACTAGCGATGAAATATACTCTGCAGGGCAATGAATTCAAACAAATTTTCAGGCAGAATTCCCGCTTCAATTGGCCTACTCAAAAACCTCTTCTGGCTAGACTTGTCAGAAAATCAACTTTCTGGTCCTGTTCCGATTTCTCCAGGACTTGACCTACTTACAAACACCAAACATTTGTAAGATCCTCTAACATTTCTTATCTCTCATTAATCAAGAACGGATGATCAGTATGCATGCTTTTACTCGTGCTCCTGCCATGCTGATACTCTGTTCCGATCAATTAACAGCCATTTCAGTAGAAACCAATTAACTGGTAATCTCGACGGCCTCTTCAGCCCTAGCATGACACTCGAACATATGTAAGGCAGCACTAATTTCTAATGCCAGTAATGCTTACACATTAAAGTATTGTACTGACCACTTTGTTTATCTTCATAAGATTATTTGACAACAACCAATTGACTGGTTCTATCCCTGCTGAACTTGGTAGCATCACCACCCTCCAGATTCTGTGAGTATATAGCCATTTTTCTTTATTCCAAACATATTCTCAGCATTAATGTTGACTTCTTTGCATCTTCATCAGCCGATTAGACAATAATAAATTCACAGGAGCAGTTCCAACCAATATCAGCAACCTAGTTGACCTAAATGTACTGTAAGTGCTGTATCAATTTTTACCTCCCGGTCAAACGACAACACATAAGCATAAGTTAAGAGTTTCCAGTGTATTTCATTTGAATAACTATCTTCTGCAGGAATTTTGCAGACAACCAGCTGCTTGGAACAATGCCAGATCTCAGTACCCTGACAAAACTTAATGTGGTGTAAGATATCGCCCTTGTCTTCTATTCTGCACTGTCATCAGATATAAACATGGTGCCAAGTACTAATGAATTTTCTTTTCACACCCAGCGATTTAAGCAACAATTCATTTGATCCGTCTGCCATACCAACCTGGATGCTGACAGTGGAAACACTTGCTTCAGTGTGAGTTGTTTAAGACATGCACTACAAGTCTCAGACATGCACTACAAGTCTCACTGCACTATATTTTCTCATTTAGTGAAACAATATCACCTTGTAAAATCCTAACATGCAGAGCAATAGCTTCTGGAGGACTGTATGGTCAGATTCCCAACAGGATCTTTACCTTGCCCAGACTGCAGCAAGTGTAATTTTCTGGAAACATACAGCAAGATAAATTTTAATAACTAGCAAAGTTTCACATGTTTGCTTATTTTTGTCACTGATCAGACAGTATTCTAAGCAATAATGCCTTCAACGGGACACTTGACATGACTGGCAGCATCACTCAACAACTGCAGCAAGTCAATCTGCTAAACAACCGTATAGTTGCAGCCCAGATAACACAAAGCTACAACAGAACACTAGTGTGAGTACTTGCATGCTTCAAAACCAAAGACGACATGCTGCTTCTAGTCCCCATTTACTCACTAGAATTGTCTCTTCCTCTATCGGCAGACTTGTGGGAAATCCTGTGTGCTTGGATCCTGACTTCTCCAGTAGCCCCTTTTGCAGTATCAAGCAAGATAGCATAACATCATACACTACTAGTGTAACCCATTGTGGTTCAGTTTCTTGTTCCAGTGATCAAAGTCTAGACCCTGCGAATTGCGGCTGCGCCTATCCCTACATGGGTAAAATTTTTTTCAGGTCACCATTGTTTGCAGACTTGAGAGACAATGAGCACTTTCAGCTATTGGAAGCTAGCCTCTCAACAGAGCTGGGACTGCAACATGGTTCAGTTTTCCTTTCTGATATCCACTTCACCAGTGATGATAACCTCCAAGTTCAAGTCAGACTATTTCCATCGACTGGAACATCCTTTAACTTGTCAGAAGTAACGAGGATAGGCTTTGATCTTAGCAATCAAACTTACAAGCCACCACAAGGTTTTGGACCTTATTACTTTGTTGCAGATCCATATGTCCACTTTGCAGGTATTAAAATAATCAAATCTAATCATGTAAAATTATGTCTGTATGCAAGTAATCATGCATGAAATACATTAGGCTATCTTGTCTCAGGACCAGCTGATGGTGGAAAATCGCAAGTAAGCACAGGTGCTGTCGCTGGAATTGCAGTAGCATGTGGTCTTATTCTGATTGCTGTAACTTCTGGGGCAATATTTTGTTTATTACAAAAGAGAAGAACTAGGGAATTATCAGGACAAACAAATCCTTTCGGTGAGATTCCAAATAATATGGCTGACAACTGTATAGCTCTCAAAGCTACCAAACATTTCTTTAAGAAGAAAAACATTAAATTATCAGAATGTGTTTTCCATGGTTGCGCCAATTAATAAAGTTCTTTATTTTGTAGTAAATCTATACACATATATATAAAACCAGTGAGAAAGACACCCCGATATAAAACTAATAAAACCAGATAAAAAAGTCTACATGACCTCTCATTGATAAAGCAAAAATGGGAAACATGTATGCCATTTATTTGATGAGAATGGATTGTAACAGTATAGAGTGCCAATGGTTTGCTAGAGCTGTTACAGACTTCCAGATGTATAACAAATACAGCTTATTGGTGCTAGATTGTACAAAAAATACAATTTTACTTCATATAAGAATATCCATATTATCATGTTATGAGATTACCTAGAAGTGTAATTAAGCAGGATTCAAGTTAGTTAACTAAATGGTAGCCTGATAGGCTGTAATTTAGAGATATGATCAACATATACAACAGAATTGACACAGCTATGTATACTAACTAGGTCAGCATGCCAAACCAACATCCAATTTTCGAATCCTATTTAAATACCCAGTCTTTCAAAGCTTACAAAATTGTAGCAGAAAATGTGTCTAACTACAAAAATATAGTGTTCAGATGCATGTAAGCAGTAATAACGCATAGAAAAGGTCAAAATAACTGTAGTTTGCTAAAACTTCACTGATTATTTACCTCATCCATATTCAAATTTTAGCTTCATGGGGAATTGCAAAAAAGGACAGTGGAGGTGCTCCACAGCTGAAAGGAGCAAGGTTCTTTTCTTTTGATGAACTGAAGACTTGCACCAACAATTTTGCAGAGAACAATGAAATAGGATCAGGAGGTTATGGAAAGGTAAACAGCTATGCATACAAAATAGATGATGGAATAAAACATTATCCCAGCCTCTGCATTATTGGAGTTCCTTTTAAGGAGTTTTACATAGACAGCTAATAAATGATTCATCTTCACATGTGAAAGGTTTACAAGGCAATACTGGTAGATGGAACAAATGTGGCCATAAAACGAGCAGAGTATGGATCAAAGCAAGGTGCAGTGGAGTTCAAAAATGAGATTGAGTTGCTATCCAGAGTCCACCACAAGAACCTGGTAAGTCTGCTAGGATTTTGCTATGAACAAGGGGAGCAGATGCTGGTATACGAATATGTCTCCAATGGGACATTAAGACAGAACTTACAAGGTATGTACATAAAACCTAGTAGCAAATCCTAAAGTGTTACATTCTTCCCTGTTCCTTTCCCATTTTATAAGAAATATATTTGTTATGTAGCTAGAGGAATTTACCTGGATTGGAAGAAGAGGCTCAGAATTGCTCTAGGATCGGCAAGAGGATTAGCATATCTTCATGAGCTCGCGGATCCACCTATTATCCACAGAGATGTCAAGTCCACAAATATCCTTTTGGATGAAAACTTTAAACCAAAAGTGGCTGATTTTGGTCTGTCAAAGTTAGTTGCAGACACCGAAAAAGGCCACATTTCCACTCAAGTCAAAGGAACGTTGGTAGGTTCTTTGGTCACAGTACTTCATCAATTATTATATTAAGCCCATTGGTTACTCTTGGCATTGACGGTCAATTTCATGTCATAGGGCTATTTGGACCCAGAGTACTACATGACACAACAGCTCTCAGATAAGAGTGACGTGTACAGCTTTGGTGTCGTCATGCTAGAGATACTGAGTGGCAGGTTGCCTATATCAAAGGGAAGGTATATCGTCCGGGAATTCAGGATGGCTATAAACCCCAATGACCACGACTACTATGGCCTGCAAGGCATCGTGGACCCAGCCATCCACGATGCCGCACATACTGCAAGGTTCAGAAGGTTCGTGCAGCTGGCCATGGAGTGCGTGGACGAATCAGCCTCGCGGAGGCCCACCATGAACTCTGTGGTGAAGGAGCTTGAGGCGATGCTGCACAGCGAGGGGCTGAGCTCGGGCAGTTCATCCACCCTGGAGTTTGAGCACGCGGGGACCGCCTCCACCTCGCACCTATACAGTGGAGAGGTGGTCATGGCCCGCTAAACAGCAGCGGCACACTCTGAGCTTAAACACAGCGAACAGTAGAGGGACTGCTCAGTTTGCTGCGTTTTCTTTTCCCTGATCATTCGGTTGTATTGTATCACTCTCTAGCTTTACTTGATACATGTACTGTGCAAAATTTTCCCAAGGATTGCGAGCTGCTATGCTATTACACAGAATTTTCCGCAACCATAATTTGATTACCATACCCAATATGGACGTGAAATCATCTCTAGCAGAATTATTATTTAGTAAGTAAAACATCGGCAAACGCATCGATCGAAGCCTCAGAGTCCCCTAGCATTTACTGGTGGGGGTGGGGGCGGGGGCGCTCGAATTCAAAACCTCTGGCGAGTTAGGGCGGTGGTTAATGAGCGCGAGACGGAGAGAGAGAGGAAATGCAGGTTGCAGGCAGACCTCCAGTGTGGTTCTCGAGGACGTGGGCGGCGGTGGTGCAGAGGAGCCGTCAGCCGGTGTCCGCGTGCTTGCTCGCGCTTCTGCTGGTTCGCCTCTCCTCCTATCCCGACGGCCCTCGCCGACGGTGTAGCCGCCGTCGCCTCCCCAGTCGGCCCACTCCCCCTCTCTTCCGTCTCCAGGCTCTGGCATCCTTCCCTCCCCACCCCTGCCTCTCCCCCTCCGCGAGCGGCGGTGCGGGTTGTTAAATGGGCCGGGCTGCCTCCGTTGCGTAGTCGTGTTCTGTTGCTATCCCGTTCCTTCCTCAATTCTCAATGCTGGACGCAAAGCGAGCAGGCCGAGCCGGCGGCCCGTGAACGTGTCGTTTCACTCCACGGCCTCGGGCAGACCCGGACTTTCAGACGCCACGTGCCCAAACACATGAGCGAGTGAGCGAGCGAGCGCATGACGATCGACGACCAGCAGGCAGCAGTCCAACACGA
>Ga0182004_10001068_pt1 | contig 19235 bp, 6 predicted proteins | sample Sormic07211540_1_FD_120479 | JGI IMG/M metagenome (GOLD analysis project Ga0182004, IMG submission 120479) | Endophyte microbial communities from Sorghum bicolor roots, Mead, Nebraska, USA - 072115-40_1 MetaG | ecosystem: Host-associated > Plants > Roots > Unclassified | place: USA: Nebraska...
GGCGGCGCCCAGGCAGCTGGCCGGCCGGCGGCGGCGGCTGCTGGCCTGGAGGCGGCTGGGAAGGGGAGGAGGAGGAAAACCTAGGCTGATACCATGTTAGAATTAGGGTTTCATTAATGGGCTGACCCTAAACCAGGGTGGCCATATAATTATGGATACATGGGCCTCATGGGCCTAGCCTCATGGGCCTCATACACATATACTCTAACAGTGAGGATTGGAAACCCTAGCTTGATACCATGTTAGAAGAAATGGCCAACCAAGTTTCTATTCAGACCCCAAGGGGGCAAAAACATAGTGTGTACATATGCAAGGAGAACCTCCAAGAAAGAGAAAATACAAGAACACATATATACATCTAACACAGGGCACCATATAATTTTCGAACACCGTATATGGTGTTGGCTGTTGTGCCAGTTGCCATAGGGCTGGTCGGGGCTGCCTGCTGAGGCTGCTACAGAGTAGTTGTAGTTTTTTCAAGAGTACAGAGTTAGACAAAGCAAAAATGAGTCTTGGATAGCAAGTGCTTGTTATGTATGTTTCTAGTTTCGAGGATAATTTGAGCATGGCACTGAACCAGGATCTCATGTCAGATTTTGCTATTGTCTTGGTTATTTTGCTTGTGAACTGAAGTTATGTCAGATGAGCAGCTCATTTGCTGGTTCATTGATTTCTTACTGTCTAATTCAAAACTTCACGAGCAACCCTGCCTGCATGCGCAGGGAACCTATCTATATCTTGTCTGCCATTGGTTCTGAGATATTATCCCTTTTTCAGGATGGAAGGAACAGGCAAATTGAGCATGGGCAACTGTCTGAAGCTTCACAGGTGACATTAATTATCCACTTGTCACAGTTTCAATCATGTCGTTTGGCATACCTGAGGCTATTATTGTCAGTATTAGTTAATTATTTTTTTGACATTTCCAATCTTGATTTCCCTAAAAAAATTCTCAAATCCTGCTGTACTTGTCTCCTGTAGAGTGATGGTTCCAAACTGCGCAGCAGTGAACAATCTGAGTTATCCTATCCCTCAACTCCTCAGTCACAACACTTGAATCACTGAATCATTTAGGGTTATGTATCAACGAACATACTTAAGAAACATGGAAGGCGCATATCTATTTCCTTGTGTTGCTGCCAGTAGATGCTGATTCTGTACTTTGTCCGAGTGGTGATGATGTGCTTCCCTCCTGAATGGTGATGAAGCTTCAACTCCATGCTACAAATTTTATAGTGGTGGGCGCACCATGCACCTCAACTGACAGGTGAGGTGACTTGAATCACAAGAACTAGTCTCTTTGGAATCGCATCCTGCAAAATCTCAGCTGTGGTTGATAGCTTGTTATGAGATTCTCAGTAATGCTCACATGTCAAGGAAAACGGGCGATGTGATGTATTGGGGAGTTGAATTGCTGGGCCTTAGTGAGGTGCACTCATTTTTTTCAATTGAGACTTAGTCAAGCAGGTATATCAAGATTATATTTGGATGAAGCGTGTGATATCCTGTTATGGCTCTTATATACTATAATGATATCATGTATGGTATAGCTCTGGCACAATAGGGCTGAAAAGAAAGCAACTACCAACAGCCTGGAAACTTACAATTCCGCCAACCTGGTGGTACACGTGTTCATTCATACACAGGAATTCACTTGGCATATTACGGATGTGTCAACGTCATAGGTGATAATGTTAGATACTGAACATAGTTGTTTTATTTTAAGTGTTTACCTGCTCAAGCATACTAATTGTAGGGATTGTAATATGAGATTCTATGTTTTTTTATGGTTATGTTGTGTTTGGTGCAGAATCTGATTAGAAAATGAGATATAAAATGCCCCGTGTTAGGACATGTACATACCAAGATATGAAGATAGCCCAGAAACCATATTTCCATTCTCTCCAAGGTTTCATATTTTGTATGTCGTGATGCAACTCCAATTGAGAGTTTAGAGGGTGTTTAGATGCTTTTGGAATAACAAAAGTTTTGCTTCTAATCTTTTGCTGTAAAACTTTTGCCCATTTAAACTTTACATCTTGGTGTTTAGATGCATGATAAAACTTTAGCCATGCATACACAACATTCGCCGCCATGACGTTTTTGCCCAGTTTAAGTTTTGCTCTTTTTTACCTATGCTATTTAGATTCTTTTTATCAAGAGATGGGGTAAATCGTAAAATTTTTGGCAAAAGCGGTGAACTAGATAGGCCCTTAGGCTAGTCTCAATAAATGTTTCATAAGAGTGTCATACATCATTAAATGAAGAAGTTTTATGAGATGAGAGAGGAGTTTCATCCTCATGAAACTCATGTGGCTCGGTTACCTAGTTATTATAGTCTTGATAAATGTGCCATGAAACTATGCACCGCCATCTTCCCTTTTTGTTGTGGAAGTTAATATCTTTAAGGGGTGTTTAGTTTCCCTTAATGTTGATCATTACTTTTGATGTTACTCCCTCCGTCTCTAAATTTGTTGTTTTCGCTTTCTAAGAAACAACTTTGACTAAGTATATATTAAAAAAAATATTAATATTGATAATACAAAATTAGTATTATTGGATAGATATTTAAATCTAGTTTTTTAATAAATTTACTTAGAGACAGAGGTATTGTACATATTTTATATAAATCGAGTCAAAGTTGTGAGCACACAAAACGTGACGACTAACATTTAAAGATAACACTTAAAGACAGAGAGAGTATATTAAAAAATATTTATGAAAATGACAAGTGGACTGTCTGAAATAGACAGACCAATGTGTCAGTCTGTGTTACTTTATATTTAGAGTTTGCTTGTTGTAAAATTTCCCTTAATAACTTGTATGTAAAATTTACTGGCTGTTTGCTTGTCATATGAGCGCTGGTTTGCCTGATGTGGAGTCTATCGTTGCATTGGATAAAGGCTTTGTTTAGTTCACCTCGAAATCCAAAAAGTTTTCAAGATTTTCCGTCACATCGAATCTTGCGGCACATGTATGAAATATTAAATATAGACAAAAATAAAAACTAATTATACAGTTTGTCTGTAAATCACGAGACGAGTCTTTTGATCCTAGTTAGTTCATTATTGAACAATATTTGTCAAATAAAAACGAAAGTGCTACAGTAGCGAAATCCGAAATTTTTTTAGAACTAAACAAGGCCTAAGGCAAGGGCAGATTTGTCCTTTCAGGAAGAAAATAAAATGAAAAGATAGAAATGAATGGGAAAAAACCAACCTAAGAATTTTTAGCCTTCCCGATTTGTCAAATTCTGTGAGGTGGAACTTTTGAAAGGAAACTCAACTTTCGAGATAGCCTGGTTTTACTTTCTCATTATAAAACCAAAATTTTAACCTCGCTTTTTTAAAATGTTTGTTTTGCATCCCTGAGCGGATTTGGATGATGGTCTTGCGCAACGTGGCATCAGGTCAACAACGCCATATCAGCTAAGAGGGGGTAAATCAAACTTTAGCATGTCCAAGAGACTAGCTAAAATTATATTCTAAATTACAAGATTTAGTCATTGTGTAAAATAAAAAACTTACTCCGAGCATCTCTAAGAGACTTTCTAAATCTCACTCTCTAAATCATTATTTTGAGAGCCATTTACATAAAAATTACTTTTTATATTTTTTTTACTTTCCAACAGTTTTGCTGAATCTCATGCGCACTCTAAAGAGTCATTCTCGTCTTCTATATTTGCCTAGCGAAGAACTCAGAATAGACAATTGCTATATTTGGATGACCATTTAGAGAAGTTGTTGGAAATTAGTTTTTCACCAAAATTGCTATTCCTAGCATTTAGGAAGAATATACAAAGTCTCTTGGAGATGCTCTCAAAGCATAGAGTTCCATAACAGACTTTGTATAGGATAGCTAGTGAGGACGACATGCTATATATGACAAGCGAAAGTTTAGGAATAACAAACTTGCTATTTTAGCAAACTAGATAGCACATCTGTTGGAGTTTAACTTTTGCTTTCAAAATGTAAAAATAGCCTAGACAACATGGATAGCATATCTGTTGAAGTTGCTCTTATTGTACTAAACATGACCTAAATAGGATAAAGATACACCATTTACTGATTAAACATGACCTAAATAGGATCAAGTATGTTGCGATTACGCCATTACATGAAGCTTGTGTTCTTATCAAAGTCACCTAAAGTTTTCCATAGTCCAAGTCATTGATATAGACTAATTATAATAGATATGAGAGCATCTACTAGCAAATAAAAAACAAAATATGTGCATAGAAGACTCATAGTTTTGACTTCGGCACCATAAGATACAACATGATTTTAGAAAAACTATGAAATATAGTTTTTTTGGTAAAAATAATTTTTCTATGGATTTTTAAGATGAAACTAGGTTTTTTGATTGCATAAATTTTCCAGAGAACAAATTATTCAAAGAATAATTGTTCAAAAAGAAATAATAGTTGTGTTTATGATGTAAAAATAAATGGTTTTAAAAGTTGAGAGGGTTAAAAATCTAGTTTTATAAATGAGGGTAACAATTTGGACTATCACGAAAGTTTAAGTTTCAAAAAAAAATCTTTTTCACTTCTAAAAAAGACTCTACAAACGAGAGTGCTGGTTCACAAGCCACCGGCAAAAGGCATACTTGTCGTCTTTGGCGCTTCGGCTGGAAGCAGGATGAAACGGATTCGATACGAACGGACCGATATCATATTTATTTTTATATTTTTGATCGGATTCAGATTTGTAACACCCGCCCCAGAGTTTAATAGGATTAATAGGAGACTCATACCAACAAGTTGCAACTTCTTTTTCGGAAGCCCGTCTCCAAAGAACTCTAAAGTTAAGCGTGCTTGGCCTAGAGCAATTTAGGGAAGGGTGACCGACCGGGAAGTAGTTCCCGGGTGCGCACGAGTGAGGACAAAGTGTGCAGAAAAGACTAGTGTTGGTCTGTGGGGGCTGACTATGTCCTAGAAAAGTTGCCAGATGGACTATGTCCTAGAAAAGTTGCCAGATGTAAGCGGACCCGGCCTCGTGGAGGCGGGAGCCGACTCTCGCGGTTTCACAGGCGCGTGTGCAGAAAAGACTCTGACTATGTCCTAGAAAAGCTACCAGATGTAAGTGGGCCCGGCCTCGTGGAGGCGGGACGTTACCGACTCTCGCGGTTTCACGGGCGCGTGTGAGGACAAAGTGTGCTGACTATGTCCTAGAAAAGCTGCCAGATGTAAGCGGACCCGGCCTCGTGGAGGCGGGACGTTACAGAATGGTATCATAGCCGACGACAAAGTGTGCTGACTATGTCCTAGAAAAGCTGCCAGATGTAAGCGGGCCCGGCCTCGTGGAGGCGGGACGTTACAGAATGGTATCATAGCCGAAAAGTGTGCAGAAAAGACTAGTGTTGGTCTGTGGGGGCTGACTATGTCCTAGAAAAGCTGCCAGATGTAAACGGGCCCGGCCTCGTGGAGGCGGGACGTTACAGAATTGAATACGAAAAATATCAATTATGTTGGATAAGATATAATTGGACGTCAACATTATAAATATATGATTTAAATATTCAGATACGAATACGGTATCGAATGTTGAATATTCGGATTCAGATACGGACAAATCTAAACCCTTCTAAACGAATTTGGTCTCAAATACGATCGGGGCCTTGTTTAGTTCGCGATAGGAAATATTTCGTGACACTGTAGCACTTTCGTTTGTTTGTGATAATAATTGTCCAATCATTAACTAACTAGGTTTAAAAGATTCATCTTGTTAATTTCGACCAAACTGTGTAATTAGTTTTTATTTTTATCTATATTTAATACTCCATGTATATATGATTCTATGTAACAGAGAATTTTGGAAGTAAACAAGGCCCGGAAAATTTCATACCTAGCTGCAACTGCAAGTGAAACCGGCCCATTTCCACGGAGTCTACCGGATAGGATTTGTCTCCCCTCCACCGCCCCTCTCCATTTCCGCCATGGCTGCGGCCGCCGCGTTCCCGTCGGCGTGCGCCGCTGGTTCCCTTCCTCGTGCACCCTCCCTGACCCCTGTGCGTCTTCTTCTCCCCGTTCCGCTCTCCCCCGCGCGCTGGGACCGCTCCCGCGGCTGCAGCAGCCGCCTCGTTGGCGTAGGCGCCAGCAGCATCCGCCGCGCGCCAACCCTTCGACGGAACGCCTCCGCGGAGACGGTGGTTCCCTACGTGCCGGGCTCCGGCAAGTACATAGCGCCGGACTACCTCGTGGTACGCAGCACGGTTCACTCGATCGCAAATCTTTGTGCACCTCAGCACTCGGCAGTCGGTGGGTTCGAGTCTGAGCGGTGCTTTGCATTGTTCGTGGTTGCAGAGGAAGGTGTCGGCCGAGGAGGTGCAGGAGCTGGTGAGGGGGCACAGGAAGGTGCCGCTCATCGTTGACTTCTACGCGACCTGGTGCGGGCCCTGTGTTCAGATGGCGCAGGACATCGAGATGGTGAGCCACGCTCCCTGCCGGTTTTCCATCCTTTGGTTCTGTTTGTTCCTGTGTGAATGATGTTTTTTTTTTTTGATAACGTGTGTGACTGATGCTACCTTGGAGAAATTGGCTATTATAGGACTCCAAACGTTGAGTTTCTCTATAATAGGACTTCTAACGTTTGTTTCTCCCAAATAGGACTCCAAACAATTATAATCAGCTCTAATGACATTTTGTTTCATTTTTAATCTGTTTGGCCATCTAAAAATACATGTATTTTTCGTGTTGACCCTATTACCCTTCAACTATTGTATGGTGTGTGTGGCCAGCCAGGTACAGTATTAGCTCATTTGTCACGGTCATGGTCATCACGTCGCGTCGGAGTAAGCCCGTTTATATGCTTTACTGGCAGGTGAAGGCGATTGCCGAGAAGCTGCTAATTCTTTTAGATTTGTGCGTGTTTTTTTCTGAAGTAAATATAACAACGTTCCAAGTAATATATAACAAGACTTGATTTATACACAATTATAAGTAATATATGACAGCAAGAATTTAGCAACGAGTTCATCTCATAAAACCATGTTTTGTAGTACAAACAAGTTTATCCCAAAAGACCATAATGTGGTTCCAAACAGAATCAATGTCGTATGAAATAAATCATGAGGTTACATCTCATCACAACTAAAATGCTCCATCATCAAATGTTTAGCTTTCTCCTTTTTGGAGTCATCTTTTTTGGTGGCACCGGGGTAGGCATCCTCACGGGGCTAGCGTTGTTGGTTTGTACTGATGTGCTCTCTCCAAGTAACATTGCCAGCTTGCTGCACATAAATAGTATCGGCAATTAGATGTATATATAAAACAATTATTGTATACAGGTACTAGCTTACCACAATTGAACTTGTCATGGTCAAAACAAATGACGATCAACAAGTTCAAGTGACGCCCAGCATGCGTATGCATCCATTTACGACTATACGTACGTGCATGCTAACTGGCTAGCTAGCCGTGTATATGACACACATATACGTTGCATGGACATATGTTAAAGACCTGTAGGTCATTTGTGCATGGGAATGCAATATATCATTTATATAGAATTTGACCACATATTATTCACATTTATTTAATGTAAGAATATCACGCATATTATAGGTGAGCCAAAAATTGTATCAACAGTACAGTAAATGTGTTAATATTCTTTACCTTCTAGTGATCCTTCCTGGACTATCTCGTAGGATTTCATCCCTGGTTGGCCTCCGTGGGGTGCTAGGTTCCGCCAGTCCTTTTGTAACATTCTTCCTAGGTTGCCTACGCTTCCTACAAGTGATGAAATAAATTAATATTGATATTTTCATTCTAGTTAGTTAATAAAGAAAATAAATAAATTACCCCTTTTTTGCTGTCCCATTGTATGGGCACTTGGAACTAGCTTGCCTGTGACCTTTTTCTCCGCATCGTTTGCAAGTCATTGGTCCTCTGATCATCTTCTGTCCCTTTGCATTTGTTGGAACAATATCATTATCTCCTTCACCCTCATCCCACCCCTTCTCACCTTCACCCTCATTGGTAGATTTTCCTTTCTTCCTGTGTCCACCCTCATCCCATCCCTTGATTCTTAGTTTTCTCATTCTTCCAGCAGATAATTTAGTCAGAGGTGCACCAACGCCAAATGGTAGGTCAACATGTGGCCACTGTGTTTTATCTGTCATTGGCTCAATCTCTCTACCATAAGCAGCCCTGAATCTATTCACAGAGTAGTAGTTATGCACAAACTGTTCTAGATCCACTCCCCTTTGGCGGGTTGCATAGGCCAATACATGTTGACATGGCTTACCAGTGTGCTGCCATTCAAGACAAGTACATGTTCTTTGGCCTAGCTTGACAATATGCCTCACAGAAATGGCTCTGCTATGGTCCCACACCTCTGCACTCCAGTTAGAACATGGTACAATTTTTAGGTGTCCCAAACCTCTAGTGTTTGCCCTTAGCTGAACCATAATTGCTGGGAGTATCCTGCCTTCAGGTAGCCTGTATGCAATAATTCTTCTCTTGTTCCACAATACCATGATCATTTCTCTAATCTTATCAGCAAGGTCAGCAACCGGTAAGTCCTTATGGTCTCTAATCCAGTTATTAAATGACTCTGCAATGTTACTAGTTATATAGTCACACTTAATTTCTGGATTGAAACCACACCTGTACCATAATAGCTTATGATTTGCCTTTAACCATTGCACTGATGCAGCTGATTCACTTATCATTTTTGCTATATTGTCATAGAAAATCTCCTCTGTGTAAGCCCTTGCAGCAGGATATATCTGACCACTTGCAACTTGGAGTTGTAACCTGCATCCTCTCACTAGACACACATTCATGTTTATCAACTAACACGGTTACCTACAAAAATAAAAAAAATATTAAATTACATAACAAGATGAACGATTGAACTAAGTTATCCAAAAAAATATTTTACCTCCACAGTAGCGCTGCCATCTAGTTTGGACCCATTTATCCTCCAAGGACAAGGGCCCGTCGATTCATCACCAGACTTGCAAAAACCCCTATATTTCTTCGTAGTTGACTTCTCTACTCGTAAATGGAACTCCTTCTTGATGGCATATGTCCGCACTGCCAGCTTGAACTCTTCCATTGTTGGGTACTGTGTCCCAACCTTCATTGACGGGTTGTTCTTATCATATGAAATGACGATCTCACCTGGTACAACATCATTAGTAGGAATGGCAGCACCATCAACATCTTGACCAAGCTCATTATCATTGCATTGTTCATCCATTCGACAATCAGTTGCTTGTGTGGGTATATTTGGTGTGCCCTCATCTCCCAATCCCAAAAGCTCACACATCTGACTCTCGCTCATGAGTTCAATTCGACCTTCATTATCAACTGTCTCAACTATCTGTATGGTAGACCAATCAATTCTTTCTGTATTTTCGACATCATTTACTTGGGGCCTACAAAAAAGCAAAATCTAGTTATTGTACTAGTAACATTGATACTAATAAATACATTGACATTTTATAGTACAAACTTACTATATATGATATATAGTACGATAATTGATGTTTTACACAGCTGTATAGATCAAGCATATATTGAACTTTCGCGACCAGATTGGCTGCATGGTCCTCGCAAAAAAAAAGATAGGCTGCATGGTCTAGTACTATACTGCTTCTGCATGGTCTAGTACTATATTGCTTGATTCCAGATAGTACGCAGGCATGCAACGCTTGGTTGCTAGCAAACCAGAGTGTTTGATTTTACACCAATCTAATTAATTTTCTCTCGATAACCCTAGGTCACATATTACTAAAGTATTTCCATGCCTTGAGCAAACTGAATATTACAAATAAATGACCAGGCGCTGAAAGGAAAAATCCTTAGAGGCAATACCTCTGCACATCAAGCACCGGAAGGTTCAACTCTGTTATCGGATGATGAACTGTGGGCAGCAGAACTCTTGCTAGAGCTGTGGCATCGTCGCTGCGATTCTCCAATGGAGACTGTGGAAGGTGATCTACCGTGGCTTGCTCTCCAGGAACCACGTCAGGATGTGCACCGGGCGCCGCAGCAGCCTGGGCAGCAGGCCCCGACGCGCCTAGGGCTAAGGCAGCAGGCCTTGACGTGGCGTCGACATCCATGGCGATCGTCCGAGCGGTGATATCTTCGGCCGGAGGTTCTCCCTCCATGGAGGGCAGATCGCTCGCGTGGGGGAGGGAAGGAGGGCTGACGGTCGATCTCCACGGCGAAGCGGCGGCGGCGGTGTTCACGTGTGTGAGGAGGAGCGACGGCGTCTCGTGTCTAATAGATGAATCGATGAAATTGAGTACCATATGATAGGTGAAGGGTAAAAGGGTCAATACGAAAAATACATGTATTTTTAGATGACAAAAGAGATTAAAAAATAAACAAAATATCATTAGAGCTGATTGTAATTGTTTGGAGTCCTATTTGGGAGAAACAAATATTAGGAATCCTATTATAGAGAAACCCAATGTTTGGAGTCCTATAATAGCCAATTTCTCGCTACCTTGGCCAACACAAATACACAATACCTGTCTGTGAAGTTGCAACCAATGGGACCAGTGATAGAAACAAGTTCTGTGTGCGCACTTTCAGTGCGCAGAAACTATGCGATGAAATGGAAAGGAATGTGGTAGCAGCTATGCTGAGCATAGGTTCTGCTGGATTAAGCTGTTATATGCGGAGTTTCTGACAATATATAAATACCTTCATTGGACAATTTAGTCTAGATGATATCAGGCTGTATATCATTTGAGAGGAATTTAGACAGCTTGGTAGCTGGTGTAGTCTGGTATTGGACAAGTTGACAAGGCCTCCGAGGGGAATTTAGACAGTTTAGAATTTTCATCTGAAATGAACTAAAAAGGAAACTATATTTCTGAAAATAATAGAAGACTTCCCTAACAAATATTAGTATTCTTAGCAATTAGCGATTCTTCTTTTGTTTCTTTTGAAAATAATGTGAAAAGATGACCAAGAAGAAAAAATCTTGATGAAAACCACTTTTGGATTTTTAGCTTCTATTAAAGCATAATCAGTCACTTGGGGGTTCTGTTTAATTATTGCTGGTATCTTGAATCTTGGAGCTGTTTGCATTTATGTTTATCTAATTGCTCTGCCTATGTTGATACATCATGCCGTATCTCTAAACAGTCCTTTCAATATATTGCAGCTTGCAGTTGAGTATGAGGACAATGCCCTGTTTGTGAAGGTGGACACAGATGATGAATATGAATTTGCAAAAGACATGCAGGTACACCCAAGATGGCACTCGTTGAAGCCAACAAAGTGTTGATTACATGCTTATTTAGGTTTCTCCTTTTTTTATCCTTTCAATTATTGAAGTCACTAATGCTGAAACATTCAGGTAAGAGGACTTCCAACGCTTTATTTCTTCAGTCCAGATCAAAACAAAGACGCCATACGCACTGAGGGGCTAATTCCTACGGATATGATCAGAAACATCATTGACAACGAGTTATGACAGCTGATAGATTATTGTATTAGGCACGTAGGCAATGTTTTCTGTTTGTAGCAGATGACAATTTTGTCATGAGGCTAAGTATTACCACTAGGTACTAGTTTGGTGTGCTTGATGTTTTGTTTTGCTCCAATGGTAGGGTTTCCTCTGTGCAAATTGTTACCTTGCTGTTTTTGTATCGTGCTTTTTTTATCCTCATCAAAATCTAGGTTATGTTGTGCTGTTCTCAGTTAGGTCTGTGTGATCATTTTCATCCCTCCAAATGTTAAGATGGCTTTGGCTCAGATTGGTCCTCAAATTTTAATAGAACCAATTTGGTTCTGGAGCTGGCATTCTGGGCTTAAATTTTGTCGCGAACATGGGATGGCACAGTTATTGATTTTCTCACACCGAATGTCTTTTCTGCTTGCAATTGCAAGGAATGAGACCAGCCAATTCGATTATTGCATGGATGGTTAAAGGGAGGACTAAGGTAGTCTCAGTGGATGTTTCACCAGAATGTCATGTATATTTATTAGAGCGCCATGTTAGTAAAACTACACTTTTTGCATGAAATGAAGAGAAGAGAGAAGGAAGTAGTTTCACCATGGTGAAACTCCGCGGGCGTTGTTTTCCACGCGGTGAATCGGGATGAAATCCTCACTGAGAGCCAAATCGTTTCACCATCTTGCATGTGATCCAATCATTTTGTAGCAATTAAATGCTTTGCTTAGCCTTGGAAACAACAAAGTGAAATGCTCCATTGCTAGGGTTATTTCATAGATGGTTTCATTTCAATCTCGATGATGTGTTGGTATGTGAAACCGTGCAGTGACACTGATATTTTTCATACACGCGCTAAATTAGGTAGACCATCCTTAGTGAGGGTTACCGAATTTCATGACCTTGACAACGTATCCATATTTTAGAAACAGTGTAGAAGGGTCTTATGGAGATGAAATTCTCTCTACTCTCATAAAACTCTTATAATATCTCTTTTCATTGATGCAGTGTTACATTAGCATATTTAATATGCATAAAATTCTAATAAAACTCTATTAAAACTGGTCTTAAGCGACAACAGCTGAAAAAATGCGCGAGGTATGGAACAATTAGTTACTTTTTATCTATATTTAATGTTCCATGCATACTTCAAAATCTTTAAAATTTGGGAACTAAACAAAGCCTTAGTTCGTGTCCGAAAACTTTTCGGGGCTGCTGTAGCACTTTCATTTGTATTATTATCTAATTATGGTCTAACTAAGTTTAAAAGATTCGTCTCGCATATTACAAACAAATTATGTGATTAGTTATATTTTTTATTTATATTTAGCGCTATATTTATGTACCGTAAAAATCTGAAAAAATGGCTTTTGGAAGAAGGCCTTAGGCCCTGTTTAGTTCCCCACCCAAAATTTTTTCATCCATCCCATCGAACCTTTGGACACAAGCATGGAACATTAAATGTACATAAAAAAAATAAACTAATTACACAGTTTGGTTGAAAATCGCGAGACGAATCTTTTAAGCCTAGTTACTCCATAATTAGCCTTAAGTGCTACAGTAACCCACATGTGCTAATAATAGATTAATTATGCTTAATAGATTTGTCTTGCAGTTTCCTGACGAGCTATGTAATTTGTTTTTTTATTAGTTTCTAAAAACTCCTCCCGACATCTTTACGACAAATTTGATGTGACACCCAAAAAAATTTTCATTTCCAATCTACACGGGGCCTTAGGGCACCTACAACGGATGCCGGAGTGCTGTCTACAAAGATGTATATTTGCAAAATACACCCTCCAAAACAGTATTGAATGAAGTGAGATAGGTTAGCCGGCGTCTGGTGAGGCGACAGCAGCGGCGCGTGCTCCGAGAGACTTCTTTATCCAGCAGCGCTCATGGGGATCTAGTTGTGGCCAACGTCCTGTAGTCTAGTGTCACCTTGCTGTTTTTCTATAGAAAAATAAAAGAAGAAATACACTTATAATACAATTATACTTCCCTCTACTGGTAACAAACGTGAACCATACTTCTCGTGATGCTTTGGTAGTGCTTGCTCTGTATGTAATTTTGCTTGTGACCTGTTATATGGTTTTACCTTTTTTATGTGAACTAATTAAACATGCCAATATATGGAACCTGCAATTCTAGCTACTAAATGTTTTCATCTACAGAAACTTGGTTCAGTATTTGATTTATGAGAAAGAAGATTCATGTTATATTTGATTTATAAAATATATATTACATTATATACAATGTATATGATTTACTTTGAAGGATTTGTTTTGTATCAATTAGCAACATAGTGATATATACAAATGATATTCACGATTGATCATGACTACATGCAAACATTAATCAATTCGTGAGCTGTCTATGGATTGTACGAGCTGTCTGTTTAGCCATATATGTTGCAAATTCCAAAAATTTATAGACAGCAGCTGTCTCTCCGTTGTACATGCCCTTTAGAATTGTGCTATACGCTCGACGAGTCCCCGTGTGTCTACCTGCTTCGTCGATACATGCTGCAGCTGCATGTCCTGCAAGTTCCGGCTGTCATTAATTAATTAATTAATAATAAACAATAACTTAGGCTCGGTTTGGTTACCTTTGTTAAAGTTTATCGTCTATCACATCAAATATTTGGACATATGTATTGAGTATTAAATATAGACTAATTATAAAACTAAAAACATAGCTAGAGAGTAATTTACGAGATGAATTTTTTAAATTTAATTAGTCTATAATTAAACATTAAATATCAAATAAAATAAAAATAATACAGTACATATTAAACTTTAATAACTCAAATCAAATACTCTTTTAAGGCCTTGTTTAGTTGATAAAATGAAAAGTTTTTGGACACTGTAGCAATTTCATTTGTTCGTAGCAAATATTATTCAATTATAAACTAACCAAGTTTAATAGATTCATCTCACGATTTATATACAAACTGTATAATTAGTTTTTATTTTTGATTATATTTAATATTTTATGCATATATGTCTCAAAATTTAATGTGATAAAAAATTTTAAAAAGTTTTTTGTTTTTGTTAAACGAGGCCTTTCTACAAAAGTCGTGACGAGATAGAGATGCATGCGTCCTTATCCGTTGTCCTCGTACATGTCAACTGAACACGTCATCTGCTCGCAGCCGCATGCGCAAGCTGCTGCTGCGCCAGCGAATACTGCTGCTGCTACGCGCCTGCTACTGCTGCGCGCCGCTGCTTGGCTGCACGCGCCCCTATACGCCTCTGCCTGCTGCTACTTTAGTGCGTGTTTTAAATACTAGGGCTTGTTTAGTTCACGTAAGACTATCTCCAACAATCGTCATCCAAAATACAAGACCTATTTGTCCTTTGGCTAACGCTACAGGTAAAAGGTTTTATACCTATTTTTAGTCTTCTCCAACAACAAGACCTAAAAGACAACACTCTCTGCAAATAGGTCTCGAGGAGAGAGGATACCCAAATTTGGGTTATGCCTCTCATGATACTCATAATGGGTCTTCTGTATAGGTACTCTGTTGGAGGCTATAGGTATTGTGTTGGAGACCCATTTTAGGTTTGGGTTCCCAAATGGGTCTCCTGTTGGAGATAGCCTAAAAATCAAAAACTTTTCAAGATTTTTCGTCACTTTAGGCCTTATTCAGTTTACAAAAATTTTCAAGATTTTTTGTCCCATCGAATCTTTGATATGAAATATTAAATATAGACGAAAATAAAAACTAATTGCACAGTTTACCCGTAATTTGTGAGATGAATCTTTTGAGCCTAGTTACTTCGTGATTGGAAAATGTTTGTCAAATAAAAACAAAAGTGCTACAGTAGCCAAAAACCAAAATTTTTACAAACTAAACAAGGCCTTATTTAGTTCCGAAAACTTTTTGGTTTTTAAAACTGTAGCACTTTCGTTTTTATTTAATAAACATTATCCAATTATGAAGTAACTAGGTTTAAAAGATTCATCTCGCGATTTACAGGTAAATTGTGCAATTAGTTTTTATTTTTGTCTATATTTAGTGCTCCATGTATGTGTCGCAAGATTCGATGTGACGAGGAATCTTGAAAACTTTTTGGTTTGGCCTTGTTTAGTTCCAAAATTTTTTACAAAATAGGAATAGTAGCACTTCCGTTTATATTTGACAAATATTATCTAATCATGAACTAACTAGGCTCAAAAGATTCATCTCGTCAATTCCGACCAAACTGTGTAATTAGTTTTTATTTTCATCTATCTTTAATATTCCATGCATGCGTCTAAAGATTTGATGTGACAAAAAATCTGAAAAATTTTGCAAAATTTTTGAGAAACTAAACAAGGCGTTCACCCCATAAACCAAAAACTTTTCAAGATTCTCCGTCACATCGAATCTTGTGGCATGGGGCCTTAAATATAGACGAAAATAAAAACTAATTACACAATTTACCTGTAAATCGCGAGATGAATCTTTTAAGCCTAGTTACTCCATAATTGGACAATTTTTGTCAAATAAAAACGAAAGTGCTACCGTTCCAAAAACCAAAAAGTTTTCGGAACTAAACAAAGCCCGAATCTTGCGGCACATGCATAGAACATTAAATATAGACAAAAATAAAAACTAATTGCATAATTTATCTGTAAATCACGAGATGAATCTTTTAAACCTAGTTACTATGATTGGACAATGTTTGTCAAATAAAAATGAAAGTGCTACAGTTTCAAAAATTTAAAAGTTTTCGGAACTAAACAAGGCCTAGGGCGTTTAGGCCTTGTTTAGTTCCCGAAATTTTTTTAGTTTTAACTACTATAGCACTTTCGTTTGTATATGATAATTATTGTTCAATTATGGACTAACTAGGCTCAAAAGATTCGTCTCGTAAATTACTGGTAAATTGTAGAATTATTTTTTGTTTTTGATTATATTTAATGCTCTATGTATACGTATAAAGATTTGATGTGATGGGGAATCTTGAAATTTTTTTGAAACTAAACAAGGCCTTAGTTACAATTTATTTTACAAAATAGACATTTGTATTTGACAAATGTTGTCTAATTATAGATTTACTAGACTCAAAAGATTCGGCTCATAAATTACAGATAAACTATGTAATTAGTTATTTTTAATATATATTTAATGTTCTATATATATGCCGCAAGATTCGATGTGATGCATGCATGGAATATTAAATATAGATAAAAATTAACTAATTACATATTTTATCTGTAATTTACGAGACGAATCTTTTGGCCTTAATTAATCTATGATTAGACAATAATTATCAAATACAAACGAAAGTGTTACAGTAACCAAACATAAAAAAATTCACGAATTAAAAAAGGTCTAAGTGAAACAATTAAAATGTACGCTTGCAAAAAATTATATAGCCATTACCATATATGTAACATCTTGATAAAAACATTTACAATATATTTTTGAAACATTTGAAACATACAATTGTAACTTACACGTATAGCCACTACAATATATGTAACATCTAGATAAAATATTTACAATATATTTTTAAAATTGGTGAAATATTTGAAATATATAATTGCAACATACGTATATAGCCACTACAATATATGTAATATCTAGATAAAACAATTGCAACATATATTCGAAATAGATGAAATATTTTAAACACATAAATAATATACGTGTATAGCCATTGCAACATATGCAACACAAGATGATCTCAATGCCATGGAGTGATGCATAGGTGGGCGGTGCTGAGCTCATACACACAAAAATTAGTTTTTATTTTAATATACATGCATTTTAGCCTTATTTAGTTCCTAAAAATTTTTGGGTTTAGCTACTATACCACTTTCATTTGTGTTTGGCATTATTATCCAACCATGAACTAACTAAGCTTAAAAGATTCGCCTGTTAAATTACAGATAAACTGTGTAATTAGTTATTTTTTAATCTATATTTAATGTTCCATATATGTGTCAAATATTCGATGTGTCGATAAATCTTGAAAATTTTTGAAACTATACAAGGCCTTTATGGGTGTTTGGCTGGGGTGTTAAATTTTAACAGATATTGTAGCATTTTCGTCTTATTTGGTAATTAGTGTCCAATCATGAACTAATTAGGCTTAAAAGATTCGTCTCGCAAATTACTCTTTAGCTGTGTTTTTAGTTACGTAAATAGTCTATATTTAGTACTCCATGCAAGCGTATCGGTACCAACTAAACATGGCCTAATGATAGCTAGCTGTAGGAGGAGGAGGCAAATTAAGGCTTTGTTTAGTTCCAAAAGTTTTTAAGATTTCTCGTTATACCGAATCTTTGGACGTATACATAGAGTATTAAATATAGATAAAAAATAATTAATTATACAGTTTATTTGATCTTTTAAGTCTAGTTAGCCTATAGTTAGACAATACTTAATAGATATAAACGAAAATGCTATAGTAGTCAAGCCCAAAAAATTTCGCCAACTAAACAAGGCGTGAAAGACAGAGACCTATAAAATAGGATATTGGCCTTGTTTAGTTACTCCTAAAAATAAAAAACTTTTCAAGATTTCCAGTCACATCAAATCTTGCATACATACATAAAAATATTAAATATAGATAAAAATTAACTAATTACACAGTTTAATTATAATTTATGAGATGAACTTTTGGAGTCCTGTTAGTCCATATTTAGGCCTTGTTCAGTTCGCGAAAATTTTTAGATTTCGCTAATGTAGCATTTTCGTTTTTATTTAACAATTATTGTCCAATCATAGACTAACTACGTTTAAAAAATTTGTCTCACAAATTACAGATAAACTGTGTAATTAATTTTTTTTTAATTTCTATTTAATGATTTATCCATGTGTCGTAAGATTCGATATGACGAGGAATCTTGAAAAATTTTGAGACTAAGAGGCTGTTTGACATTGCTCCACAAACTCTGCTCCACAAACTTTACCGTGGAGCAGCTCCACAAAAAACTAAAGTCTCTGGAGTACCTCTTTAGGTGCTCTCACAACTCCATGTTTTTTTCTCGAACTGAGTGCGTGGAGCTGAAACCGCTTGGCTAAAAAACATAGAGCGAAGCTGAAAAACGTGGAGCGGAGCAGTCCCAAACACCCCTAAACAAGGCCTTAGAGCATCTTCAACGGTTTTGCAAATTTCGTTTTGCAAAACAAGGAGTTTGTCAAGTCTTAAATCAATATGCCAAGTTACAAAATTTAGTGTCTCCAATGGTTTTGGCAAAATTGAGTTGGCAAAACTAAATGGTGGACCCGGTCGTTATTTTTTCACGCGTTCTCCAACTACGGTAGCAGACGACGACGCTTGTGGAAGTGTTTCTATCGTGAGGCGGACGGCGGCAAGTGCTGACTTTGTGTCGTGATCGGGACGGCGCCGTGTGTGGAGGGGTTTCTTCGCGAGGCGGACGGCGACGCGTGGTGAGACTTTGTGTCACGAAGAGAAAGTCGGAGGCCGATCGGGGCTTTGTGTCACGATATATCGCGATGGAAGTTTGCTCTATATGGCGCGAAGAGGAGTCGGAGACGCGTGGGAGATCGGAAACCGCGCGGGAGGAGAGACCGATCGGCCTTTGCCAAGTCGTCCGGGGTTTGGCAAAAATGCCAAGTTTCCTCCCTCATTTGCCAACTTTACCAAAATACAAAACTCAAATGCAAAACTATTGGATACCTCAATTTGAGTTTTTTGGCAAATTAGTCAAATACAAACATTAATTGCAAAACTGTCCAAGGGTTTTGCATTTGAGGTTTGCATTTGAGTAATTTGCCAAAAAGCTCCAAAAGAGGTATCCAACGGTTTTGCATTTGGAGTTTGCAATTTGGGCAACTTGGCAAATGAGGGAGCAAAC
>Ga0182004_10001069_pt1 | contig 19216 bp, 7 predicted proteins | sample Sormic07211540_1_FD_120479 | JGI IMG/M metagenome (GOLD analysis project Ga0182004, IMG submission 120479) | Endophyte microbial communities from Sorghum bicolor roots, Mead, Nebraska, USA - 072115-40_1 MetaG | ecosystem: Host-associated > Plants > Roots > Unclassified | place: USA: Nebraska...
ATATATTTATATATATACAAACACAATAAAAAAAAAAAAATATATAATATATTTTATATAAAATATATATATATATATATATATATATATATATATATATATATATATTCTATACATACATACACACACACACACACACTTTTATAAAACTACATTTTGAGATGAAATCTACTTACATCATTTTCATATTTTCAAACTCAACCGGAAAGAATTTATTTATAGTCAAAATTTAAAATATTTGACTTAAGACAACCTCAAAACGACTTCCTTTAGGAACATGGGGGGAGTAGCCAGTTGGGTTACACATTTCCACTAGATCTGACACTGGAAATCAAGTGTTTCACACATCTGGAGACAACATGATTCAACTAACTCTGAACCAGGAGCCGCTGTTATGGAAGGCGTTCATCCCCCAGACCCCACCCCACCATTTCATCATATGAGACCACTTGTATTATACTCTCTCCATTTCAAATTGTAAGACACTTTGGCTTTTCTATATACATAGCTTTTGCTATGCACCATACACTATGTCTAGATACTTAGTAAAAGTAATGTATCTATGAAAGACAAAACGTCTTACAATTTGGAACGGAGGGAGTACTTGAATTATACATAATAATTTGCATGCAACCAGTGTGTACATCTGACCAATGACCCAAAAACAAAAATTCGACCAATGGATTATACTATGCCAAACATGAACATAAGAATTCAAGTAACCAACCTCCTTTCGCTGAGAAGATCGAAGAGTTTGCCACCATAAATTTCAAAGTAGCTGAGCCACAACTTGAAATGTTGATTCCGATACATAGGTTGATGTAAAAGACGAACCATATCATGTGCAGCTCTAAGAGGTAGGGGTTGCATTGTATAGGTCTTCCCACTGCCTGCACATGGAGATTCATAAGGCAAGCTACCAAGGAAAACAATAAGAAATTCAGGAGTAACAAAGTATATACATGAACGGTCTTTATCATAATTGACCAAGAATACCAGATAAATGTAACATTCAGCTGAGACAAATAAACAGAAGACCTTGGCATTCAGACAATAGATAAATTGATAATTGCAACATGTAGCTCAAGTACCATCAATTTTAAGCACCCCCACCAACCCCCTCCTCCCCCCCCCCCCCAAAAAAAAAAAAAAAAAAAAAAAACAAAAAAAAAATATAAAAAGGCAAACATTTCCCAAAAACCAATCATTTTAAAGCCCCCCCCCCCCCCCCCCCCCCCCCCCCCCCCCAAAAAAAAAAAGTAGAATCAAACTTATACATAAACTATTAAACTGGGCAATGTTTTCACATCTGCACTTAGTGTCGAATCTCAGATGCTTGGATTTATCATATCTAATGGGTCATGCAAATCGATGCTGGTACTGGTAATACCTCTAGAGCAAAATGCTTGACAAGCACAAAGTTTACCATTAAACAAATTGCAGTAGAGAATTTGAAGCATGGTAAACAGAATGGCAAGCACAGGGTTACTTCCAAAGAGTTCATCAAGGACATAAAATAAATAATCATTAGCGGAGTCCAGGACATAAGTCACAACTATGCCAAAAGAAAAGAAAAAGGAAAAAAGACTTCTAGTGTTTAGCTTATATAACCTGTCTGGCCATAGGCAAAGCATGTCGCTTTTGTCCTTTGGAAAATTATTGGTATAATAGGCTCCACAGTCTCACGGTACACCTGTTAAACAAACCAGCAAATATAATGTCAAAAAATGTAGACGAATACAAGAAAGGAGACATTCTACAACATCCATTGGGGGCAGTGCAAGGTAATTGCTTTTAGAGATCAATTACTGAATATAATTATAATTAAAAAATACCTCATCATTAGTTACATTCTCGTCCAAGACAGTGTCAAAACAGAAATCATGCTTTTCCACATAAGCTGTCAAATCCACCTTTCAGTGAAAACAATATATTAGTATATTTGATATGAACAAGTATTAAAAATGTTTGGAATGAAACTTATGTTCTTAAAGCATGTTGACTCATGCATCTATAAACACATTGATTTTCACTAACAGAGCAAGCATGCAATACACTTATAATAAAATAGCAAAATAAGGAATGGTTTATCTCTCCGTCAGTCCTGTGTAGAAAGTTATTTTGCAACCCTGGTAAAAAAAAACTACGTTCAATTTCAGTTATACATAGTGACAACACCATGCAGATTATTATAACAATGTACATCTAGGCCCAGAATCAACATATTGTAAGACATAATCTGCAGCTAATCCTTTTCTCTGTTAATGATCATAGGCAGGCAATAGGTCAGCTCTTGGTCATGTAGGAGTATGGCAATAGGCCACTCTAGTACAGTAGTTGGTAGAAGCATACATCAGCCATGCTTGGTAGGAGGATGATATATGCAGTGTACTAGGAGTAGTTGGGGCTGTACTCAGCCATGCCTTGTGTACATTATAGTTGGTACAAGGCCTGTATATATACCCTATGTATGCAATGAAGGAAAGGCAGTTCATGTGCCACATTTCCTGGGTTCAAGTTTCAGCCAACGCTGAAACTGGGTGTGTGTGTGTGTGTGTGCGCGCGCGCGCCCCTGAGCTCGGCTCATCTTCTACCTTGGGTCAGGGGAGAGGAAGAGGGAAGGTGAGCAGGAACTGCTCACCAGGTGCTTGTGTGCAGGTGCCAACACATACTACCCACTTATCTAAAAGGACAGGCTAACTGCAGGCAGACGCAGACGAGCACTTAATAAAGAACTCAAAATGCCAACTGAAATGGAGATCTTTGGCAATCAGAACATTCAATTTCTGAAATTGCTTGTAATTTTCCATTCGATCAGAACAGTCAACTTCACCACTTCAAAGAATGCTTGTTCATTCAAGTTATAATGCATAATTACTTAAATCATGCTGGCATCATAGATACTTAGTGTTGTTTTATTTTTTATACAAAGACAAGGCGAATATAAATATTGTCAAACATGAAGGTTGTCCTACATACACAGGTAAAGTGGTTATCATGTAACACATTGGGGGACAAGTATTGCATCTTTCTCTTCCAATGTTCACCATCAATAAATATCATCACTAGCATCCAAAAATAATCAAACTATTCCGACAAGCCCAATAAGATAACTTTTCGATATTTGACCAAAAAAAAGTGAACTACAAAACAAAGAAATAATTAAGTACTTCGGTGAACAGGCAGTACCTTTAGTTTAGGTTCATGGACAGTCAAGAATTGAGAATTGTGTACATCTATGATGTCTTCCTCTTTTCGAGATACCTCCTTTTTGTTCAGAGGTCTTTTCCTTACCTGCAAGTTGATGAGATAAAGGTTTTTTTTCAATGAAATAAGGAATAAAGAGAGAGTTGGATTTTGATTTAAGTGTATGACAGTAGTGGACCAGAAGATGGTAGTATCAACATACCACGACTTTAATCTTTGCTACATTACTTTCTCTAGCACCGACCACAGTGTTCTCTTTTTCGTTGGTGAAGGCACTACTCCGGTTGTCCACTAGACCTTGCTGGTTTTCTGTTATTACATCGTCGTCGTCGTCGTCCATTTCTTTTGGCACAAAAGGCGAAGGCTCAAATGGTTCTGATGCAGCACTCTGACAAAAGAATAAGGGTAACTAGATTAGATGCATGAAAATGATATTGCAACTTATGAAACAGATAGGGAGATAATTTTTTAAAAACATCTTAATCAACTGAATCATCTCCCCAGTTTCAAGAAGAAACAGGATTTGTAGACATGCATTTTTTGGAATACAGGGTCATCTTGCAGGTACAATCTAGAGAAATACCTCAGAAAGAAGCTCGCTGTCATCCATTGCATGAAGATCCAAAAGGCCAGCCCCAAATTCACCTCTAAGTTCAGGTGAATAAAATCCATCTACAGGAGCACCACCAGCAAAGCTCTGTCCTGTTGGAGTATAGGGCTCGGATATAGATGCAGATGCTAATTCGCCATTAAAATTTAGGCTCCTCAATAATGTATAAAGCTTCTGTTTTTCCTCAATTGATTGTGGCCCATACCCCTACAAAAAAAAACAATACTACCGCATTGTTAAACTACATAGACGTGATCAGTAACAGCAAATGTACATTAATAAAGCTCCTACCAGCAAAAACAAAATTACATATACTTCAACTACATAGGAACATTGCACATAGATATAATACGAAGTGCAGATTTCAGATCACTGTCAATGAGTGCCTGTTTGGATCCATTAGCACTAAAAACTAGCAGCTAAATTAGTGCTAGTGGATCCAAACAGACCTGCTAATTGTTAGTTCAATTAGCAGGTTTGGAGTTGCTAATGATTCACATGCACCTTCAACTCACTATCCAACCACCTATTAGCAGGTGGATCCAAACAGCCCCCTACTAAAAAATAGCATGTATTAGCTATTAGCAATCTATTTTTTAGTGCTAATGGATCCAAACAGGCCCTAAGGCATGCTCGCTGTGTCAATGCAGTAGCAGAAGCCATAGAACTAAAACAGTGAGTGAACCGTGGGATAACACAAAAGGAGAAGATAAAAGGTTAAGGGCAGAATAGACAAGTTATTTCCAAAAAAGAGAAAAGAAATGGCATATCCAAATAAGTTTACGAAAACAGTGATAGAACCTGACACTGAAACTACAGGCAACATTCAAACATTCCCTCCAATTTTCTTTCTGAATTGTCATTCTAGCATGCTATCAAAATTCCAAAGTTTGACAATTAATATGGTTAAATTATTAAGCTTGACTGCAGAAATTATATTACTGGACATTTTATTTAAAAATACTTCTATAAAAGGTAGTAGTATGGCATAAAAATTAGTGGTAAAACTTGCATCTTTGAAGCTGCAAAAATTCAAAAGCATCAGATAAGGAGAAACATGTTTCCCGGTGGCATAGAATCAATCATACAATACAACCATAGTCATGTGATCAGTGATCATGTCTAACATGGAATATGTTCCGTGATATTTCAAGAAAAAAAAACAATGTATTTCCCATTATCATTGCAGCTACTAGAAATAGCGGACACCGAAATTGTTCGTTCATTCAAATAGATCCGATTTTGCTAAATATTAGGCGGCGAAACCGTTAAGTTACATTTACCCCCTGATGATTGTTAAACGGTGACAAAGATTTGGAGTCGTGTTTAATGTATGAATTTGATATAGAGCAAACTATGCATATATCACATATTTATTTTATAAGAAAATGTGGCCTACAATCAGAATCAAGGATACATTCTTTCCTCCCACTAGTTACAGGTACCAGTTTAATACTATAAGGAAACATGATTGAACTAGAGCACAGATGCATTAACTACCCCCACCCCAAAAAATAACAATAACAACAAAGCCACACGCACACCTTCAGCAATATTTGATCACTACTAAACTAGAAAGTGAACTTACACCTTTCACACGCACACCATGTGATGTGAAAGGTGTAAGTTCACTTTCTAGTTGCTTGTTTAGCACAAGGTTCTGCAGTAAACCCCTTGTTAAGTTACAAACTCAAGCAATCAGGCTGTGCGCGCTAACAGTAAAGATCCAAGACATAAGGGGATGCTAATCCTCCATTCTTTTCTACTGACATCCTAGAATCATTGTTGCCAAACTTTCCAAATTTTGGACTATCAGTATGTTTATAAATGTATGAACTATGACGACTGGCTCGATGAAAAATATACAGTTCTATCACTAAAAACACTTCCATAATAATATAAAGATAAAATGCAAACAAAGAATGGATGGTGTTTAAATGTAGAGCTATATTCAGGCAGAGTGGCAAAAACTCAGTGGATTCCGGCCATTTCTACAACGGGACAGATTCAAGAAGAATCTAAAAGATACATGGTTACAGATACGTCTCCATGGATTCCATTATACAGACGTACAGCCGGCGCAGAAACCAGAAAGGACCAGTCCAACGCGTAAATAGGCAAGAGACGGAATCTTGGACAAACCTGCATGAGAAGACTGGGGAGAAGGCCGCTGCCGCCAACGCCGCTGAGACCACCGCCGCGGATGTCGCCGGCCCCGACCCCGCCGGCGGCCGAGGACGCCGCAAGGTGCTGCAGGCCTGCAGACTGCAACCAGCGCGCCATGACGGCGTCCCCGGAGTCCCCCGCGGCGGCTGACGAGGCCGCAGCGGCGGCGGAGGCGCCACCTCCGCCGCCGCCGCGCTGGGACCGCTTCTGAGGCGCCACTTGGCGTCCGGCGCCGGCGACGGCGCCGCGCGAATCCTGGTCCTGGGGAAATGCTAGGCGCGGAGGCGGTGGGATCTGGCGCCCGAGACGGCGCTCAGATCTGGGCGACGAGGCCGGCAGGCAATGCCGATCAGGCTAGCGCCGAATTGGGTGGGAGTCGAGGCGGATCGGGGACGGGGTGGATCGAATTGGGAGGTTGATGCGAGGGCGAGAGGAACTAGGGATTGGTTTGCGGAAGCGGAGAGTTTGAAGGTGGTTCTGAAATGGCTTTCAGAGGAGGCGAGATGTTCCGCTGCTGTTGCCTGTTGGTGGCCTCTTGATGCTGCTCACACAAGTTTGAAAATACACCACGCAGAGAGAAGGAGAGAGAAAGAGAGAGAGAGGCGGATATTATACTACTTTTTTATTACGTGGAAGAGGTAGAAAGTAGTAGGAGGGGTTAAAGAACCTCTTGAGAAGCAGATTCAAATGTTTTCAGCAAAAAAACGGAAGGAGCGTGTGCCGCGTGGGAGCGGCTGCGGCTACAAGTTTGAAATGCGTTTGTTCGGTAACCACATAGGCATTGTCATATTTTTGTTTGTATTTGATAATCATTGTTTAATTATGGACTAACTAAATTTAAAACATTTATCTCGTAAATTATAGGCAAATTGTGCAATTAATTTTTATTTTCGTCTATATTTAATACTCTATGCATGCATCTAAATTTGATGCGATGGGGAATCTTAAAAATTTTTAAAAACTAAACCAGGCCTTAGATCCAAAAACTTTTTAAATTTGGGTATTGTAGCACTTTTGTATTTGGTAATTATTGTTAAATTATAGACTAACTAGATTCAAAAGATTCATCTCGCAAACTACAAATAAATTGTGCAATTAGTTATTTATCTATATTTAATGCTTCATATACTGTAAGATTCAATGTGACGAAGAATAAAAAAGTTTTTGGATTCTGTGTGTAACTAAACAAGGTCGTATAGTGACAACAGCAGAGCTGCTGATCCCTTTACTTCCTCCCACTCGAACTAACTATCGTTTTTACTTTTCAAAAAAACAAATTTGACTAAATATAATTTAAAAATATTAATATTTATAATATATAATTGATATCCTTGGAAAGATCTTCGAATCTAACTTTTAACAAATTTATTTGAAGATATAAATATTACATGTATTTTCTACTAATTGAGTCAAATTTATAACACATAAACCCAAAAGTATTAATTTGACTAACTTTATAGAAAAAATATCAATATCTGTGACATAAAATGAGTATCTTATGAAAATATATTCTATGATAAATCTAATGATATTAATTTGGTACTATAAATCTTAGTGTGTTTCTTTAGAAATTCATCAAAGTTTAAAATTTTGACTAAGAACAACTCTAGAAGTTGAAGTTTTCAAGAATAGAGAGAGTACTAATAATAAAAAAATAGTCTTTTGAAAGATTGTGTAACCTGAATGACCAAACAAAAGGATCCATGTGGAAAGCATAAATAAAATGACTAAAAGATCAAATGTTTTTTGTTTGAAAAAAATATGAGACATTGGACACTAGACGGACAGATTCCTTTGTTGATAGGACGATGAATGGAAAAAAATATTTTGATAGGCATGACGTCTTTTATTAATTTTGTCAAGAACTAAAACGTCCAGTAGCAAATTTGACTTCTTGGTGTCCATATGTTGCAGTTTGATTTTAAGTCAGAATACATGGTCAAAGACTTGAACATCCAAATCTATTAAGTTTGTTTGGTCTTCCGATGATTGAGTCTCACATAGCTTTGGATATGTTATGCTAGATCTTCATGTGAAATCATACACTATAAGTTTTCATTGTTTCATAATCTTACTTCCATAAAGAATACATTGCAAGAAAATATTATTATGGTATATACTTAATATTATTTAACGAGAACAATTGTCCTTAGTTGCCACCTTTTGCCTGATTTGAGCATTTGTACATTCTACCTAGGACTTTTACCCTATTTGAGCATTTGTACATTCTACCTAGGACTTATGTTTTGGATCTAAATCTGAGGTGATTTGAATTGCATAGTAGTTGAGGGACTAGTACTCCAGCACGTCTCAATCATTTATTGGGTGATTTGGGTGAGCATAGAAAAGGTTGAGACGATGAGTTACCCTTTATGTACCGATGAGTCATATGGACAATGGCTTTTGCCTCTTCTTGGTATACTTGTACCCTGTTGATCATTTTGGATGTTGTGCTCTTGGTTATGAGAATGTTCTATGACTACTAGCTTAGCTTTAGAGTAGTATATGCGATGAGAGAAATCACTAAAGATATAGCTCCACCATTATACTTATGTCCATTCTAATGCTTAAACTTATGATATGCTTAGATGTAGTTGATAGATAGGATTTACTTTATGCAAAAAAATGGTATTTATGCAACCTAACTTTAATACCTTGCTAAAGCCATAAATGTATAGTCCTTTGTATACTATTTTAGGTAAGTCAAGTGAAGTACACTTTCATAGTCAGGTGCTACCATTAAGTGATTTTACCAGTACTTATAGGACTTCGATGGCCATGTCATCCCACTAGAATCAATGTGGTGGGTGAATGGCGGGAGTTCGTATAAGTTATGGTGGCGAATTGGGCAAACATAGACATAAGTTATTAGTTAGAATTAATTTGTAATATATAACTTTCAACCTAGGTAAAACATGGTAGGATAGTCATACGATTCACAAACCACATATAGATCTCAACTAGTTTTGTATAACTAAACTTACCAATTTGATAATAATTGTAACGTATGTTTCCATTGATTTGTGTAACTTCATGTTAAGATTGGGTATTGAGTTGTGGTAGTCATATGTGTATGTTACAAATGGAGATCGTGTGTCTCACGCTAGTGGAGTCCGTGGATGGCATCTCTAGATGCTACCAGAGTTGATGTACTTAAATTGAGCTGATCAAAAAGAGGATGATACTTGATTTAGATAGATTCCATTGTCTTGCACTCAAGTTTCATTCAAGTAATTAGTTTATGTTCTTTTGATCCATCTACTGGTGAGGTGTGCACCCCTCCTAAAATGCAATTTACTATATATATCGTAGAGGGTGTTCTAAGAGACAAGTATACTTAGTTAAGACAATTTGTAAATACTTTCTAAATCCAAAAAGGAATGCATTCTCAGTGTTTACGGGGTCAAACACATTTTAAATTACGATGTCTATATAAAAGTATACTAATATTTATGGTAACAAATAAATAATTTTTAAAAATTATCAAATACATTATACATATTTAGAGTCATGAATGTTAATAATTTATTTATAATCTTAGTTATTTTTCTTAAAAATTTAACTAACTTCAAACCTAGATTTGTACTCTATCTATTTTGGGATGCAAGTAGTATCTATTTTGGGATGCAAGTAGTATACTAGTAACTTTCTATCCCAAAAGTACCCCCCTCTATCACGTAAGAAGAGTTGCCATTGAATTCGTGCAGTTTAACTAGATTTATAGAACCTATTAACATTATTTGTATCTTTAAATTTATTATAAAAATATATTAATAAAACTAATTATATATTAAAAATAGTAATATCTTATATATATATATATAGCTAAAGTTAAAAATATTTAATTTTTTAGAAATTTAAAATGACTATTTTTACGAGGAAGGAGTCCTCCGTGAGTCAGTTCTTCGTCAACGAGGACCTCTTTCTAGTAAGGGGTGTTTAGTTCTTTTTTTCAAAAAAAAATATATTTCGGTCTATTATTTTATAAAATGGAATTAAACATCATGTAAAATTTTTGACAAAAAAGTGGTTATTCTCTATTTTGGATTTTGATCTCAAGAGGCAAAAAAAAACCCAAAAAGAGCCCTCATGAGGACAATAATTCTTGATTTTGGATGGAACTAAACATGATCTTGAAAATTTTGGCATTTTGCATTTCGCCATTCCAAAATAGTTGGCATTTTGCATTTCATATTTTTTTTGAACTAAATACCCCTAAGTTGCAGGATTCTTAGCTATGGTACAATATTTTTCTTTGCAAATAATATATTTTTGGCCTGACTTTATCAGCGTAACAGTGCCCAAATCCACTTCTGAAGGTCGTTCAGCGTATTTATTTTAAGCGAACGATCCAACAACTCAAGCTTTTCACTTCTGCACAACTCCCTCCCCTCCATTGATATCAGCGTTGGTGTCAAGTTGAAAAAAAGCAAAACATTTATTTCGAAATGTTATAACTTCTTAATAGTGTATCTATTTTTATTTTCGTCTGCACCTCTGTGTTCTATACAACGAGATAAACAAAACTAGACTTCTTACATATGTTTTGAAGAATTTTATTTTATTAATAATTTATGTGTATTATAGAATAACATATAATTTATAGGATATAACTTATAAGAATAAGTTATTATAACATATAACTTAGCATATTTCTACTAATTTGTTGTCATATTAATTTGTACTTTAAGTTTTGAATATAACTTATACACCTAACTTTACATCTAAGTCATTCATCAACTTGTATAACTTATAAGTTTTAAATATAACTTATACGTGTAACTTTACATAAGTTGTGTTTCATAACTTTTGTATTTCTAGTTTTGGTACAAGTTATAAGTTAATTCATTCATTTGTATGTTAATAACTTTTGTGTTTGCAGTTCCGACACAAGTTAGTTAATTCGTTCCTTTGTGTTTAATAACTTTCTATACATAAATTGTGTTTTATAACTCTTGAGATTTTAACTTTTTCGCATAAGTTAAATGTTATAGCTTTTATGGCATAAGTTATATGATATAAGTTAATATACATAAATTAGTACCAGAAAAAAATTCTTCGAAACATGTGCAAGTGGGGTCTAGTTTTGTTCGTCTCGTCGCGTAGAACACATCAGACGGAATTAAAAAAGGTACATTATTTGGAAGTTATAGTATTTTGAAATAAATCTTTCTGTTTTTCTATGACGTCAGTCATCCTTAAAAAGCATGGGGCGCTGTGCAGGAGAAGTGTTGTACGTGCATTGCTAAGCGGTTGCCAAAAAAAAGACATGATTTTTTTCTAAATAAGATATATTTAAAAATTGATTATTTGATTTGTTATGGATGAACGTTTGTAGTTTAGTGGGGCCGCAGTAACAGCCCCAACGATTGCCGGCCCAATGCATGTTCCCGCTGAGCCTACTTGATCAGTGATCCCCCTGTTCTCGGAGACGTGGTGACGCGTGACGCATCTTTTTGGCCAGCTACTTTATTTGCGTTGATCAATCTGGCATTGCCGTGAGCCGCTTAGAAGTTGCCAACCTACCAGGCAGAACGTTTGCTGGAAGCAATAGCACGCTATAGTACTACAACGTGCCTTGGCGGCAAGGAGATCCATTTCTTCACACAATCTTGGTCTAGTTCAGTTACTTACATTAAAGCAGGATCATAGGAAAATTTGCAGAAGGAACAAAATCGTGCTTGCTTGGGTGACGTACGAGGATTATTCCGTGATGAGAAAAACAAAACTTGATATTTCCTGCATTAATTTTAAGTGAAAATTAGGCGACAGAACAGGTGAGCACTTCAGCTCATGACATGAGATTCACCAAACAGGATTACAGAAGGATGGTCGGTCACTGTAACCTAACAGCTAACAGGTGTGTCGCTGTTAAGCACCTGCCTTGCCACGTGCCACCAATGTGGATTATCCTCGTTCGACCGCTGATCTCATCCCCATTTTTGCTTCCAACAAAACGAAGCGGGAAGCCCCTGTGTGTTTGCCAGAAAGGATATATATAGCCAACGCCCAGCAGCAACAGGTCATACTACAGCATGTGCATATCAGCATACATGATGGCGAGCATCAGTCATCGGCGCAACTGCATGCATGCAGGTCAGTCCCAAATCACCCATATGACAGCTGGCCGTGGATTAATGAAAGCAAGCTTGGCTTTTCTGTCAAGGGAAAATCAATGCCTGAATCCTGATGATGAAAGATACAATGACACTCTACCCTTGTGTGTGTGTTTTGCTGCGAGGATACCCTTGTGTCAACTTGTCGCTGCAAACTCATTGTTATGGCATCGCCGCGCTCGATATGATGGCAAGTGCGGGATCAAAGCTAGGATGGTACAATCGTACGCTACGTGATCTCGCACAAAACAACCACCGGATCAGATCAGGGCTGTTCATCGTATCTGTTCGATCGATTTTACTGACCACATCGCAACTGAGCATCTTTTAACACCTACCAGCTTGTCCGCTTGAGTTTATCTGCCGAATCTGCTAGCCATTTAGCAATGTTTTTCTCTCATAATAAATTAGCAAACAATATTTTCAAATATAACTTTTCAGATAAGTGAACATACTGTTACCGTCTAAAGCGTACTGTACTTGTTTGGTATTTTACAACCATTACGATTACGACTAAGATTACAACAGAGGGAACAAATAAACACAGTCGCATAAAAAAGGGCCCTGATTTATTGGCTAGTAAAGAACACAGTCAAAACAGGAGAGTTCTAGAAAAAAGTTAAATATACCTTGATGAACGTGCATGATTAGATTGGATTTCATAGACAAAAACATGTCAATTATTCAAAATCAAAACAGCTAGTGTACACAGAAAATGTCTAGAGAAATAATTGTAGAAAATACAAAACAATACTTTAACAATGACCCGAATTATCAGACCTAACAAATACCAAATACCAGATGAAGCAAACTCTTAATTTTAAGTTTCAGGTGATTAATCTCTCAAGTTATGGCAAAGGACCTAGGGACTACACACTGAATGTGTCCTTTAGACGAGGTTGGTTAATAGAAATTAGATTGCTTGGTTTGATCTAGTGCCAAAAGTAGTAAATGTTCACCTCATAAATAGGAGAGATGTTTTCCGATGAAAACTTTATAAAAAGACCTGTTCACAATCAACTCCATGTATAGAAATTCGATTCAACAAGGCATTCTTCTGCACAAAGTCCTCTTTGGAAATTAAAAGTGCCATTGAAAATTAATTTTTTCCTAAGGTATTTAAGAAAAGACATAACACTTACGAAAGATAATTTAGCAAAGAAGAACTGACAAGGAAGTCTCAAATGTTGTCTCTGTAGTTCTGATGAAACTATCCAACATTTATTTTTATTGTCATTTTGCTAACTTTGTTTGGAATATTGTGCATATCACTTTTGTTATTCAACCACCTACTAGTTTTGTCAATCTGTTTGGTTCTTGGCTACATGGATTATGTCCAAAGCTCAGAAACCAAATTTTGCTAGGAGCAACTGCACTTTGTTGGGCAATTTGGTTGAATAGAAATGATATGGTTTTTAAGAAGGCCAAATCTATTACTTCTATGCAGGTAACTTTTAGCGCGACCTATTGAATCCGACAATGGTCCATGCTACATAAGGACGAGGAGGACCTTTGTTCATGGAAGGCTGCAAATGATGGGAGACTTTGCTCTTAACTATCTACGTGAAATTTGGCTGGAGATTCAGGAACCAATTTGGCTGGAGATTCAGGAACCACATTGAGGCTTAGTTCTTTGCTCTGATCTTCTTCAGGGCTGAACTTTTTCTCCTCTTATGGCTTTGTTTTGTATTACTATCTCCACATGGTAGAGGCTGGAACTTTGTTCCATTGTCTAAAAAAAGTTATTAGGAGGATCTATGCATAATTCTTTCTTCTCCTTTTAATGAAATGATATGTAGCTCTCTCGCGTGTTCCACAAAAATAATCAATTTGAAATATACTATCCCTAAACAATATATTGATAGGATTATAAACCTAAAAGAAATCCAAGCCAAACTCATAATCTCAGCTGACCAAAGTAGACAAGATCAAACGTCGGATCGAGTTAGAAAAGTGTCGAGCAAATATTTTTGGCCCGAGTTTGACCTGTCGTACTGACAAGTTAGGCTATTTCTCGAGTTTCCATACTTTGGGTCAGGCTTTTTTTTTGGTTAGGTCAGGTCATGAACTGAAAACATAACCTAATCTGACCGACACACTAGTGGGTTAGTTTTTTTTCAACTAGGAAAAATCAATGCTTGCAATTCAAATTCGCAAAATAACATGGTTTCTTAAAACCAAATTTTAATGGCACATTGGATGAAGCACAATTTTTATTAAGGACCATAATTTTTATGTTTATGGTTTGGTTTTGGATACAAGAGATGGAAATTCATCGAACCAAATCTTAAAAGTATGCGAACTAACTTGCTGGCTGCAAAGAAGTTTGATGAATCAAACAAAAAAGTCACACAATAATAAACAATGAGGTAAGATGTAGACAAAAAACTCAACCACAAGTAGACTTGCTAACATGGTGGGTAAAAGTGGGTTTTATGGGTTAGGTTCGAATATGAGGTTAAATTTGGATGAGTGGAAACATGTTGTATAAATCTATAGGTTAGAGTGGATAGGGTCAACTACATGTGTGGATTAGGATGAAATGGAATGGTGTGGATGTGTATTGCTGGAGACGTGGGTTGCCTTTTGCTCTTGACCCTAGCAAGTCTTAGAATCGTCGAGCCGGTTGAGAACTTAGATGCTTGTAAATGTGGCCAACCGTATAAGTTGAGTTGAGGCGTTGACCTAGTCGAAGAAGTGTTTCTTCTTATATGGGAAATAGATGAGTAACTCCTTGACATAAAGGTGGTTGCAAAAATATATTGTCAAGGTCAGATGAGAGGATCCAAACATTAGATACATGGAGGACATCTCCATCAACTCGTTCAAAAAATCGCTACTATTTTGTTTGAGTTAAGAAAACTGGAAGTGACAAGTACAATCTCATGTGCTTTAGCATGTCATGCATATGTGGCCGAAACATTTCCTTCATGCGTTGCTTATCTTGGCACCAAGCTTAAATCTACTTTTATAAATGATTTTTCTAGAATTCTAAAATGTGAAATTCTTATGAAGAAATGACTAAAAACAATAAGACGAAACCACCTCGGAGGCTGGCATTCGAAAAACCGCGTAAACGACAAAAAAAAATATGTTTTTTTTTGGAAAGAAAAACTCGAATTCTGCGAACACCCCGACATCACCTCACCCCACCACGACCTCCTTCCTTGAAGTTGAAGCCGTCAGCACAGCACCCAAACGTCGCCTCTCCCGACTCCGGCGCATCCATTCCGTCGCTGCCGGAGGCGTGCTCGATCCGGCCATGGACGACTCTGTGCTTTTCCATGACCTCGGTCCCTCCAAGCCCCCATCGGCCTCTTTCTATGACGAGATGTTCGACTCCTACTTCAACCGCGCGGCCGAGGCCCCCAAGCCCTCGCCTAAGGCTTCTTCCTCGCCGTCAACGCCGCCGCCCGTGTTCGACAAGCCGGTCTTCGACGACGATCCTGACACGGCCGATCCATTCGACGCGATCCCCTTGTTTGGTGGCGGCGGTGGCGGGGAAGGGGAGGACTTCCTCGGTAGCGTCGGGAGTGCGGCAAAGCCGGAGAGGAGGGAGTCGGAGGCGGTGGGTTTTGATGAAGACTTGCTCCCTGGGTTGGGTGGGAGCACCAATTCGACGGAGGAGCCGGCCAGGGAGGTGGAGCGGGACCGTCAGCAGGTGGGGTTCGACGACGATTCGATCCCTGGATTCGATGGGAACATGAAGCCAGCGCCGCAAATGGAGCCTGAGACAGTGGCGTTTGATGATGGTGTGATCCCTGACTTTGGTGGAGGCACGAGCCATCCCTATTCGGCAAGGTCTGAGAGTCTTCTAATTCAAAATTTCTATTTAGCTTGCATTTATCTATGTATTTTCTGCATACTTGATTTTTTTATTGTTAAAAGGTGAGGTTAGATTGGTAAGGTTTTAGCTGTGTTGTTACACCCATCGAATTGACAAATTATGCTCCATCCTGGGTAAACTAGATTCTGGAAATGAAGTCCTGTCCAAGTTTTTTAAAGTTGGATTTGGACTTTTGTTGCTTGGTTTCTGGGTCTTGTGATGCAATGCCACAGAAACATAATTTCGAACAGCAGGAAAGAATGGGGTGCTTCCCTTGCCCCCCAACCCATCTTATGTCTATTTAACAGCACTGGTTTTGGAAACAGTTAGAGAGATTCTGTGCTGAATCTGTACGCTGGTTCAAGTGTTTGTTTGCTGATATGTTCTCTTGACGTTGACTTGATATTTATTATTTTCTAATATAATAATAATAATAATTTCTAGGCATCTTACATTTTTACAACTTTTGGGAACATTATGAGTTCTGCCTTCTGCATGCCACTCTTCCCTTTGCAGTAGCGAGCGTTCTTGTTGTAGTTCCTATGATAGATTGAATCTAGGCTAATCACTTGAGACTCTGAACTGACATGTCATATTTCTTCCATTATATCCATTATTAGATCCATATTGGTTGTTTGGATGCTTTGTTCACCATTAAAGATGATTTTATCTATGACAATGTAAGACTTTCAAATGTCTGTGCCTTATGGATCATACTTTATTTGAAGAAGTTGCAGGTGCAATTTAGTGCATAGCAGAAAATTGTATGTGGCATTCTGTGTCTAACTAGAAGTTGGAACTGGAGGAAAACTTGTTATTCAGGCCACATGTTCTATCGTTGCTCATTAGCTACCTTTTATAGCAATGAGCCCTTGGTATGATATCGTATTTTACTTGCCTGTTTTAGTGCTGGGTTGGAAGTGAGTAGTTCACTAAATGCATCATAACTTCATGATTGTTCTAATGCAAGTTCACTTTCAATTACTTTCCTATCTGGTTTTCCCCTTCTGGTGGTTCCTGAGAGTTGATCTGTCTAATTTCTATCACTTTGATTTTAATCATTGACAGCATATATGATTGCTTGTGGAACTGTAAGAATCAAATGCAATATAGTTGTCTTTGTGATAACCATATGAGTTATTCTTCTCTTGTTTGGTGATCAGCTGTGACTGAAATATATACAGGGAGGAACCTATAATAAGGCAAGAAAGTGAATCAATTCCATCCAGCAAATTGAGTGTGAGCATGCCAGAAGATCCTTTCGTCATTTTAGGTGGTACACACAAATCGGGATATTCATCTTTTGGATTGTTTTCAGATCTTTTGAATAACATCGGCATGCCTGTGAAGGAAGGGAACACAAAGGTTGATGCCCCTGATAATACCAGTGGGATATTTCAGGGGTCAGATATCTTTACTGACTTTCCAAAAGCCATGCCACCCTTTTCATTTACATCTGAAAACCAGAGTGATACAAATGAAAGGAGACATGCTGAAAACATAAATAGCATGAGTCACTCCGATCGAGTGCCTCAGGAGAAGCCAGTCCAACGAGCTTCAACAGAAGCACCTGACAATAAATTGTTTGAGATGAACTTCCCTGAAGCATCTGTTATCCATGAAGTACCTGTTACCACTGGTTTTCAGACATTAAACCCATTTGCTGAGGAAGACGATTTGTTAGAGGCAAATCAATCTTCACAGAGGCCTAATGATGTGTGGGTAACTGTTTCTGATATTGCTCTAGTGACACTACCTACAAGTGCGCCGCCTCCTTCACGGCCTCCACCTCCACTTGCTGCTAAGAAACCACCTACTGAATCTGTAACTAGTGAAGCATATGCTCATCATCATAATCAAGGCTGCCATCACTCCGCATGTTCAAACACTTCTAAAACATCCCAAATTGATGAATTGGAAGATTTTTTCATGGCAAAGCCTGCTAATTTTGCCAGTGGTCATCCACAAGTTCGAAAGCATGAAGGAAATGGGCATTATCCATCTGCAGCTACTGCAAGTTTCATGGACTGGACTGAGATGGGACACTCTAAAGGGGGAAACCAAGGGGCATTTGATTCTATGTTCACTAGCAATCAGTATAGACAGCCAGAAATAGATGAGAAAGCAGAGGCATGTGCTCATGAAATGGAAACTACAGATGAAGAAGAGAGATTAGAGAATGAACGAATACAAAGAGAACATAAAGAGGAGCAAAGAAGAGCAGAAAGGGAGAGGGAAGAACAGCTTGAGAGGGAAAGGGAAAAGGTGAGACAAAGGGAACAAGAGGAGCAAAGGAGGCGTGAAAGAGAGAGAGAGGCCAGACAAGCTGTAGATAAGGCTGTACGGGAGGCACGTGAAAGAGCAGCTGCTGAAGCACGCATTCAAGCTGAGAAGGAGGCTCGTCAAAGAGCAGAGCGAGCTGCAGTATGGAAAGCAGCAACAGAAGCTCGTGAGAGAGCTGCAATCGAAGCAAGGGAAAGAGCTGCAAAGGCTGCTGCAGAAGCTAAGGAAAGAGAAGCAGCAGAGGCTAGAGAAAGGGTTGCAGCAGAATCAAGGGAAAGGGATGCCAAAGTTGCTGCAGAAGCAAGGGAAAGAGCTGCCAGGGCTGCTGCTGAAGCTAGAGCAAAGGAAGCAGCAGAATTTCAGGAGAGAGCTGCTGCAGAAGCTCGGGCAAAAGCTGAGCGAGCTGCTGTTGAGAAAGCTGCAGCAGAAGCACGAAGGAGGGCTGAAAGAGCAGCTTTCGAGAGGGTTGCTGCTGAAGCTCGGCAAAGGGCTGCTAATGAAGCTAGAGAAAGGGCTGCAGCTGAAGCACGGGCAAGAGAAAATCAGCAAAGGAGAGCAACAGCAGAACCTGATCTTGAATCATTCTTTGGCATGCCTTCTAGATCAAGCAGTGTACCGAGATCATACAACAACACAACAACGGTGAGAACTGAGCAACTGCATGAGTTATTTTGTAGGGAAATTTTCTGTTTAACTTTGTTTTCTCTGATACTTTTAAAATTTTCAGAATCCTTTCGATGTTCAACCTCATGGCAATGCTGATTCTGGTGGTGTAAGGAGGACATCTTCCGGTTCAGCTTCCTTTACTCAGCCTTCGTCAAGCAATCTTATGGATGGCCTATCTTCTATATTTGGAGGTACTATTTAGTATTTGAATGTTATTATTACTAGGAGAATTCCCCGCGCGTTGCCGCGGGTATGAAGGAGAAATATAAATGTCCTCACTGTAGTCTATCGAGTCATCTATATATAGCTTGATTATTAGTAGTCAGTTTTCGAGGAGGAAAA
>Ga0182004_10001070_pt1 | contig 19210 bp, 11 predicted proteins | sample Sormic07211540_1_FD_120479 | JGI IMG/M metagenome (GOLD analysis project Ga0182004, IMG submission 120479) | Endophyte microbial communities from Sorghum bicolor roots, Mead, Nebraska, USA - 072115-40_1 MetaG | ecosystem: Host-associated > Plants > Roots > Unclassified | place: USA: Nebraska...
GCATGGATTCAGTCTCTTTCTTAGTTTTCTTCTTTTTGTTTCCTTCTTCTTTCTCCACCTTTTTACTCTTCTTCCTTTCTTTCTTTGTTCCCTAGTGTACCTGTATCTGTGTACCCCCTTTTTCTCTATGAATAAACTTTCACTGTAGGGGCCAAAGCCCCTCCAGATTTCTCAAAAAAAAAAACATATGAATAGCATTAGAGAACATTCATTTGGAATCTATAAAAACAGGGAAGTGCAACACCATTTCCACTAAGGGCGAATTTAAGTCAATACTCCAACAAATGAGTAAGGACAAAAAACAGAATAAGCAAGGAAGAGGCGAACCTCAACAATGGATAGACAGATCGGTTAGTAGGCACTACAGGCGAGCAAAAGAGCAGAGAATCCAACATAGTCACTGCACGGTAACCTATTAAGTAACTGCATGCACACATATTTGAGAGAATGATGGACGCAGCAGCAACTCCATATTACCGGTCGTCATGATGTTGTTAGCACTGAACCTGGCCCGCTATTTTTGCCGCTATAGCCCGAAATAGCTTGAAAAAAATTGTGCCGCTATTTGTGTTCATGCACAATTTTGTCGCTATTTTGCCGCTAAAGTACGCTAATTATGGTTTATAAAACGCTAAACACCTTGGCCTTAGCTCGCTATTTAAAACATGGATCCATACAGATACTAACATTGTAGGCTTAAATAAGATAAACAACAAATAAGCAGCAAACAGTGGACTAAATATAAAGATTTCAGTCTTTTTCAGAATTTTAAAAATAGAAGTAGAACAATGGACTTGCAGTTTGTGGGAATACTGGATAGATAATGGCATGATAAAAACAACAGCGTGGTAGGTTACATGTGAAGGCCTTGTAATTGCAGACTGAAAAGGAGAAAATCCTCGGCTTAATTTGATTGTGTTGCTACCAAGCATAGGACCTATATCAAAAAGAAACCAAAGCCTCCCAGGCATCATCCACTCAAAATTATCAATCGTCACTTCCTGAGGAAGGTTTAGCATGATTACATACCGGTGTAACTCCTTGGAGGTGAACCCTTACTGCAAATAGGTTAGAAGTTTGAAATTTTTGAATGGTGTTAATTGCTGGTCCCTGTAAAATAGATAAGGTAATTAATTAAGCCATGACATGTGTGAAACACACCGATGCAATAATCATAGCATCCACCATACTGCATTAAAAAGTCACAATACAAGGGCGCCAACATAGTTAGTGATGCCAGTAGCCAAAAATATGAACTAATAAAAAGACAAGCAAGAAATGGAGGTGGCAATAAAACACGACAATATACTTTTTCATGTATGGGGACACAGATCTTTAGATAGTTCTATCCTACCAGATCTTCGATGGGAAGTGCACCACGAGAATTGTGCCAGAACTCAAAAGTTGGTTAAGCAATCTCAAATAATCATCATCTAAACAAGGAGGACAGCCATTTGGTAGTTCCTGGAGTTTCTGAAATATGCATCCCTTAGCCTGTACACCACATGGATAGTTTATCATTACCGATGACTGTGAAATATTTAAGGAATTTAGGGCATGCTTGGAACGTAACAATGCAACAGAGATTTCACAAGGAAGGTGGCAATAAAACATGCCAATATATTTTTTCATGCACGGCGAATACAATATTTAGATAGTTCAATTTTACCTGGTCGTCAATGAAAAACAGCAGCACAAGAACTGCGGCAGAACACATGATGCAGGTTAAGTAATCTCAAACAGTGATCATCTAAACCAGGAGGGCAACCAGCCAACCATGTTACAGCGTATGGAGTTTCTTAAAAATGGCTAACTTTACCTATATAGCACAGGGATAGTCCCATTACTTAAATTTGTGAAATCTTTAAGCAATTTAGGACATGTTTGTAATGTATTTGACAAGAAATTCCATGGGGTCAATCTGAACCTATAGTTCAAATGGACTAATCTCTCAACAACAGAAAGGAAAAACTTGGTCGGAACTAACAGAGAATCAATAGGTTCAGTATTTATTCTGGTGGCCTCACCCGCATGCAGACATCCATGGTCTACTCCAAACTGCTTCCCTCATATTTCCAACTTCTTCAGCACACGAAGTTCATAAGAACTATCCATGGATTTCGATACCATCAGAGTTGAGAAGTCTTTCGATTTCTTGCATATGTGATCGAAACTGTGTTGTCTGTAGCACTTTTGCATCCTACCTCTGCTGGTCCAGGATCCGATGAAGCCTGCATATGTAAGCAAGATAATGCACATTTTAAGTAGCTAATAATAAATTTTGAGATTTCAAGTCATGGAGCACAAATGAAGCAGAGTGTATTTAGTTATATACTGTTTGCACTCTGTAGCAGTGTCTTACATACATATTCTTCTTCAGGCAGTAGATCAAAGGTTGGGAGCTGCCTATAATTATGAAAATAGTACATTACAAACCAAGGTTCAGGAAACATGACTTGAGTAAATAGACTAAGTACTTCTTTTGGAACAAAAATGATAGGAGCCCTGCCATTGATCTAAGAAAGAAAACAGTGTTCAAAACCCATACTATAGATTCACTGAGGTGGACATGGAAAAATGAAGCGCTAATACATGGTTGTATCTTGCAAGGTAGGGAGACTGGAGAATTTACAATCAAGGAGAGGGAACTGGGCTATTGCTTATGGCAGAAATTGACCAAGAGAAAGGAGTGCGCATAATGTAGATGATAAAGCTACTCATTCGTAGCTATACGAATCAAAGAAGGAAGCCAACAATAGTTATAGTTCAAAAATTAGAGAAAGAATCAAATAAAAATACATTGATAATGAATAAGGTCCATGACTCCATGTAATAGATCACTGAAACCTTTTGAGAGGCATTCGCTACTTGACTGTCTTCAAAGATAGTCAAACACAACTGGATCGTGAGAACCGTTACCAATTTCAAAATATGATAAAATGATGGTTCTAGAAATTAAGTCATAGCTTATTATACAAATTAACCAAACAAAGTTACGGACATTGTACATGCATAGTTTACATACTTTGTTTTTTTTCACGAATGGGGGTTAAGCCCATATTTCATTAAGACGAAAGAAGTTTTCTGACAAATTTAAGAAGAAGCAGAGGCAAATATTTATGTAATAGTTTTAGTGAAGCACAACGCACATTGTAAACCATTTAGTAGCAACTTCTTTGCTAAGAAGGGAACCAACAGGAATAAAACATTGCAATGTAGCTTCATAACTGATTGTCTCAATATCACAGTAGGCATGCTTGCTGTATAGAACTAAATAAAATATTATTTACTTTGGTAAATAGTTTCACCACAATAGGAAATCATGGCAACTTTTTTCCTGTTAGAAGTGAAGGACATGAACAGGGAGCATACCATCAATTCCAAAAGCCTAAATCATTCAGGTACCTGAGTACGAACATAGGGACCTGAAAAGGGAACACTTTGAATTTAGTCCACCACTGCGTGCATGCTGCTGTTGGTACCCACAATAAGCAAAGAAATCTTACCAAGTACCAGCCAAGCATCACAATTGCTCCCAAAAATATCAACAAAAACATTAATTGGGCGAAGATAAAAGCAAGTAGAGCACAAGCAAGCACAAGATTCATACCCGAAGAAATCAAAGAAATAGATAAACAGAAAGTGATTGCACACAACCAAAGTGTATGCCAATGTAATCATTGGGATAGGGCATGTGCTCAGAAGAAATAGTATGTCATCACAGGCAATGCTCATACGTAACAAACAGGCAAAGCAAAAAAATTATCACAGGCAATGGCAACACAACCTCAGATCTCATAACCAAGAGCAAATTTCAGCCGCATAGTATGTGACAAAACAGATGAGGCAGGAATAGATGCAAGAAAACATAGACAACCAATTGACCATTGCCTCTGCTATCATGGGACAGCTAGAAAGAGTTGGCAAAAATAGCACCAACACTGACCATGGTGATTGCCTAAGTTGTCGATATAGAAAAAAGATGTAAGAGGAAGAGTGATCTTAGGTCATGAGCATTGCCTCAGGCATCTAAAGACATCAAGATGTAACCTATGGAAAGGTACATAATGATCATTACATGGAACACAAATAAACCTAATTTATGGTGCAATTATCATAGCAGTAGCCCATTCCCTCAATTGTAGATCTAAATCATACTCATCATCACACATGGCTAAAATGCAAACAATGAACCCAAAAACATCAGTACTGCAGTGCAGATAGTGTGAAACCAATATTAGTGCCATGGTCATGTGCTCAGAGTTCAGGACTTACAGTGGAAGCTGTAAAAATTAAGCATAGCTAGGAAGTAAACCCAAAGAAGCATTAGAAATCACAGGAGGAGGTATTTGGTAACGAAATCAGCTGAATCAGCTGCAGCGTTTATCAACCAGAGGATAGCAAATCAAAGTGCTGAAAACATTTGAGGAGACGTGGCCAGGGGTTCTTTGGAGGAGCTGCACGGGTTTGTAGGGGATAACAACAACAATTAACAATAACCATGTGTAGATTGGTGCGAGAATAGAATGAAAACACCACATCTACGGTGATATCCCACATCAGGAGAGAGGGGGAAGGAAAGGAGGGAGGAAGGGAAAGAGAGGAAGAGTAAACCAGCGAGTGGATGGATCGAGGGAGAGGAGAGCCGCGCTGCCTGTGTGCAGGAGCTCACGTGGAGGGAGGCAACCGTGGGCAACAACGGTGTCCGCCCATGTCGCGCCGCCGCGCAGGACCCACACCACCCGCGTCACGCTCTGCGAGGAGCCATGTCACAGGGCTAGGCCGCGTGGGGTGGAGGAGAAAGGAGGGGGTCGTGGGTCGTCGGTGCTGCAGCTGCCACCTGATGAAGGGCCGAAACCCTAGGTTGGGTTTGTGCCGTCCCAGGACCGGAGAGGGCGTCACGATGGTCGGCAGCGACGACGAAGGTGGGGAACGACGACGGCACTACCGAGCGCGGCCTCGGCGCGATGCTGGAGACGGAAGAGTCGGGAAGGAGACGAGAAGTATCGGGAAGGAGGGTGAGAAGCCAGGAAGCCAGACATATATATTTGACTGGGCAGCTACGCAGCGGAAGCTGTAAAGATCAGCCATAAGCAGGAACCAGCTCATGACAAAATCACCTGAATCAGCTACAACCTTTGTGAACCACAGGATATAAGAAATCAAATGGCTGAAAACTTTTTAGGAGACGTGGCCGGTGGTTCCTTGGAGGAGCCGCACGGGTATTCTAGGGGTTAACTAGATCTAATCGGTATTTCTTGAAGTAACATTTGGTCTGTACTTGCGTGTTCCAACATAATATATAAATGGCCAGCAGGATGTATGAACAGATCATAAATTTGGCATAAGTACGAACAAACCCTGAACTGAAACTGTACTTTGCTAGATTCTGCTTGACTGCTTTTGCGCGAGGGGTTTGGTATAATGGTATCAGGTGGCTCAGCGGCGGATAAATTGCCGTAGATACAGATAACAGATCCCTGCTCCATGGTGGTATTTAGCTGGATTCAGCCATGGGAAGCTACGACTCCAAAAATAATCACACACAAAGGTCAGCTGGTATGCTGCTGGAAGATTTTAAAGGAGAGAAATAAACGTGTTTGATGGGCACCCAAGCACAATTTGCTCATGGTCATGCTAGTTGCGGGCCTGCGGCGTACGCAGGACCAGAGGCCCATCCCTTCAAAAAAAAAGAAGGACCAGAGGCCCAGCCCAAAGGAGCTAAAAAAACCCGCTATCCTATCCTGTATTCCTGTCTCTTCTGTCTGCTGTCTTCACCGCTCTCGTTCTCAAGTCAGTCGACCGGCCACATCAGACCTGGAGGGCCACGGGTCACCGGCGGCTGGTCGCCCGGGGACGTGGCAGCACGCGATCTCGATCCTGGTGAGCACCTCCCCCCTCTGTCCTCTTCGTTCCCCCCGACCCCGAGCGCCACCTGGGCCGGCCGGCCGGCCGGCCAGATCGGACGCAACTCTGCGGCACACGCATGAGCACCACTCCTCCCCGCCTCTGGCGCTCTTCTTTTCCCTCCCAATCTCTAATCCCTCTTCCAGTTTGCGTGCTGCAGTACCGGCACCTCGGTCATCTCCTCCCGTTGCCGCTGAGATGGAGTGGCGAAATCACGGCATACGGCTGCGGCACTGCAGCGCCCAACCCCAAGTCTGAATTTCCCAAGGCCAAGCCCGAGGTATGTAAACGCTAATCCCAAACGAGCTGCTCAACTGCACTGAGCTCGCAATACCTGACCAAGTATTTCCTTTGTCGTATTAGTGTGGCGACTAGCGAAACTAAATCTGTACCAGTCCTAAGCAACGCACAAACTTTGAAATAGCAATAGTTTCTTGCGAAATATACTTCACGTGACAAAATAAACCTAAAAGGTTTCTAAAACTCTGTTGTGATGGACTGATGGTTATATTGTCCTACAAGATGGCCTAGCTGAGTTTGGGAGTAAAATTTCATACAGATCAATCATGGCCATGAACTCTGAACTTGTGGAGCCCTTTTCTATTAGATCACCCCCTCAGTAGTGTTCACCAAGGGCTTGTTTGATACAGCTTAGGGGTCTTTGATTTCACCTGCTCTTGCCAATATCGCATAGCAGTGACAGCTCCGGTTCCTAGCAACACAAAATGAAATGGGGGATAGGCGGGAGCAGAGGAAGCCAGATATTTTGGGCTTTTTATCGACTCTTGCTACATCATACTACAGTAGTAGAGCTGAAGTCTCGCTAAGGCCTAAGCCCTGTCAAACAAGCCCTAACTTTTTTCCTCGTTATATGTTTTCTGACGGTGAACAGTAGGCCACACCCACGTGGGCACCCTTGGCCACGAACTCTGACCGCTCCCCTGCTCTGCTTGTCTGCCACTGCCGTCCCACCAGCCCGTGGATGCCACCATGCCCCGCGGCAGTGCCGCCTCTGTGTTCCTTGGTGTCGATGTTGGTACTGGCAGCGCTCGTGCAGGTTCGCCCCTCGATTCTCAACTTAAAAGTATCCTCCTTTTCTTTTGAGGATTTCTCTCCATTTTTGTAACTTTCGCTGTTTTATTATTAAATTAGATCAGTATGCTAGTATGATTAACTTTTCCTCAAGTTGGATGTATAAATCTGAGTAATTTGCTGCTTTCTAGGGGTATTTGGAGTCCAAGGTTATTGGTTGTCCACTGATGAATAAATGGTCGTTCTTCAGTTCTTGAGAGAAAGCTTGTTGTTAGTTACTCCAACAGAGTAATCTAGGATAGGCATTTTAAACAATTTATTGGAGACCTACTTAGGATAGATGTATAGATACCTGCATAGAGAACACTTTTCAGTCATGACACGCTTGATGTCTTAAAAGAAAATACAGTACTTTACATATAACCAATTTATACGACACCCTTTGTTTTGTAAGTCAACCACCAACCCATGTAATTTCATCCATCTGATCTTGTTGTAAAGGAGTTGTACATATGGGTTGTACTTGTACACATATTAGGTCATGTGGAGGCGTAATAGGTAACTATTTCAATTTGTAACATTTTCTCTCTTTGGTCAATTTTTAGGTCTCTTTGATGAAAAGGGCAAGTTGCTGGGGTCGGCTAGCAGCCCTATACAGATATGGAAAGAGAAAGACTGTATTGAGGTTTGTAACAGTTCTTGCACATGCAATGTATGCATGATTAGTTGATGAATCAAATACTGTTTTACCATAACCAGTTTTTTTTTATGCCCAGCAATCATCAACTGATATCTGGCATGCAGTCTGTGCTGCGGTGAAATCCGCATGCTCACTGGCAAATGTTGCTCCTGAGGATGTTGCCGGCCTTGGCTTTGCTGCCACTTGCTCCCTTGGTTTGCCTCTAATACCATAGTACCTTGCACATTCTCATCTTATTGTGTAGGCTGTAGAGGGAAAATATTTACATTTAAGTAGGATGCTTCTTGCAGTTGCTGTCGATGCTGATGGTTCCCCTGTTTCGGTTTCTTTGAGTGGTGATACAAGGAGGAATATCATTGTGTGGATGGACCATAGAGCTGTGAATCAGGCAGAGAGAATCAATGCTACCAATTCGCCAGTACTGCAATACTGCGGTGGGGGTGTTTCCCCAGAAATGCAGGCTCCAAAGGTTGGGGTGTAAGATCATGTACATTTCATGCTTATGGCATACCATGCATGCATGCAAGCTTTTGGCATCCTGGTTCACCATCGGTAGACAATAAACAGTAAACACTATTAGTTGCTGCAGCTAGCTGGAAATACCAGCCACTGTGCTGATCATCAGATATAATTTCTTGTCACCCTTCAATCTTAGAAGTTCAGCTTGAATGTCTCAGTAAGTCAGAGTACTAGCATCACCCATTGCGAATTGTGATGTGATCAATATTCTGACTTACCTACATTAGATTTGCTGAATGAGTGGATGTGTTGCTCAGAAAGCGATGTACATGGATAATGCTTTGTGAAGTTCACTGTAGTTAATGCTGTTCTTTATCGTTTTGAACATGTATTCTTAGTCTTCACATTTGATCTTTAGTTGTACTGAAAAATGGTGAAACAATTGGTGGCATGCAACATCAATTCATCTCTGTTGCTAGTGTCATGTTTTGACTGTGCATTTGCAGCTCTTATGGATGAAGGAAAATCTTCAAGAGTCGTGGTCTATGGTTTGTAGGTGGATGGACCTAAGTGACTGGTTAGCATATAGGTGAATCCCTACCTTTGTTTGATTTTACTGTACCCTGGTGAATTGCTATCATAATATACTCTATTCTGGTACTCTCTTTTTTAGAGCAACAGGTGACGACACTCGCAGCTTATGCACAACTGTCTGCAAATGGACATATCTTGGACATGCACACATGGAGCAGTGGAAGGAATCTGATTCACGTGATATGGAGGCTTGCGGATGGGACAATGTTTTTTGGGAAGAAATAGGGTTGGGAGACCTCGTGGAAGGAAATTGTGCAAAAATAGGTGAATAATAGTCTTATTCCTTTCTGTACTGAAATTGGTGCATTTATAGGTAAATTGTTTGTTGACTACTCTGATACATCATTATGGTATTATGCAATGTAAACAGGACGCAGTGTCGCTTTTCCTGGTCATCCTCTTGGTTCTGGTTTGACACCTACTGCTGCAAAGGCAAGCAACTTCCTTGTGCTCAGTATCTTTATGTAGTATGGTTTAAGCTTACTTTATGATAACCTGTATCATATACAAGACATTGCAATCTAGTTGTATAGGTGTTTTTTCTACAATATGTTTAAACAAGACGTTCCTATGCTGTCAATGTCTGTTGTTCATGATTTGATGTTGGTAACCTTTAAATTCCAGGAGTTAGGCTTACTTCCTGGTACTCCTGTTGGAACTTCACTTATTGATGCTCATGCTGGTGGAGTTGGAGTCATGGAAAGCGTTTCAGATGCAGGATCTAAAGCTGGTTGTCAGTGATGAGTAATTTTGTGTTTTGCTAGAGAATTTGCTTTCAAAACTTTGTGTATGTTATATATATTCTAACATGTTTTTAACAGTGTCCGATGAAGATGCAATATGTCACCGGATGGTATTGGTATGTGGGACATCAACATGCCACATGGCTGTTTCAAAGAACAGATTGTTTATACCTGGTGTCTGGGGGCCGTTCTGGTCTGGTACAGCTGCTTTCTCAAATATATATTTTTTATTTTTCTCAATAACAAATTCAACCAGCATTTATGTTGTTTTTTTACTCTCTATTGTGCTTCCTTTTGGCTAATATTACATTGTGCTTCCAAATTCAGCAATGGTACCTGAGTTTTGGCTCACAGAAGGTGGCCAAAGTGCAACTGGCGCTCTACTCGATTACATTATTGAAAACCATGTTGCCTCTCCTCTTCTTTCTAACCATGCTGCTTCTCAAAGTATGTTTCATGTACTCTCAAGGACGTTATCTTTGTAGCTATCTGAACCCAGAAAAAAGAACTTAACTTTTTGCTCAAATTACCAGGTATATCCATATTTGAGCTACTGAACAAGATGTTGCTTTCTATGTCACATGAGCAGAATAGTCCGTTTCTTTCTGCATTAACTCAAGACACCCATGTACTTCCGGATTTTCATGGAAATCGGTAAGAAATAGACAGTACATAATTACTTATTTAGTGCATAACAATATTCTAAATGTTGGTAATATCCAACATCTACAGTTGCTCTCTTTCACCTGTTGGTGAGAACTTTTGGCATTACATTAAATTTTGTACAATGTACGTATCAAATTTGCAGCAAGATGCTTTTCTTCTGTTTGCCATCATAATTAGATGGCCAACAAACAGTACAACAGAATGAAACAGCTAAAGCAGAAAGGCATCATATATTTCTATACATCACAATCACACCAGAATGGTGGCATAGCATACTGTTTATGTTGTTTCATGAAATCTAACTGAAAATTGCAGAGAAATAATCTTTAAGTGGTACACTTCCAATGTGTTTGACTTGAATGCAAACTATTATAGGTCTCCTGTTGCTGATCCAAAATCCAAAGGAGTGATTTATGGCTTGACACTTGATACAAGTGAGAAGCATTTAGCTCTTCTGTACCTAGCAACAGTTCAGGGTATTGCTTATGGCACTCGTCATATTGTGGAGCATTGTAATGCTCATGGCCACAAGGTACTTATTAAGGACTTCATCAGATTGGTATAGTTCTGCTTGCCAAGATTACTCATATTCCCTTTTTATATAATAGATAGACACACTTCTTGCTTGTGGGGGACTTGCAAAGAATTCTGTGTATATCCAAGAGCATGCAGATATTACCGGTAAGTCCTATCTTCTTGCAATCATGCCTCTCCAGCCTCATCCCTCTCTGATGTATCATCTTTTGCATGCACTCTGCAGGATGTCCTATAATACTTCCTAGAGAGAATGAGTCTGTGCTTTTGGGTGCTGCTGTTCTGGGTGCTGTTGCTGGCAAGAAGTTTCTGGGTGTTCGTGATGCAATGAAGGCGCTTAATGCAGCAGGGAAGGTATTTCCCATTATCTTTCTTCAATTGGGCTCCATGCTGCTCATTAAACACTGCATAAATTCTTAACTTGGATCTTTTTTGTGGCTGCTGGTTATGACTCGAATATATTTGTTTTTCAGGTCGTAAATCCATCTTCAGATCCTAGGGTGAAGAAATACCATGATGCAAAATATCAGATATTCAGGTCCCTGTATGAGCAGCAACTCTCTCATCGCTCGACCATGGCACAAGCATTGCAATAGGGCTGTATGGTCACTTTGGCTCTTCACTCTTGGTTATTAATACCCTTGTTTTCATGGCAATGTTTTATTGGCTTATTTACATGTAATCAATGTCGCCTTGAGTGATAGAAGCCATGATAAGATGCATGTATAAATATAAGAAAACTGGTAAGATGATCTTTTCACTGGAATGTGAAATCTCCAAGTTCGTGCAATGTTAATAAAAGAAAAGGAGCTTGATAAGCGCTCAGCATGTACATTTGGAGGTTCTGGAATCAATAAAAATGTATCTCATGGTTATAATGCATATGGAAAAGTTGTCTTGTCATTATGTGTGCCCGATTTTGTTGCAAGTTACAACACAATCAGTGCTGAACATGCATGGGCAAGGACGCTGACTTTAGTCCTGCTCAGTTTGATCATCTTCTGTTGCCTGGAGGCATTCTTTGGCCTCTAAGATGTGTTCTGTGTTGGCATCCAAATCAGATGGGCTGCCAGGTTGTTGTACAACACTAAGCCAGCTTGATAGGCTTTTGCAGAACTGCTCACATCAGATACTGCAATGCTCATCGTAAAACGTGCATCCCATGATCTTGAAGTGAAGTCAAAAGTCAACAGAACTAAAAGAACAGCAAGGCCTTAGCCAAAAGAGTCAGATCAGGAGTCTTTGGAGACTTAGGCCTTGTTTACTTGGTGAAAAATTTTAGGTTTGGCTATTGTAGTACTTTTATTTGTTTGACAATTATAGACTAACTAGGCTCAAAAGATTCGTCTCGTAAATTACATGCAATTAATTATTTTTTTATCTATATTTAATGCTCTATGTATACGTCCAAAGAATTGATGTGATGGAGAATCTTGAAAATTTTTGAGATTTTGGGGTGAATTGAACAATGCCTTAGGCTTTGTTTAGTTCTAAAATTTTTTCAAGATTTTCCATCACATTGAATCTTTGGACGCATGCATGGAGTACTAAATATAAACAAATACAAAAACAAATTACATAGTTTGTCTGTAATTTACAAGATGAATTTTTTGAATCTAGTTAGTCCATGATTTGACAATAATTATTAAATAAAAATAAAAGTGCTACAGTAGCCAAAGTCAATTTTTTTCCAACTAAACAAGGACCAAGATATTAGGAAAGAGAGGTGCTGGGTCGTGCTGGGCTGTGGGCCCGTTTAAGTAGTTGGGTCTAGGCCCATGGCCCCAACTAAAACATACGCGAAAAAAGCATAGCGCATCATTGCTCGGGTCCAACACGCTTACAGCTTCCTCTAAAAAAAACGCTTACGGCTTACCAAATCAACAATGTGACCAATGTTTCAGGCTCAGTTAAGTTATAGTCATACAATACATGCTCCTTTTTTTTTTGAAAAAAGGGAAACTAAAATAAGATATAGTGCCAGTGCGGCCTACCCGTGGTCGCGATAGTAATCATGCCATGGAATGGACGCAGCGCGATTTGCTCGATCGAAGGCGTGATATGCGTGCTAACGTGGCTAAAAGTAATAAATGATGCTCTGAAATCCGAAAGACGAGGCAGGATGAGTATACTATGCTCTGCCATGGCCCTCCTCCAGCAAATCTGACGTGTTTGGTGAGTTGCCACGGCGTGTATAAATGGCGCGCTCGGCGATCGTCTCCAGCATTCGCAGTCTCGCACTCTCCGAGAGCTAAGCCATAGTGAGCAAGGGAATTTACTGAGTGAGCCTACACCGTTGTTGCTAGCACTACTGCTCCAGCTCCATTCTATATAGCACAAAAACAGCAGCTACACGTACGCAGGCTTGATGGCCAGCTTTGCTGCTCAGCTCAAGGACAAGTTCCTCAGCCTCGTCGACCGTGTCACCGGCTGGGGTGGCTGTGGCACCGGCGCCGGCAGAGACAAGGATGTGACAGAGGCCACCAAGCTGCCAAATGTCCAGCAGGTCCTGCTCTAGAATCTCACCTCTCAGTTTGCTGTTAATTGTTACTGTTACATAAGGTTTTGTTTAGGTTACTGAAGTATGTGCCCCATGTGTTTGTGATTTTGCACTTACAGCCCGTCGAGATCAGGTCGAGAGATCCCGTTGTGGGCGGAGGATCGGTGGCTGGAGCCAATTGATTGATACTGTCAAACAAGGTCGCTTGAGATTGTTATACCTGGTGTTATTATTTGTCTTTCTTTTTCCTCAAAGGAAGTTCATTTCAAAAACGCATAAAATGTATGTGTTGTGTTATTAATTGATTTCACCTTCATGATTGTAATTAAACCTTGTGGATGTTTTCCTTTTCCCTTTTTATTTTGCTTCGTTTGGTTTTACCATTGTAATTCCGATTGTGTGAGTGTGTTATCTCCGAGTAAATAAAAAGTAATGATTTCCTTTTCCCTCTCGCTGAATTTTGTTCATCCGATTTGATTTGAGTATATTTAAATAAAGATGTGTGCTTGTATTCTTTTTATGAACAGTATTATATTTAATGGTAGATGACGTCTCCTTGATGATGACTTTTTCAACTTCAAAATATATACCCAGTCATTTTGGATAAGGTGTGTGCGATCATTCGTAAAGAAAAGGTGTGTGTGTGTGATCATCATCAATCGTGCACCATGCCTAGTTAGGGCACTCACAATGCAGATTTTATCATAAAGTCTAAAGTTATTTATTACCTCGAACAATATGGACTTAAAGTCTAAATAAGATTTAGAGTCTTATTTTATCTACTCTTTCTTCAATAAATATGCTGCCACATTAGCAAAATACCATAAATAATATGTAATTAATTGTCTTGAACTCTGTAATAAAATCTTGCATTGTGAGTGCTCTTATTAAACCACAAGCAAGAGTCTCTTGTCTTCCGGAGTGGGAAAATAAAACCGATCCAAGTAAGATTTTATCATAGCCTATTGAAATTGTCTATGGGCCTTATGATCCGGTAGGGAATACGTGGGCCTAGAGGAGGCCGATACAATTGGAGAGCTTAAAGTATTACCTTATCCCTCCCCCTCCAAATCATATAGTTTTGCAACTCCTAAAATGTATTGGAAAAAGAAGAAGACCATCTCTAAGAGTTTCTAATAAATCCACTTCTAAAATAGAAGATAATTTTACATCAGAAATCCTATACTATTTCTAAATTATCGTAACCACTTTTATATATTCTTTCTCTTATACATTTGCATCAGGAACCCTTTCCTGCTCTCTATTCTTTCCCACACCTTTCCACTTTTAGGCCCTATTTAGATTTGAAAATTTTTAGCCAAAGTGGTAAAAATTTTTGTGGTCAGAACATGCGAAAAATTTTAGGTGTTTAGTTTGCCAATTTTTTTTCTGACATAACTTGGGTTGTATGCATTTGCAGTTGTCATTGGTGGGCTTCTATGGGAGTGCGTGCACAGTTGCAGCCCAAAATTTTTGCCCCAAAATTTTTTGGCCCCGTTTAGTTCTCAGGCCCCAATTCCACAAATTTTTTTCTCTTTGGGCCAAAAAATTTCAAATCTAAACAGGCCAGGGAGGAGTGATGCACATGACAAAAGACTGCGCGCATTTTTACGCATGATGCCGGTCTATTACCAATTGCCAATAGATGGAGAAGTGATATGAGGTACTCTTGGAGATGAGTTTTTCTCTTTTCCCAAAAAAATATGGAGGAAGGGATATAGGGTACTTTTGGCGATGATCTTATTATACATGCTTGCGAGCAACTCCAACTGTCTATATTCTCCAAATATTGTCATTCTTTATATTTAAGATTTCTCACTAGCCAAAGATGAAAAGCAAGATTGGCTCTTTAAAGTACACATATATAGTATAGAAAAGATGTTGGAATATGAAAAGATATAGATGAACAATTTTTATTTATCGGACAAGAGTTGCCTCACCCGGCAATAATCTAGCGTTCATTTTTCAGCCCCTAGGGCCAGATCCAGTTGCCTGGGTGAGCACTCGAGGCCAGGCGGTTATCATCCTTAATGCGTGTTAAGCCCTGTTTAGATTGGAGATAAAAATTTTTTGGGTGTCACATCGGATGTGTCGGAAGGATGTCGGGAGGGGTTTTTAGAAACTAATAAAAAAATAAATTACATAGCTCATCAGGAAACTACAAGACAAATATATTAAGCATAATTAATCTATCATTAGCACATGTGAGTTACTGTAGCACTTAAGGCTAATCATGGAGTAACTAGGCTTAAAAGATTTGTCTCACGTTTTTCGATCAAACTGTGTAATTAGTTTATTTTTTTTATATACATTTAATGTTCCACTTATGTGTTCAAAGATTCGATGGGATGGACGAAAAAATTTTAGGTTGGAAACTAAACAGGGCCTTACTGGCTCTCTGGCTAGCTAGCTCATCATGATTCAGGTCTCCTGCTGGCTGCAAAGATGCCGCAAGAAAATGTTAACGCATCATTGCGCCAGCCCAATGCCAGGCCAACTATGTGACTAATATTACCAGTGTAGGGTCGTGATGCACGCAGTCATATTTTAGCGGTCAGAGTTAACCAACAACTAACTAAATATGTGTAGTCCTCGTCTTTTTTTCTTCTTGTCAAAGAAAATCTGTATCACGCTAAAGTCATATTGCACTTTTTATACTCCGGGTATATAATATTTTGTTGTAATTTGTTATGTTAAATAGAAAGCTGTGCTTTGGTTAATTTGTAGGTCCTCTCCTAATCGTCGTGTGTGTCTCCATATCTTTTGATCATTTCAGAGCAGTACTAAAGATATATTTAACAACCAAAGCCATGATTAAAAAGTAAAAACTGAGCTTGACAGGAGGTTTGTAGAAAGCCGGAGCCCTGCTTGCATAAAAAATAGAAATAAATGCCAAATAAAATATATTTTGTACCCATTTTTCAGATTTCCAATCCAAATTTATTGACATAATTTGATGTACAAATCATTGCTCAAATCATTTCGAAGGAATGAGCTAAGAGCATATCCAACAGACTCTCTAAACACACTACCTATCCTATGTATTTGGATAGTGGAGGCCAAAAAAACGGAGTCGAGGCGACTACTTACTAGACTAATCAAATTTGTTGGCCCACCAAATCTCCTTTCCATTACCTACTTTTGTTGGCCTAACAGATGGATACCTAAATTTTTCCCCACCCATGCACCTATCTTTTTCCACCATGGCTTCTCAGCCCTCCTTCACTGTGGCTCCCTGTTGCGATGGCCTCTCCAGTGAGGGTGTGGTGTGCCTCCCCGGCTAGCCCTAGGTTCCAGCTGCGGCATCACCTGTGACATGGCAGCCTGCCCCGATGCCACGGTCGGCTTGCCTAACTCCATCTCTGCTCTGACCACCTCTGCTTCTATGAGAAAGAATGCTAGAGAGAACGACATTAGGACCCACATGTCATTTTCTACTAGGATGAGTTTAGGTGGCCTGTTTTAGATAGTATTGCTAGAGACAACAACAAAATATAGGTAGCATAAAAATGAGTACTATCCAAACAGACAAGTTCTATTTTGTGTAGTATTGCTGGAGATGCTCTAAGATCCTATGCTAATGATGAACATTCTCTTTACCTTATAAGCATTTGTTAGGTCAATATCAATGATTATCGCAGACAAACAAAGATACTTACAAGCACTCCAATAATGAATATTCTCTCCATCCCAGCACATAGTATTTGATAGGGCTTGTGTGGTTTCCTTTTTGCTATGTGGACCCCTTTCCATCGCGTAGAGCATTCAACTATGTATGAGATGTACCGAGAGCACCCTGTGAAATGATAAACTTTGGCTTCTTTGTTCACTGAAATTGACTAAGGGGGTCTTTAGTTCCCCATAAAATCCAAAATGCAAAATGCCAACTACTTTGGAGTGATGAAATGTAAAATGCCAAAATTTTTAGGGTCATGTTTAGTTCCATCCAAAATGCAGAATTTATTGCCCTCATGAGAGCCTCTTGAGGCTCTTTTTTGGTTTTTTTTTTCTCTTGAGGCCAAAATCCAAAATGGAGAATAACCACCTTTTTTGCCAAAAAATTTGCATGGTATTTAGTTCCATTTTGCAAAATGATGGACCAGAACCCAATTTTTTTGGAAAAAAGGAGAACTAAACACCCCCTAAATAATTTTGGAAAACTATGTAGTTTGATGAATTAGTGAGGAGCTGCAGTGACCTTTAAGCCGTAATTTACACTACTACTCTGTAGCTAACTCTTCAACATAAAAAACATTCGTCATTGAAACATAACAAGTTCACACAACGTACATAACTACATACACATAAGTTTCTTCAATCATTATTTACACCTGACCTTGTATAGGAGCTTGAAATCTGCACACGCCGAAAAGGAAATAATTCTCACACAAAGCAGAAAGTGCTTCAGTGCAAAAATAGGCACAACATTTTAATCTTCAGTGCAACAACAAATGTGTGCGTGAAAAATGTTATGTTGACATAAACCAGAAGTATCGAGATGTAGCGAGTCAATTCTAACCCAAGAAGGTAAAGATTAGCACTTAATAGTCGAAATCATTACCAAATTGAAAAACACCTAAATTCTCAAAATTTTGCAGTTCTGTATTTTTACATAACTCTTTGAGAAGACTATGATTTTGATGTTTCTTTTGACTTGTCTTGACTCATTGTAGAGCTCATGAAAGTCCTACAACTTGAACACGACATCTTGAGATCATACTATTTTGAACAAAGGCAAACTCATGAAAGAAATCCAATTCATTCCTTTATTATTTGTCCTTGTTTAGTTAAGTTCTCTAGCTAGAAAACCTTTTGCAAGTTATGTTTTATTATTTCTAGAAAAAACTTACTAGTAGTGTTTTATAAAGTTTCCGATAGAATTTTGTTTGAGGAGATCCACATCAACAATTATCACAACGAAGTTTTCTTAGTAAGTTGCCTTAGGAAGTTTCTTAGTAAGTTGCCTTAGGAAGTTCTCATGACAAGTTCTCATTAAAAGGTTGTCCTTACAAGTTGTTTGGAGAAGGTCTTGCGATGGTGGATCTCAAAAAATAAATTAGAAGGGGCTTCTTCCATTATCATTCATCTCTACCTCTTCTTCCAAGTAATTTATAGGAGGAGCTCCATGCATCGTGTAGCAGTAGCAGAGGCTTCAACCTATGCTAGGTGCTAGATCCGCCCCTACTTGTGACAACTCTATATCTATATTCTATACCTAATATTAAAGAGAAGTAATTTTTCCAATGTTTTTTTACCTCACATAAATACATAATGCTCTCACAACACCTTTCGGCCATATGTGTGACTCAGATTCACCACCCATGCTCATATGTTTTAGAAGAACACACGTGCAGCGATCATGTGGAATCTGATTTCATGACACATTGACATGTATGAAGTGATGGTTGACTAAGCATCCAAGCCACAAAGTGTCTATAAGACCAGAGGCGGAGCTCCCCATGCGGCACGGTGGGGCAGCTGCCCCAGCTAGCCACGGTGATGAGACCCTATACCCCCATAATTATCCTCCCTAATCGCACGCGTAAGGCAGCGTTTGTGTGTCTGACTGTTCTTCTGGTCGACAAAGAAAGATGAAGGGTCATACCTTAGGGGAGTGCTGCACATTGGCTACGCTAGTAGTTAGTCGTGGGTCGTGGACTTTGCACTCACCAAGGCAATACCAGTCCAAAACCTGACAGGCTATTATGATTTAATCTCATTTATTGTAAGTATTGTACAGCGTGGCCATAGGTAACACACAAAGTGCACAACAGGTAACACACAAAGTGCACAACTGAGTCTGAAAGCTGCAACTTCTAGAGTTGTCCTAAGTCGAATTTTTAAAACTTTGACCAAATTTATAGAAAAAACGCTAAGATTTATAGTACCAAATTGATATCATTAGATTTATTATAGAATATATTTTCATAAGATACTCATTTTATGTCATAGATATATCTTAATTATTGTATGCTTATGCACTGCTTTTAAATGTATTTATCACATATATCATACACTAACTCATTTGTTCTTAAATTGGCATGTTGGTTCTCTTAACTCTTTTATGACACTACA
>Ga0182004_10001071_pt1 | contig 19201 bp, 16 predicted proteins | sample Sormic07211540_1_FD_120479 | JGI IMG/M metagenome (GOLD analysis project Ga0182004, IMG submission 120479) | Endophyte microbial communities from Sorghum bicolor roots, Mead, Nebraska, USA - 072115-40_1 MetaG | ecosystem: Host-associated > Plants > Roots > Unclassified | place: USA: Nebraska...
GACGAAAATAAAAACTAATTGCACAGTTTGGTCGAAATTGACGAGACGAATCTTTTGAGTCTAGTTAGTCCATGATTGGACAATATTTATCAAATACAAACGAAAGTGCTACAGTGTCCATTTTCCAAAAATTTTCGGAACTAAACAAGGCCCAAGGCCAAATCTTGACCTGAGCCTTTGTAGCTGCAGTCTGCAGGCATGTCAAAAGTCAAACCTGTGACGCGTCAGAAAAATTCCAGACGTTTGACCGCATGCAAGTCTCTCGGTGCCACTGACGCCGTGGGCCCAGCTTTCGTGGACCATTGGCAACGTAGCCATCGGCGCCGCCGGTTCTTTTTTAGCCTTGAGTTTTCAAAAAAATTTAAGATTTTCTATGAATCTTTAAACACATGCATAAAAATATTAAATATAGATAAAAAATAACTAATTGCATTATTTATTTGTAATTTGTGACATGAATCTTTTGAGCCTAATTAGTTCATAGTAGAATAATAATTACCAAATACAAACAAAATGTTACAGTGTCAAAATTCAAAAAAATTTACCAACTAAACAAGACCTTATACCAATGCATAAAGTACACGGGCAAGTTATGTTTTTTTTCTATTTTGTATGAGTTCATTTGAATACGTGGTTCAAATCCAACTTGTACCTAGTAGGGCGAAAAATCTCCAAAGAAAAAGAGATGGTCTCAAGAATGGCAAATCATAAAGAGGCGCCTTATCACTCCTCACCATTGCTTTTGTCCGTTCCTCTTATCATCTTCGGAGAAGCTTGCAAAATACTCCTTTGAAGTTGGACATAGTGTAACATAATGATTAGCTTAACAATCTGTTAACTATTTAACTTTTTCTGGATAACACAATGGCTACCTTATTTGTCATTGACAATTCCTTCTATACAACATATATTTATGTCCAAAACAGAACATGGTATACCTCCAACGGACAAGTCTCAATGGAAAATTAATAAAGCTGTATACAGATGATAGAATCATGTCACAAATTAGTATAATGCTCTATCATGACACATAGAGCAAACATAAATGACATATTGATAAAGTACTAGATAATGTTGCATATATTCCGACTAAGGAAGCATTTACCTTGCAGTTAACAAAAAGAAATAATACATACCCAAGTACAAATGGCTCATTAGCATCTTAATCACAAAAATACTATATCACTAATGCAAGGAGCAACTAGGTTCCTTTGTATATCCCACATATCCCAAGCTAAGAAAAGCAAGCCTCGATTTGAGCTAAAAGAGGACCAGGTGGTGATCAAACAAATTGTATTTTTCTAAAGAGTAGTGATTTTGTGCCAGAGAATCCCAAGTAGTTTCCAAGGGACCTTCACTTTGCTTATTGCATCATTGTTTTAGCTCTTCTTATCTGTTTATATGCACAGTAGAACTAAGCTAAACCAATAAGCATGCTTCACATGCAGTGCATGCTATAAATGATGTCAATAGTTTTTTTTTTAAAAAAAATATGCTGGTGGTTAATTAAACACACGGCTCGACAAGAACACAAAGCGATAGTGGTTTCTAATACCTATATAACCACAACCATGGTAAAAAGTCAAATTTTGTTTAAGATATACTACTTCTATCCCAAAACAGGGATGCAACTCTAATTTTGTCCTAAATCAAACTATTAAGTTTGACTAAGTTTTATAAATATATCAGTACTTATCATACAAATAAGTACGATCAAATTCACTAGAGAATATATTTTCAAAACATGTATATTTTTTGTAATAAATGTTGATAACTGTTTTATATAAATTTAGTTAAATTTAAGATTGATTAACCTCAATCAAAACTAGAATTATATTCTTGGTCCGACGCAATTATGCAAGCGAGTATATTATTTTCAAAAACTATTGATTCCGGTGTCGGTGTCAAGGAAAAGAAAAAAAAATACTCGTATGGAAATGGAGAGAAGCAAAAGGTGGAGAAGATTCAACTACACATCTTTCAGGAAAAAAAAAAAGAAATCTTTCAAAAACGCGGTTCTGAAACCCGTATTTTGATTTTTGAGGTTAGACGAGGGTGCATCTCACAAAAATCATCCACTTCCTCACCTCCTCTGGGGGGCGTTTCTTCCAACGTCTCCTCTCCCGGCCGGCGAAGGAAGGAAGGAAGGAAGGAAAGGAGGCACGCCCCACGCGAAAGAAAGCTGACGCCGCCCACGCGCCCAGGAGGAGATAGAGCACCACCATCCGCGACCGACGCGTGATCAGATTCCAGCACCAATCCCCTCCTCCTCCCCAGCCCCCTCCCCGCGCTAAAATCTACACAGAAAGCCTCGCGAATCCGGCCTGATTCGATCTCGCGCTCGATCCCGGCCCGCCCACCGGGAGGTCCTCCACCCTCCCTCCCGCCAGATCTCAGCGTCGCTCGTTCGGTTTCGATTTGGTAGTGGAAGGGAGGGGAGGCGGGATGAGCGCGCGGATAAAGGAGATGGTGCGTGTGGCCACGGCGCGGCTGGGCGGTGAGCAGGCGGTGGGCGGTGGTGGCGGGGCTTCCTCCTCCTCGGGCTTCACGCGCAGGGAGTCCACGGCGCGGCTCGGCGGCGGGGGTACCAGCCTCCGGAGGCAGCCGCAGCCGATGGCCCCCACCGTGCGCACCGTCTACTGCAACGACCGCGAGGCCAACGCCCCTGTCGGGTACAAGGTACGCCGCGCTTGGCGCTTGCCCCCCCGCATTCTGACATTCGGTCTGGATCTCGGCGATGTTTCGTATCGTATGGTTGTGTTCGAGGTGGATCGTCTGGCGCGATAAGCTAGCTGGTTTCTACTTCGCCCTGGGCGTTTAGGATTTCGCTTCACCAGGATTGTGTTGCTGATCAGCTTCGAGTGCCCTGGGTGGATTGGAATTTTGCCTGCAGCTTATACAGTTGGTTTTGGGAGATGGGAATGACAGATGTTTGATGTGTTATCGCTGTAAGTGGTACCGCGCTATATTGCCAGGGAGCGGCGCAGTTTAGACCTCCACAGGATTGCCTGAAGACTCTTCATGCTTTCATTGTATCTTGTGGATCATACTGTGGCCTGGTAACTGTGGTTTAATGTCAGTGTGGAACACAAACACATGGGTTTGTTCTGAAACTTGTATTTGAATGGGTCCTATTGGTAGTATTTTCCCCTTCCCTTCCTATACAAACGTTGCAGCTGTAGTATATTAAGTGTATTTGCAAGAACTCTGTTGCATCACACTAATGACAGCCCCCCTTCAATTTTTGGTTTGTATCAGTTATTGATTATTATAGAGTTATTCGAAGCTGGCACCTCAACATAAAACTTTGTTTTGACCATGTTGGCGCTAAACTTTACTCCCTCCATTCCAAATTATAAGACATTTTGTCTTTTCTAGATACATAGTAAAATCAACATATCTAGAAAAGCCAAAATGTCTTATATTTTGGAATGGAGGGAATAGTTTGTTTGACTATGATGATTCGTCTGTTTTTTTTTCCCTTTTATGATATGATGCAATCTCCATGAAAGCTGTCAATTCTGCACAGTAAATTGGCAGGATATTACTTTTCCTTTTCACTGTTGCCATCTGATGTTAGTTCCGCTTTTGAAATTCTTTTGTATGCTTTATTCATATGTCTCAGGGAAATTCTGTGTCGACTACAAAGTACAACATCCTGACCTTCGTACCTAAAGGATTATTTGAGCAGGTATTAATACATTATTTTTTTTAATCACACATGTTATCAACCAAGCAAGTTCTTTAGATTCAGCATCTTTTATAGCAATTTTCCCTTCGTTTTTAATTGAAAGGCATTATTTGTGTATTATCAAATTTTCATATGTGCAATTGGTTGAATTTGCTTTGCTCCCCTTTTGTGTTCCCCAAATACTAATTTGTTTTGACAAGAAATGTGGACTTACACTTAATTGAATGAAACACCTATGTTCATGTGCCTTTTCTGCAAACTGATCTCCTAGAATTGTTCCTTTCCTGATCATGGTATCTCTTAATTGGCTTAATAACAGATTGATGATATGTCTGCTGGGTTCTCAAATGCCACAGTGCATTTAAAATGTGATTCTGTTGTCTTTGCATATTATGCATGCGCTGTTAAAATTGTACTATCTTGGTTTATTTTAGTGCACGTTGTGCTTTCAGCACTTTACGCTGCATTTTGTACGACTTCTCATATCTGGTAGCTTCTTCCTAGTTCACAGCTTTGGTAGATAAGGGGAAACAAACTTCATATCATAGACAGTTGTCATCACTGACTCAAATATGAGTGTTATCGTTCATGTTTCCCATGCCCAACCAATCACTCACTAATGCAACATAAATTTGAATGTTTTATCCTCACCAAATCATGCAACAGTATTGGACCAGAAGAACCTTTTGTAATTCATTTGTCTTTTGCTTTGACAGTTCAGGCGGGTTGCAAATCTTTACTTTCTCATGATCTCAATCTTGTCGACTACACCTATTAGGTCTCTCTCTCACTCATGTGCATCTTCCTAGTTTTGAGTCAACTCGTCATTCTTTGCTTTTTGCCAGCCTTAATTTTAACTTTGCACTTGTGCTTACAGTCCAGTTCATCCTGTCACTAATGTTGTTCCCCTAAGTATTGTGCTTCTGGTGTCTCTCATCAAGGAAGCTTTTGAGGATTGGGTTAGTATTGCTATTCACTATTTTGTTCTGCCATGCTTAAGTTAAGAGACCTGATGTTGCTCCTTTTCCTTTTCTGCCCTTTGTACAGAAGCGTTTCCAGAATGATATGTCAATTAACAATGCACATATCGATGTATTGCAAGGTCAATGTTGGGAAAGTACTCCATGGAAACGACTGCAGGTTGGAGATATTGTGAGGGTAATGTCTTAAATGCATATTTAGTATCTTGTGAGTTAATCAACATATTCCATACTGAAAGTAATTGTCTTGATCTGTTTGTTGTGTAATATTGAGGTTTAATGGCATAAAAAACTAATAGTGATGACACTTCTTTAGAGCAGATCAAGCAAGATGGTTATTTCCCTGCTGACTTGCTCTTCCTATCAAGTACAAACCCTGATGGTGTCTGCTACATAGAGGTCCTTATTCATTTATACTTTTTATTCATTTATTGGCTCAATTTGAAACTGAAGCCCTAATAAATGTGCTTTGGGGAAAATATTCATTGATTTTGGATGAAAAAATAATTGCAGACAGCAAATCTTGATGGGGAAACAAATCTGAAAATAAGGAAGGCTTTGGAGAAGACTTGGGACTATGTACTTCCTGAAAAGGCTTCTGAGTTCAAAGGTTTTGTGCCTCTTATTTTCTGGTTAAGGAAGATGTGTCTTTTTTGCTTAACTCCACATTGGTTTGTCCTGTTTTATGTGCCTTGGAATTCTTCATATTTGAATTAGATAAATGGCTTACAGGTGAAGTGCAGTGCGAACAACCAAACAATTCCCTTTACACGTTTACTGGCAATCTTATCATGGACAAACAGACTATACCTCTGTCACCGAACCAGTTACTCCTAAGGGTAAGATTTGTTTTCCAATCGTTTTCTTTCTTCTATGATTAGCCTTATTGTTTTTTTCCTTGTCCCTAGACAAGCAACATCTTTGGAGTTCCCTAGATTGGCCATATGTCAGTGTCTGCTCTATATCCTTCATGAAATGCTTCTAACAATGATTTGTAGAACTGGGATAGCTTCTGTAGATTAGCCTTTCCTCACTTTTAACAATTTTATACTTTTTTTCCTAGTTTTATAGATGGCCAAGCAGGGGCATGGCACAGCCTGGCCTGGCCCTGCTTAGGCATGGCATGGCAAGGCATGATTAGCTAGCCATGCCATGCCGTGCCAGCACACGAGCTCCCCCGGTGGCCCAGGCATGGCACTGCAGCGGCTTAGTCGTGCCGTGCCGTGCCGGCCCAACGAGCCTGGCGAACTCCCAAACACAAATCTATCAGAAGTTTAGAGACCAGAGATTAACAACGGCAGCAACATCTTTACACCCAATCATCCATACGGGCACAAATCCATATATACACAAATCAATCCAAGTCCATCTGCTGAGCCACCATGCCTGTGGTGGAGTATTTGAGTGTTGCATGAGGTGGCCGTCACAACTCACCTGGTCAACACTGGCAGTAGATGAGAAAGGACAGAGGAGAGCAGTGCCACAGCGCTGACCACCTCGTCTGAGTTTAACCGTTACTCCTACACAAACAGTGGACGGGTGGAGAAGGGAGCTGCGCTGGTCTTGAAGGGGAGAACCGGAGAAGGGAGGGGAGGGGAGCAGCACTGGAGTTGCTGCGTTGGAGGGGAGAGAGGAGAGTATGGGAGGGGTGGTGGAGGGGAGGGCTGGAGTGGAGCGCGACACAGCAGGAAAGGAGAGTGCGGTGAGTGGCTAGGTTTGGGGTGCAATTTATATGTGGGGCCGGGATGGTGATGGCTTAGGATGGCCCATTAATGGGGCCGCCTACGAATCATGCCATGCTTGGGCTGGCACTATGGGCCGATGGTGTGGCCCAGGCACGACACTAGCCATTTGTCCGTGCTGGCACGGGCACGGATGGCACTGGGCCATGCCGTGTTTAATCAGGCCGTTCCCTGTGCTGCCTGTTAGATCTGCCCCCTCTTGGCGTCTTACCTAGTTTTGCTTGAATGATGAATAGTTGATGGTGGGGAAGGTATTTGTAGGGTTCATGATAGAAGATTTGTACCATGCTGTATGTTAAAAATATATACTATACTAAAAACCGATACCAATTGAAAAATAGTGACCTTACTTGTAACCATAGTTTGTGGGGATGGTAAAGCATCTCCTCTGGTCTTTGTTAGAGGGTGCTTAGGTTTAGTTTATTTGCCGTGATAAGAGAAGGTACCTATACGGCTATACCTGATATTTGGTGCCTTTGGCTAAGAGAACATCCTTTTAGTTCTTCAGTGAAATTTGAGTTCATCTTTGAACCCATGACAAGATACATGCATTTGGATATTTCAAGTCCAGGATAGATCTGTGGTTAAGAGTCACACTCTCCTTTCTAGTCACCATCCTGCAATACAACATTTGAAATGCTTAAAGTATTTGTTTTTCTCTTTCTATCCTTTGCTTCATCAGATTGATTTGTTATTTGTGTGGTTGTGCCCCCTCGGTCTACTCTTTTCATGCACCAGAGAACTTTAATTTTGCTCTGTGCTTGAGTGAACATTGACTTATCATTGCCTTCTTGCTACAGGGATGCAGCCTTCGTAATACAGAATACATTGTTGGCGTTGTCATATTCACTGGGCACGAGACAAAAGTATGGGCATCTTTCTATTCCCTATCTATTCGATGTGGAAATTTGAAGTTTTGATTTTCTTCAAGTTTCAAAATTTACGCCTGTAGTAAACTGTTGCAGGTTATGATGAATTCCATGAATGTTCCCTCCAAAAGAAGTACATTGGAAAAAAAGCTAGACAAGCTTATCCTTGCTCTTTTTGCAACCCTCTTCACAATGTGTGTTATTGGTGCCATTGGAAGGTTAGTTCTTTTACAATCTCTGTCTTTATGTACCTACTTTATATGTCAAAACAAATCTCTGCTTCATTTATGAATGTCATTGTCATTTATTGTCCTAGAATATGTGTAGTCAAACTTTTTTGACTTTTAAGAACATAAACTGACAATTATATTTATCACAAACAATATTTTCACATTTTTTAAGTTCTTAAACTTGACAAAAATATTACAGTAAATTGGCGACCGAGGCAGATGGAGATGGGAGGGACCATAATCACAAAAAACCTGGGTCGGTCAGGTCTACAATCCACACTAGTGTAGGCATCTCTTTGGAACGTTGAATTCCGGATCCGGTTCGTGACCCCAAGACTCCAGCTTGACCTATTTTACCCTCCACGAACTCATCTAGGCACGCTATGCACAAGCAACAGCCGTTTCTCGCCTCTTTGGTCTCTCTCCTCCCATGGTACACTGCCTCTGTCACTAGAAGCCACCACTACTACGTTCAAACCTTTGTTGCAGTGCCTACTCCGTTGCCCCCAAAGAGCTGGACCACCTTGGGCCAGCTCTGCTGTAACTTCCGTCACTATGTTCAAACCTTTGTTGCAGTGCCTACTCTGTTGCCCCCAAAGAGCTGCGCCACCTTGGGCCAGCTCTGCTGTAAGTTCCCTCCTTCCTCCCTTCAGCCCTTCTCTCACATGGGAGTCTTGATTTGGAGCTTGTGACCCTGCAGCAACAGGACAGCGGCCCAGTTTGGTCCCGACTCTCGAATTGGGACGATGATCCAGGGTTGCGGAATGTGGCATCATCCCTGTTGGGACTTGGGAGAGACATACATGCTCATAGGCTAGCTGTTAAATTTAAATTCCTTTGTAACATCAAAATGAAATTATTTTATCTAATAAAGCATTATGCAGTTATAGTTGTCTTTACATAGAATTTGTTCTTGGTTATTAAAGCTATTTTTGTACTAGTACTGATGGACCTATTTTTCCTTTTTTTAACAGTGGTGTGTTTATTAATGAAAAATACTTTTATCTTGGATTGCGTGGGCATGTTGAGGACCAGTTCAATCCCAAAAACAGATTTGTGGTATATACCGTTTTAGACAATTTTAGTTGTATCTAAATTCATACATGTAGCTCTAAAACACTATTTCTTCCACAGGTGACCATTTTAACCATGTTTACTCTAATAACTCTATACTCAACAATCATCCCCATTTCGCTTTATGTGTCCATTGAGGTATTTTGTTCAACTTGTTATTTATTTAGAATGACCTAACCTATGCTTGGACTATCAGAGCTTATGTTTCCTTTGGCTGCCAGATGATCAAATTCATACAGTGCACACAATTCATTAATAACGATCTTCATATGTACCATGCTGAGAGTAACACCCCTGCTTTGGCACGGACTTCTAATCTTAATGAGGAGCTTGGACAGGTAATATCTTCCTTTTGCCCCTTATCCTGTTTTAAATTTAAATAAAACTCCTATTTGGTCACTCAATTAGGACTATGGGACTATCTGATCAAGCTACATGGTTGTGTTTGTATTGGCGTAGATTACATCTTTCTCGCATGATTCATTCGACAAGTTAGATAATTTGCACCATTTGTGGAGAAGGAAGGGGTTCGGGGGTGGGGGGAGGAGTGTTGTTGCCCACTGAGCATAAATATGGAGATGTCTTTTGGCTTCTTTCCGTCCATATTTTTTTTTGAAACAATGGCAGGAGCTCTGCTGGTCCAATTAAGACGAAAGAATTTATGTACAAGAAAGGTTAGCTCAACGAGATGCCAAAAGGAGGCATCCGAGGGGCTAACCAACCCACGCGACGTGGTTGAGCACAAACACGACACACTGCGATGGGTCATTGTTGCCTAGCATGGAAACAAAGCTGCCAGCAGCTCTGAGCCTCTGACTTCCCATGGCAGGCCACCCACGAGCCACCAGTCGACGGGTCACCGCTGCAATGGCCATCGAGGAAGGGGGCAGGCGGAGGAGAAGAAGAAACCCTGTGCCCCTGTTGCCGTCCCTTGCCCCTGCACAGGCACTGACCGGCACCACCCGCACCGGCAGTATCCGGTTGGATCCACATGGGCGGCAGCGGTCCTAGCTGCGGGAGGGCCGGATCCAGTGGGAGGGGTGCTGGAGCCACTGCTAGAATTTCAGGCAGAGCGCCCCCTCCGGATCCCTCTGCTGTGCGCCATTCCTGCCGCCCCAGCTGCTGAGCGACGCGCCCCCTCCGGCAGCCTCTGTGCGCCACTCCCGCCGCGCCTAGCCGTGGTGCCATCCTGGCCGCCGAGTTCCGTCCCTGCAAGGAGGTGCTTGTGACCCTCCTGGACGAGAACCTTGCCGCTGCCGTCCTAGGGGGCTGCACGGGCCTCCCGTCCCGGCAGTTCCCTCCGGTGGCGGCGAGGGAAGGGAAGGTGGTGGTTGACGGCGGCGACGGCTAGGGTTTGCTTGCTGCCCGAGCCGCCTGTGTGGGTGGGCGATGCGGGGGCACTCTTTCTGTCTATATCATGGGGATATTCCATATAATCTGTACATTTTAACTGAATGCTTGGGATCTTGGTGTTAGATTTTGATGATTGTTGATATGAGATATAAATATTTTGTACATTTCGCCTTACTTTAGTTCTAACTCATCATCAACATTATGGTTCAGGTTGAATATATATTTTCTGACAAAACTGGAACACTTACAAGAAACCTGATGGAATTCTTTAAATGCTCAATTGGTGGAGAAATGTATGGAACTGGCATCACAGAGATTGAGAAAGGAGGAGCAGAGCGGGCTGGAATTAAAATCGATGACGATGAGGTGCAATGTTTATTGTTGTTGAAGTCCATAAATCGTATCATCATGTCTGCAAATCTAACAATGTTTACATTTCTTTATTTACTTTCATAGGGTAAAAGGTCTGCCAATGCGGTCCATGAAAAAGGATTCAATTTTGATGATGCTAGAATCATGCGCGGTGCATGGAGAAATGAACCTAATCCTGAGGCTTGCAAGGTTGGTGTTTGGAGATTTTTTAAAATAAGTTTGGAGTCTTCTGCATGAAAAGTCATTATTCGTCTCTTGTTAACTCAGATATGATGATATAAAATTCTAGTTTGTTCTGAAAACCAACCTTTTTTTTTTCTGATGTTATTTTTAGGAATTCTTTAGATGCCTTGCAATCTGTCATACAGTTCTTCCAGAGGGTGAGGAGACTCCGGAAAAGATAAGTTACCAGGCTGCCTCACCTGATGAGGCTGCACTTGTGGCTGCTGCTAAGAATTTTGGCTTCTTCTTTTATAGGTAATTATATTCCTGCAAATAGTCTTAGATTCCTCAGACATTTCCATTCTTCTATGTAATATCCAAACAGTCAACATTTTCTGAAAAAACCCTTCACTGTCTTAAATGCACTACACATGAAAATACCCATGTTTTGCTCATACGGCTATCTAATTGGGAAAATTGGCTCCACATCAGCATCATTGTGAACAAAGCTTTAGTCCCAAACAAGTTGGTGTATGCGTACGCTAGTGTCATGTATATGAGCCTGTGGAGTGTGCTACCAAACTGGACAGGTGTAAGTGTAAGCCATTGCAGGGGTACGCAATAAGAGAAACTGAACAACCGCTGGTCAGGGGCATCAAAGAGCAGAATGGAAAGCTTCAGAGTCATCTTCGGTTCTCCTTTATGCTGCCTCTCAACCCTAATTCTGATCTCTGATCTGATTCTACTGCCTGTTCTCACCTTCTCCGGTTCTCCTTTGTGCTGCCTCTCACCCCCAATTCTGATCTCTGATCTGATTCTACTGCCTGTTCTCACCTTCTCTGGTTCTCCTTTATGCTGCCTCTCACCCCCAATTCTGATCTCTGATCTGATTCTACTTCCTGTTCTCTTTTTTCTCAAACAAGCAGGAGAGCTGCATATCTTTGTATTGAGAGGAAAGTCTCATGCATTTTTCGAGAAAAAAAATTAAGAGAGGAAAAAGAGGGGAAATAGTCCCATACAAGACAAGACAACCCTCTTAACCCAGCTAGGAGATAAGAGAAGGATGCAAACATTACACCTCAGAAACCACATGTGCCCTGAACCCGACCATATAATCACTTCTGGAGCTTTCAGGCTCAAGCCAAACACCACAGTCTCATCTCTTCTTTGAAGGAGTGCTAGGCTGTCTGCAGGAAGGGAGAAGCTTCATCAGTTTCACAACTGTTCCTGTGGTTCGACAGTATCCCAGTGCCAAGTAGGATAGTACTGTTACATCCTTTTCTTTTGGCCTTCCCAATCTTTTTACTTGCTTTTATCACTAGTCTGCAAAGCACTTGTCATGTCGATGAGGCACTGATGCACTATATGCTCCAGCCCACGAAGGCTGAACAGATTGAGTCAGAACTGACAAGCAAAGACAATTTGTGAGGATACGCTCCACTGTCTCCAATTATCAGGATGTGCAGTCCCCCTTTTTGCTAAATGACCAGTCATCAAACACTTGTTTCTAATAGCAAGCCATAGAAGACCTTGCATTCAGAAGGGTCCCATGATTGCCTTGCTGTAAAGTCAACCAGTAAGTGGAGGGAATTGCCTTGCTGTAAAGTCAACAAGGCTGCCATAATATCAGGTTTAGTTACTGAGCAGCAACCCTTGTAAAATCTGTCAGTATACCTGTCAGGCCCAGGAGCTTGATCAGATGGTAAACTGCATATAGTCGCCCATACGGCCATACTTCATCTTCACTATAAGGCGCATCTAAAACTGACAGGTCCTATCTTTCTGGATGAAAATACTGAAGGTTCACAGTTGTATTCCTAGGCAAGTGTACATGACGGCTAGAGATAAAACCCAACAATAGCCTCACGAACAAAAAAAAAAGTAATGATATAACAATGACATGTCGTAGTGATATTAGAAATTTGGAGTAAGATACGTGTACCACTGCCCCATTGTGAACATTTCCCATAACTAGGTCTATTTATATCTTTCAGGTTTATGTTTCTACTGGAGTTGTTCCTTTATTTCTGAAGTTGCAAAAAGAATAACCAATTTTCAGATATTAGTGAATGGTATTGTTTTGAGGGTCACATTGTGCTTGTTTTGTAGGCGTACACCCACAACAGTTATGGTTCGTGAGTCACATGTTGAAAGGATGGGGAGTATACAAGATGTTCCATATGAAATTCTGAATGTTCTGGAATTCAACAGGTGAGTTCATTTGTTGTCTCTGTAGTGTAAATTCAATGAGATGAAATTATTGTTTTGTTGTTTATGTTTTATTATTGTACTAACAGTACGAGAAAGCGACAATCGGTGGTTTGTCGTTTCCCAAATGGAAGATTAGTTCTCTATTGCAAGGTAATACAAGGAAGACGACCTTGGTTTGACTTCTGTTATGTTCATCGCACTAGCTGACATAATCTTTGTGTAAATAGGGTGCTGATAATGCCGTATATGAACGATTGGCTGATGGAAATCATGATATGAAAAAGATCAGCAGAGAGCATCTAGAGCAATTTGGTTCTGCTGGCTTGCGTACACTTTGTCTTGCCTATCGGGATCTTAGCAGGGAGCAATACGAAAGCTGGAACGAGAAGTTTGTACAAGCAAAGTCATCTTTACGAGATCGTGATAAGAAGCTCGATGAGGTTAATGGGTTACCATCTTTTGGTTATTGCTATGACGATTGGCATGAATTCTGACAATGTATTTGCTTGAACGTGGTCCTTTCTGTTAGAACTTATGCTACTGGATCTATAATTTGTTTTGTACCACGTCTTCACTTGCTTGGATGGTTTCTTATTTAAGCAGGTGCACCTCATGCATTGTTAGAAGGAAGCATGACTCAGTAGCATGAAACATTTCTAGCTCTAGACATTGTTATTAATTTTTTCCCTGAAAAGTTTATTTGTGATATTCATTAGCGCTTTGCTATTGTGCACTCTGTAACATATTAGAGTTTTCTTACTTTGTATATTTAGTGAGATTTATCTGGGCATTCCTTTTATAACAAAGCTACATGGGACGTGCTGCCTGTGAAAGCAGCCATGTGCAATTATTGCAGTTTTGTCTAGTTTGTTGTCATTTGCTGCAATACGAATGCTAAGTGGTTTGAACATCCTGTAATGGTGACCTCAGTTAGATATTAAAGAATATTTTAAAATAAACCACAGTAGTTATATCAAAATCATTTTGGTGAACACGTTACTGTTATGGGAGTGATGATATCTGAGTGTTAATCTGTTCATTTCCTATTTTAGAATATACCTTTTTCATTGGTTTATATGTGAATTTTATCATGCAAATCACTGACTATCTGCATTCTATAAAGAATATGTGATCCTTCAAGTTGAAGCTAAATTATTCTGCTATTGCTGGCAACATTGTGATTGGATTTTCCTTCTTTACCCTGTAGGTGGCTGAATTGATTGAAAAAGACCTTGTATTAGTTGGGTGCACAGCTATAGAGGACAAACTGCAAGAAGGGGTGCCAACCTGCATTGAAACTCTCTCTGCAGCTGGCATAAAAATTTGGGTGTTAACTGGAGATAAGATGGAAACAGCGATTAACATTGCATATGGTGAAGCTTCCATCTATTCTTGATTAGTTTTTGGCTTGCTCTTCTCCTTAAACTATTCTTTCTGTCAGTTTTGGATTCTGGGTGTTCTTTTCCTGATCTCTCTTTCATCTAACATATACAGCATGCAGCTTGGTAAACAATGACACAAAACAGTTCATCATTAGTTCAGAGACAGACGCTATTAGGGAGGCTGAAGACCGGGTAAGCTGCACATACTGCACTTTGGACAACATATATAATGCTTTTAGCTGGTTTATTTCTTTTGCTAAAGGTTTCTCCTGTAAAATTCAAAAAATTAAATAATGGGATAAATTAACTGCAAAAAGTTCTTTTGGTACCTGACTACTTGTGCTGCTGTGGTATTATGCATTTATGGGTGTCTGTTCACATGGCATATTAACCATGATTTTGACTCGTGTTTCTGGAAATTTTAATTTTAAGGCCTCCCAGTAATGCTCTTTTTTTGTGGAATACATATAAGAAAGTAGTCTTCTTTATTTAGTTGTTATGGACAGTGTTGTTTATTGCTTTAGTGCTTTGGCCTCTCTATTTCTTTGACGTTGTTTTCTTTTACATATCTTATTATACTTATTTTCTTACATAATCAGTTGTATGATTGTTTCCTGTTAGTATGATCAACTTGTGACCAGTAGTTTGTACTTTTGGGGGATATTATGAGTTTGTACTTATATTTTTCTGCTACCATTGGGTTTTTTTATATGGTGGCATGCATTATATTTTCATAGTTATGTGTGGACTGTTCTTCCTTAGTGCTTGGGTTGATTTCTCCCAAGTTTTTGTTGGTGCTCTTTGTCTCTCTGCCTGTACTAGACTAGTTTATTTGGCCTTGGGTCTCAGTCACAGGTCATGTTAGTTGTGGAAGGCTAGTTGCTCTGGTCTAGTGTTCCCTTGGGGAGGGGGATTCTTCTCCCTCCTTTGTACTTTTTTTTTGTTCTCAATGAAATGATGCACAACTCTTGTGTGTTCGAGAAAGAGAAAAGAAGCGCCTCATTATATTTTCATAGTTGTCCTTAATGCTTAAGCCTCACTATATTGTTGATGGTTATCTTGGATGTATCTCGTGCCTACACATGCCATACATAACCTGTCCTTTCAGGGTGACCCTGTGGAAATTGCACGTGTTATTAAAGATTCAGTAAAACAGAGTCTGAAAAGCTTTCATGAGGAAGCCCAACATTCTTTAACTAGCACCCCTGAAAGGAAGTTGGCTCTCATTATTGATGGTAGATGCCTGATGTATGCACTGGACCCAACTCTTCGTGTTGATCTTCTTGGATTGAGTCTAAGTTGCCACTCAGTTGTATGCTGCCGAGTTTCTCCGCTGCAGAAGGCACAGGTAAATAACATTTCTTGAAGTACGACTTTCCTCTTACTGAAGAATTAACATTTAACAATATGGCATTTTGTTGGGAACAAACCCACACACAGAGGCCATAAACGGAATATTTTTTTTACTAGACTAGATATATTACTAATCAATATACATTATACAATGGATGCTTTAACTACTTTGGTTGGTTTTTACTCTTTAGCATCCTGTTTACACTCATGTACTTCTGAGTTCTGAGTTGCATTTTCTGATGTGTGATCGTTCTGTTATCAGCTGTCATTAGGGTCTTTAGTTTGAGGTATCAGCTAATCTTGTATAGGGTGGTGCACCATGGTTCTGTTGTGATACCAGTTCTCATGTGCACCATGGATATGTACATACTTGGGATGAGGTGTTGATTGGTTAGGCCATTCCATTCCTCAAACCAAACCAGTAGGAAGAGAGGACTGGTGGGTCCATTCTCAAAGCAAACATGGCAGTAGTCTCTGATTGATTGTATGGTTTCTCTAGCATGTTAGAGTTACGTGAAAATTTAAAAATACTGACATTTAATGTGTATAATATGTAGGTTACAAGCTTAGTTAGGAAGGGTGCTCAGAAAATAACTCTCAGCATTGGCGACGGTGCTAATGATGTGAGTATGATTCAAGCTGCTCATGTTGGGATTGGCATCAGTGGCCAAGAAGGAATGCAAGCTGTTATGGCTAGTGACTTTGCCATTGCACAGTTTCGTTTTCTTACTGATTTGCTTCTTGTACATGGACGGTGGTCTTACTTGAGACTCTGTAAGGTATGGCTATAATTGCTCACCTTTAACTCTGCATATATTTCAATGTACTGAGTATGAGATGTTCTGTTGCAGGTTATCACATACTTCTTCTACAAGAATCTGACATTTACACTAACTCAGTTCTGGTTCACTTTCCAAACTGGCTTTTCTGGTCAGCGGTTTTATGATGACTGGTTTCAGTCTCTATATAATGTTATTTTCACGGCACTACCTGTAATTATAGTTGGATTGTTTGATAAGGTATGATTATACTTACTTGTTTATGGAGTTATGTCTCCTGCATTGCACTAAACTGACTCCTTTCAGGATGTTAGTGCGTCACTGTCAAAAAAATACCCACAGCTTTACAAGGAGGGAATCAGGAATTCATTCTTCACGTGGAGAGTGATTGCTGTGTGGGGCTTCTTTGCCTTCTATCAGTCAATAGTGTTCTTCTACTTCACTGCAGCTGCAAGTCGGCATGGTCACGGTTCATCTGGCAAGATTCTTGGCCTATGGGATGTTAGCACTATGGCCTTTACTTGTGTCGTGGTGACTGTGAATCTCCGCCTTCTCATGGCATGCAACTCTATAACAAGGTGGCATTACATAAGTGTGGCGGGCAGTATAGTGGCCTGGTTTATGTTTATTTTCATATACTCTGCAATAATGACGTCATTTGACAGACAGGTAAACTTGTTTACTGATCTGATCTGAATAATCTATTGTTCCTGTGGTGGCTTTCTTGCTTCCTCACACGATTTATTGCTTTTGCAGGAAAATGTGTATTTTGTGATTTATGTTCTAATGAGCACCTTTTTCTTCTATCTGACAATCTTGCTTGTTCCGATCATCGCCCTGTTTGGTGATTTCCTATATTTATCGTAAGATACCTGATTCCTTTGAAATTATGACAAGTTCAGCTTTTTACTTGACCATGTCAACCATCTCTGATCCTGTTTTGTTGTCTCAGGATTCAAAGGTGGCTATTCCCTTACGACTACCAAATAATCCAGGAGCAGCACAAGGATGAGCCCCACGAGTACAGCAGGGTGCAGCTACCAGAGACCAGCCACCTAAGCCCAGAGGAAGCGAGAAGCTACATGATCTCGATGCTCCCTCGGGAGTCATCAAAGCACACTGGCTTTGCCTTTGACTCCCCAGGATACGAGTCGTTCTTCGCCTCGCAGCAAGGCGTCGGCGTGCCACACAAGCCGTGGGATGTAGCCCGGAGAGCGAGCATGAAGCAACAACGAGCAGGAAAATCCTAATCGCTCGAAAACCCCTCCCCTGTGTAAAGTTTTGTATATCTGGTTTCTTGATCGCAGTCGCAGACCACAGGAGTTTGTAAAGGTAGGCCCTGTAGCCCTTTTTCGTGTTTGTCAGTGGTTCACCCATATGTTGTTTTGGGATGAAAAGTAGGCATCGGTCCATTTTGGCTGTTAAAGAATCGTGTAGGAATACTTGGTAGATACGTATAAACCAAGGTGGTATTGGAAAGGCAGTTAGGAAAGTTCTTTCTGGCGTTCATTGCGTGGTGCATACAGCTTTTCAACTTTTAGAGTTGATTGGGTGGCGCATGCAACTTAAAACCTGTTATTATTGGAGGCCTGTGCATTGATCATAGCCCATCTTATTCTAATATATATAAGAACTTCACATCCTGCTCCTATACCTTGTGTAGAGCAGCTTTTGACCTTTTGTTCGGTTGGTGGCGGGGTATGGCAACTATCCTCCCTGAGTATTTCGGAGATTGCTTTGTGTATACGATGCACTATCTTACTGGACTCTTGGTTTGGGCCTTGTTTAGTTCCTTTTTTTTTAATTTTGACATTATAGCACTTTTGTTTTTATTTGATAAATATTGACTAATTAGGCTTAAAAGATTTATCTCGTGATTTACAGATAAACTGTGCAATTAGTTTTTATTTTTATCTATATTTAATGTTCCATGTATGTGCTGTAACTTGTAAGATTCAATGTGACCGAAATCTTGAAAAGATTTTGGTTTTGGGGTGAACTAAACAAGGCCTTGGTGAAAGTGTGCAACGAAATCTACAAGTCTAGTACATGTACCATGTACTGTATGCCGTAGAATTAGAACAGAATGCATGTTGCCACGCCCAGAGAGACCTTCAATTCCCATACAACCCTGCAGCGGCACTAATAATAACGACTGAAAAGCTTCAATTATTTCCTCGCTGGTTGCACGTCCGGCGACACGGCAGCCCAGAACTCGGCGTCCTGCTCCAGCGCTGCCATGTGCTCCGGCGTCAGCACCACCTCCGCGTCGATGCTGCCTCCGCCCTCCCGCCCCGGGAACAAGGACACCTTGCCGTCGTACTTGTTGGCCTTGCCGCCCCGCACCGCCAGCACCTTCCCCCACCCGAAGTCGCAGCCGTACATGTCGAACCGGGGCGAGCTGCTAATAAACATTGCGTTCGGGTCGAACAGCCTGAACGCCGACAGCCCCGGCTTCGCCGTCCACGCTGCCGCAAGCGCTCGGATGCCCGCGTCCGTGTGCGCCGCCACCGCGCGGCCCACGGCGGCCGCCGCCCACCCGTGCCCTCGCGCCAGCAGCTCCGACGCGCGCACCGCCTGCGTCGAGACGGCGTTGATGGCGTTCCCGAAGTACTCCGCCGGGAGCGGAGGCCGGAGCCGCGCACGGTTGTTGGCGGACGCGCGGAACACCACCTCCTGGTCCGGCGCCGTGCGCCGCGCGCGGACGAAGCACCTCCATAGCAGCGAGCTCAGCGCCTGGAAACTTGTCACGGCGGCCGCCCCGGCCGTGTCCCCGGCTGCCAGGAGCTCCTGCCGCGCACGCTCCTTGAGCGCCGCCAGGGACTCCGCCGAGAAGTGCAGCATCCGGTCCCTCTGCGGCGGCGGCGGCAGCGTCGGCCTCGCGATGAGCCCCTCCAGGTCGGCGTAAGGGAGCACGACCGGCGCCGCCGCCCTGCCACTACCGTCGGGCGACCAGCGCTCGAAAAGGGGCGGCGTGCGCGGCGACGCGAGCACGCCGGGGGA
>Ga0182004_10001072_pt1 | contig 19197 bp, 12 predicted proteins | sample Sormic07211540_1_FD_120479 | JGI IMG/M metagenome (GOLD analysis project Ga0182004, IMG submission 120479) | Endophyte microbial communities from Sorghum bicolor roots, Mead, Nebraska, USA - 072115-40_1 MetaG | ecosystem: Host-associated > Plants > Roots > Unclassified | place: USA: Nebraska...
CCATTCCTAATTCTAATCCTAATCATACTAATCTGATGAACAATGAAGAACAATGATGAACATATCAAGAACATAGCACAAGAACTAAGAACTAGTTCATATACTATGATCATGATAAGAACACAACCATACTCTAGTTCATATGCATAATAGTATAAATATAAGTAAAATTTGCTCATGGAAGAAGATTGAATATTATTCATACCAAGAAGATCCTTTCTTCCATGGAGACAAGCTCTCCTTCCTAGCTCTTGCCTTGCTCTACTACTAATCTAGACTAAAGATACAAGTGAGAGGTGTGAGGTAAATTGTTTCCAAATGATGTGTGTGTTGAAAAGGGGGGAGTGCCTCTCTTTTTATGGTGGAACTAGGACGGTTTGTCGCATCTAAATTTGGTAGTAGGTGAAACCGTCCTATGCATGGTGGCATGCAACCACCTGAGAAAGATGGGCCCGGTTTGCCGCCTCCAGGGGTGCGCCCGCACTAGGGTGCGGCCGCACCCTGGGTGGGTCCCCCTGGCCACCACCTTCGCGTGGTCAGTTTGGCTCTGGGCCTGGATCTCTCCTGTGGTTACGATCAGGCCTAGTTCTGCATTGTTTGGGCCTTTCTCTATTTTTTTGGTTTGCACATTTCCAAATACGTCTTTTGGTACTTTGCGCTTTCTTTGTGGTATGGCACATTTCCACTTGTTGAACTATAATTCCTGCAAAATATAATCACTATGGTACAAGTGGAACTTATTAGTAATAAAATGCATGTGTGTATATAATATAATTGCTTCTTCTCCTTTTGGATCAAGTTGGCAGTTTATAATCGGTCTATAATGACTACCAATGACTGTCCAAATTATAAGAGATTAAGCATAATAGCGACCATTTACACAGTCAAACCATCAGGCTTAAGCTCATATAATTCTAGTAGTCTATGAAATCTTGAGGGATTTCAAACCATTTTCTGTACACATAGCCAAGATCATAATAAATTCAGTAGCCACCGCCCATAAGTACATTCCATTCACAACATTCAGAAGTTACATCAGAGTTCAAACATAGTTATTACTAACCGAGTTCAACAGTAGCAGAAGCATTTTAGTTTTTGGAACACACACACACACACACATTTAGCTCATTACAGTGCCAGAGTCTGATCATTGCCACAAAAGCAAAAGAGGAGGTAGAGTGACCATTGCCCTTGGTCTAGTCATCACCCATTGCTGGGTACAAGTAGTTGATGCAGTACCCATAGTACATCTACCCATCTGCAAAACAACATGGGAGTAGAACCTTGAGTTGAAGAATGTACTCAGCTAGACTTACTTGTCATAAACCAGAAATAAAAGACTCTCAACGATCATGAAGGCTGTAAAGTGGGATAGCTGGACATCTTTTTGCATAAAAGCTTAAACCACCTAAGAGTTATATATATGAGACTGCTTGCTTTTATTTAGCTCAGTTTAAGTATCATTACCTACCAGCTAGGTTAGCACCTGTACTATTGCAAATAGTTGTTTCAGTATGATAGTACCATATCATATAGCATTCACTTTTCATCACATCACATAACCAGAGTGTTTCATAGTCCTTACTAAAAGGACGAAGCTCAAGTCAAGTGCTCACTATCCAGGAGTGATGGCGATTCAAATCGATTTTTGACCAGCTGGCAAGTTATTCCCCACACAAACCACACTCACTGATCAAGTGAGTTTCATGTCACCGTATTACACTATCCAGGACCAATTCATGGGTTCGATAGGCACCGCCCATTCTTGAGGACCGTTCTGATGACCGAGGTATCCAAGGTATACCGAGGTTGCGTGTCGCGCCCTCATCGTTCTTCTCAACCAACGCCAATACAACGCGTACATTAGGCCGATTCCTAGCCCGAATAGTGTTCAGGCTTCGCGGCCGGAATGACTTATCCTTCCAACTAAGTGTGGGGTATGCTTTCAATATGACAAGAGGGCCATCAACAATCGGTCCTTAATCAACACTGGCAGAGGCACTATGGTCCAACACCCCCATAAGATTCTACCCTGTCTTAGTTTCATTCCCACACTTGGTTATTACCCATGATAAGATCAAACAGCTAAACCATTTTGGTATCCACCTATATCTCGCAAGTGACTGGAGATCACTCAACTTCTACCGTGCTAGGCAAGCTAGGCATAGACTTCGGCCAACACTACTTAGGACAAGGCGGGGTAAATAGGTGGTAAATTCAAGGAGTAACTTATGCATCAACGGTGTCAAGCAACTCCTATAACTTAATGCAACAGAGTAAACAATCATGGTATAACAAAGTAAGTTAGCGGAAATTAGGGAAACTTAGAATGCTCTGGGGCTTGCCTCTCTCGAAGGTGCTAGGCGTATGGTCGGGGCACGCCTACAGCTCTTCTTTCGACTCGTGTCCCTCCTGAAGTCCCTGCACAGGGTCTCCTCCTGCTCCTCGGGCTCTACCTTGTTCTCCTGCGAGCCTGTATGATGCATATACACAAATAAGCGGAGGTGCAGGATGCTCGAGGTGCAGTAGTATGCAAGTGAAGGCAAGATGATCATGATATGCTTTTAACGAAGTAAGTGCATACTTCCTCTCCAATAGAGAAGAGCCAGGATAGATGAAACAAGGAACTACTACTACTAAGTAGTCAATATCATCCAAGAACATTTAACATAGACAAACCATCTATTGCATTCTCTTCTACAAGCTACTACTAAACTAGCAACCTATCATAGTGCTTCAAAATACACGAAACCCATTTTATTCTATCTATTTCATGCGTAGCAAGGGTTTAATTATTTTTTAATTATTAGGCTTACAACAGTAGCATGTATTTTTGTGTTTCAATAAATTCTACAAAAATGATAGCATGACACAGATCACATGTAAAGTCTATCACCAAATTTTTATAGCATTTGGGCAGGTAACATGGCCCACACAAAAAGCACATGTTCATTAATATAATTAAGAGAAAATACCCTGCTCATGCAAAAGTGTCAAACAACAAATTTCATATTTTTTTTAAATTCCTTATTAACATAAGAAAGGCTCACAAAAATTTCTAGATTAATTGCATGATCAAATTATTTATTAAAAATCATAAACTACTGCCATGCAAGCATTTGAATCCACATAAATTACTTAATACAACAAATATTGTGCTGCTCATTTTTCCTAGAAGCTACACAGTCATGCAAAGCTGGTACAACAAGAATCATATTTTCTGAGACATATTCTATTTTCTATGTATTTTCTAAGAAACAACATTTACATGTATTAAATAAATCTACACAAAAAAGATATTCAAACACAACATGCAATGGTACCAAACTGCAGATCTTGATTTATGGAACACAACAAAATATTTTTCATCATTTTTAGAGCCCTGAAACTCAAGTTATGATTTTTACAAGTCTTAAACAGTTTTCTCAAAATCTTTATTTATGAAAAACCGAGGAAAACGATAAAGGCACCCGGATCTGCACCCGAGGCAACACTGACGCATGGGACCCAGGGTCTGCGGCCCCACTAGTCAGCCACCCCAGTGCTCTGGCGGCCGTTGACTGGCCGAATCTCGCTGTCGGTGAGGTTTCCGATCGTGTGGTCGCAACCTAGGGCTTCGTCTCGGTGAGGCGAACATGATGCGCTAGCTAACTGTGCTCGAAGAGGTCCTCGGCGGCGAGAATGGTGCACGGCGGAGCTCGGTGGCGTTGCTCACCAGTGTCCCACCGTCTCCGGCCCAGAGAGCGTGAGCTAGGAGGCGCATGAGGTCCACGAGAGTGCGGCGAACACGGTGCGCTCACTACCGGGGAGAAAGGGGGCTAGGAAGGGGTAGATCCGCGTGGACCGATAACTCGCCGGATATCCCACCATGGCATGGTGATGAAAACTGGCCTACCTAGGCCTCTTACCTCGATGCGGACGGCTAAGAGGTGGCGCACGAGGAAGCGCTCATCGAGGCGGAGCTATGAGTGCGCTGAATCGGTTGCAGGCGACCGGGAGCGTGCGCGCGGCTACTCCGGCGATGGCGCACGATGGAGCGCCGGCCGCTGCTTCTGTGGGTGGCTACGGGTGGAGAAGGAAGAGGGAGGGGACAGAATGGACGGTGGCCTGGTGAGCGGGGTTGCGCACCCGACCAGAAGGCGTGGTTGGAGCGACCGTGGCCCTTCGTCGCCGGTGTACGGCTGCCACGTGGTGGCTGTCGGCGGGTAAGAAGCGGGTGATCCCGCACGGCGGGGGAGGGGAAGAACCGGGCCGCGCACACGAGCAGGTTGAAAGGCAGGCGGCTCGGCCAAGCAGCGCCTGTCCCCTTTCTTGTTTTTTGAATTTCTTTTTCTCAAGTATTTTTCAATTTCAGTTTTGATCAATTTAAAAGCATTTTCAGAGTTGGCCCCAAAAACAAAAGTTGTTCAAAACAAAATTCTCTACAACTTTCTTTATGGTGCAACTCAAAATTCTAAGTAGAATTTGAATTACAATATAAAGCTATTTCTAGGTTTAAGTAAATTCATTTTTCGGGATTTTTAAATAAAATCAATTTCATATTTTCTAGAGCTCAAAAAATTTCACAAAATTATTCTTAATTCATCTAAAACATGAAGCAACCAAGCTTGGCGCAAAACACAAGTTTTAAAGCAAGCATGGTATTCTGGCATAATTAAATATATTTTTAAACATGCACATAAAATCACATTTAATTCATCTATGCACATGTGATGAAATGCTCATTCCCATGCTTTATAAAAATGCTTATGCATGACTTATGAGACTTAGTGCATGCTTAACACCTAGGGTGTTACAGCCCTTCCCCCTTAAGGAAATCTGGTCCTGATATTTTGAGTTACTAACCATTTCTTATGAATTTTTGGGTAAACTTCTTTTAGATAATCCTCAATTTCCTAGGTGGCATATCTATCATCATGATGACTCCACACAACTTTATGGATTTTCACCACTCTGTTCCTAGTCACTCATTCCTTGGTGTCCGCGATGCTCACTGGTTGCTCCTTGTACTCTAGGTCTACCTTTATCTTGATACCTCGGGGTTCAATTCTTTGTTCAAGTGCCTTCAGACACTTCCTCAATTGGGACACGTGGAATACTAGAAATATAGAACTTAACTCTTCATGTAACTGTACTTTATAGGCCACCGGGCCCTTCCGTTCTACTATGTGATAAGGTCCCACGTATCTTGGTGCCAGCTTACTTCGAACCATAAAATGTTGGACTTTCTTCATTGGTGTAACCTTGAGGTATACATAATCACCCACTGCGAACTCAAGCGGTCTTCTCCTCTTATCAGCATAGCGTTTCTGACGTGATTGTGCAGCTTTGATGTACTGCTAGATGATTGGTATCTTTTTCATAGCTTCTTTCACGAAGTTGATGTCGTAGTACGTCCCTTCACCAGGTTCAACCTTGTTTAACGGAGTTCTACACTTTCAACCGTATAGGGCTTCGAATGGAGCCATCTTAATACTCTCTTGATAGCTATTGTTGTAAGAGAATTCAGCTAAAGGCAACCATGCTTCCCAAGAACCCTTTGAGGATAACACACAAGCTCTCAGCATGTCTTCTAGGACCTGATTAAGTCTCTCTGTTTGGCCTGAGGTTTGAGGATGATATGATGTACTCCTCACTAGGCTGGTGCCTAAACTCTTATGCATTTGTTCCCAAAAATGAGCGGTGAATTGCGGACCTCTATCTGATATGATAGTTTTGGGAATACCATGCAACTTGACAATCTCAATTATGTAAATATCAGCATACTCAGGTGGTTGGTACTGTTGGTATAAATTAACTGCACTCCATTAAAATAGATTTAAGTAGGATTATTCGCAAGAGCACATATATCATACCAGTGTCACATTTTACCTGGAGGTTTTAAATATCGTATCCACTGGGAACAATTGTGATGATGACAAAGTATATAGCCTTAACCCTACAATTAGGCTAGATCATATCAAGTAAAAGGAAAAAGCTAATGCACTCTGGTTCTGACTCCGATAAACTTTGTATAGTATCGTCTTATTGGGCAAGTAACCCGAATAGGAGAAGAATCACAGTAATCTCCTACTAGGCACCCATAAGCCTATGAGTCCTATCAATGGAAAGTGGACTACAGAGGAATCAACACAACTATAAAGTCACCTACATGAATTACCATTGTCCGCCTGATCAGGGGATATCCACAAGCAAACCTAGCCTAGGCATCATGCCTACACTACGAAATACTACTTCAACCAAGTAATGACCAAGATCAAAGCACTCAATATGAGTTGTGAACCAAAGAACGAATAAGAACAAGTTGCTTACTTAAATCAGAAGGGTAAGTACAAAAGTACCTTATAACGCAGCTTCGGGCGAGGGAACTGAATCGAGAAGAATACAGCCACAAAGAAGCGCCGACATGCTGGAACTCCTCAAGAATCTCTACTCCTCTACTTAATCTCTCTAATCTCTTAACAAGACTAGATCTAGAAGAACTAGTCTCTCCTAATTGCTACATCTAGATGAACTAGAACTTGAACAACTAGAGGGGCCATAACCCTGATTATGTAGAGAATATGAAGCACCGGGCTGTAGAATGCTGCTTGGGGGGAGCCTTGGGCGTCATTATATACGCCGAGGTGGAGTAGGGGGCATGGAATCACCGTGTCAGCGATTCGCGTCTTCATCTTGTGTGCACCGTCGGATCAAACCGGCTTAAAATTGATGGAGGGATACTTTGCTTGGCTTCCAAGGAGGCGTCGGAGGAAGACTCCAGAAGGCGACAACCATCGGGCAAACTAGGGCGCCGACCGGCCCCAGGGTTCCTCCTCCACGACTCTTGTTCCTTCGGGTGTCTTCTAGACGCTTCCTGAGTCTCTTCGTGATGTTTTCCGGCACAGATGAGTTTCGTGGTAAATATGCACTAGAATCCCTCTTTTTAGCTCTCTGTGAAATAAACCCTGGAAAATATAGAATATGCAAAAACTCGTTGAAATTGTTAGTTTAAACCCTATACTAATGTGTAGTCTTGATCTCCTTCGGGTTTAAAGTTCTAATAAAAGTTGACATTATCGACCGTCAACAATTCCCCCAAGCTTAGCTTTTGTGAGACCCTGGGCAAACAACCCAAGCCTAATTAATAAACTTGGATCAGGTGTTGCTACAATACTTCCATTTCTTTTAAGTACACTTGCTTTTAAATATAAAATTTGTCCTTCGGTCTAACTTTCAAACTTACCCATTTTACCTTTAGCCATGGAGCTTTACAGCTTTTGTATAAGTCTTGAGTAATTGAATGATAAAACAATCAAGTCAAGCACTATATCTCAAATTCTTCACAGTACCAATATTTCGGAGTTTTGCAAGTTTTCAAAATAAAACTCAGACCTTAATTGTATGACACCCTCAAGTCTCTTATCATGTAGTATTTATGGATCACATTGAGGCATTAATGAGGTTATGCCTTCCTACAACTAATGATATATATATAGTGGAGCTTATAGGAGTGACATTTTATATATTATAAAGTCAAACAATGGATCCACAGATAATCAAGGCATACAATCAAATCAAGATGTTCGTGTGTATGGAATATAGTGGATAGGTGCATATATAGTATTTAGTGGCTAATCCTATTTCTACTTTTGCTCTTTGAAAATTACTTACTCCTTTAAAACTTAGAACTTTTCACGGGAAACCATGGGCTATCTTTATTCTCTTTTTTTTCATTACCGTGGGAGGCGGACATTGATGTACCCATTGTTTTAATTGTTGGGACACTTGTCCTTCTTTTACTCCCTTGTTTTTTCTTTTTAAATACTTTTGCATTGCCACATGCATCCTTTGAATTAAATAATCGAAGAGAAAATGATAAGAACTTAGAGCAATTAAATGGGGGTTGCCCTATAGGGTATATTTTTGGGTGTTTACTCCTAGTGTAGGAAAAAGAACATTTTTAAGGTGGATCTGGATGAAGGTGAAAATGATTGTGCTTATATCCCAGAGTAGGAGTAATGCATTTGTGGGTGGAGTGCGTAAGTGATCTTAATTTCAAAAGTATGACAAGACTCTCATAAGGTATACTCCAAATGTAGACTAAATTCAATGCAAAGCAAGCAGCATGAATGCGCAAAGGTTTTCCTAACTCTAAATGTATCATATATGGCTTTGGTAGGAATTTAAACTTTATCATACAAGAGCTCATCATGTAAGGTTTTTGGTTTTTGAAAATAAATCTCGAGAACTTAGTAATGATAGGAATAAGATAAATAGCAGCTTAGACCTTCATGTATAGTATCAATTACCTAGACATAGCTTAAACATATGCCTCTACAAATTTTAGGTTCAGAGTAAACTCTTAAAGTGGTCATGTCTAAAACTCAGGAGAATTCATGGTTGAAAACTAGGCACTTGAAAGGAATTAATGCAGAGCAACTATTCATCATCTCCAAGACAAAACTTTTATTTTATCTATTTTTATTTGACTCTAAACTAGACTGACTATAGACACACTCTATGATCACACCTTAATATATAGATACGTATTTTGTTTGGTTTTTTATTCATTTCTATTGGACTTAGGAGACTCTAAAGACATGGACCTTCATGTGCTCACATATTTTTCGTATTTTATGACTATATAAAATATACTCGATAATCACTTAGGTATAGTTACTTGATAACTAGAGGATGCTCCTCCCCCAAACTAGATGTTTGCAATAGTTGGTGTTGATGATCTTCAGAGTGAGCTAACCCGCAGCGCTCCAGTTGGATGCCACTAATAGACTCTCTCCTTGTCATAATATTGTTTCTGCATAATAATACTCCAAAAAGAAAACCAAAACTCGAGGGTCGATTTAATAATGGGTTAGCGGTCAGCTAGTAAGTAATTGTTTATTCTTATGAATTGATTTTAAATTGATAGATTCTAGCCGGATTCTCTTTTTTTCTTTTTTGGATTTTATAGATTAATTATGTAGAAATTAAATATGTGTTCATGATGTATAGTTGTATTATATATATTTTATGCCACCATAGAGAATATTTATTCTTATGGAGCTTAGGCTTTTCATAATGCAAGAAAGTAAATACACAAGCTATTATTATTATTCTTTATGTCACCGCGGTAAATATTCCTACAAGGTTACCATAAGTTTATTCATGTGGAGCTTTTAATATTTTATGATGCATTAAATGAAGCAATAAAGATTTATTTTCTTTATTTTATTTTTAGTTTTATGCAGATGAAAATATTAATGTAAAATTATTAATGTAAACAGGAATACTAATTACTTAGATAACTTCCATATTACCTTATGACAATAATGTAAAATTTAAAGTTTACCGATAGGTCTTCTTCTTCCACTATTGTGTATCTCTTCATCTTGAGAGATGGAGGTCTTGATGGTTGCATACCTCTAGTGATGATGATGTCACCTTTGTTCTTTGATTTTGTCAGCAGGTTGAAGTAGAGCTTTAATAGTAGCTGGCAGCATCTTGCTCAGTGTGCAAGTTCATAGAACTTTCACTTGTAGAATTAATAAACTTTGCTTGATGTGTTGTCCTATTTGCAAAGCTAAGGTAGAGATTAAGTGCATGGGTTCTGCTGGTGGAAAAACACCAACAGAACCAAATCTATTTCTTTATCTATTTTTCTTCATCCTTAAGCACATTAAACAAGATAAAGTTGTGTTACATGATTTATTTATTTATGAGTGGTAAAATCAAAAGATTAAGCATGTCCCTGTCTAATCTCTAATTCGAATTTATCACATGACTCACCCAAATTAATTTTGGAAGTTTTCTACAGGGGTTAGTCCACAAAATATCCAATGTCTACAACAGTATATATTTAGTTCAAAAAACAACCTAGACACCACGTCTAATTTAATTTAGGAATGCATTTTAACCTAGCATCACGCTTAATTCAAAAAGCCTTTGAAAGTAAAAATCAACACACCTCTTAGTTCCAGAATCAAACTAAACACCTCATCTAATTATGACTCAAGAAAACAGTTTAAACTAAGCACCAGGCCTAATTCAAAAGGTATATGAAAATACTCCAAACCTTAAAGATACTATTGCAAACAAAGGTAACATGAAAGCATTATAGAGATTTACTCAAACAGTGATGAAAGAGCATGATTATTGTTCAACAAATTGAGCATATCTTAAAAATAGGTCAACCAAGATATTATAGCAACATTGCAAGAGATGTATCTATGAAAGCATATCCCCAAGTTTGAATTTTTCAAAAATCAAGATTGGATGAAAGTAATTCAATGTTGCATAATGATTTGTTGGACCTAGCTTGTATTTGTTACTCCATCGGTCTTTTACTCCAAACCTTGAAGGGTTAGTGACAAGAATACCCGAAGGAATATTTTCATAATTATAATTCTGTTTTCAGTTAACAAGGGTAGCACAGTAGAAGAACACTCATGTCATGGTCTAAACGGTGCTTGTTTTAGGACACTAAGCTTGTCCTTAGGGAACCTTCAAGATGTGGTTTGGCGAAGTGGTTTCCCTTCCAACACCACTCTAAGTGTATTTTCACCACAACAAGATCTACAATATTGATGGTAAACATATGTGTCTACAACCACCCTCTTAATAATTTTATTAATAGGTAGAATAAGGGGGTTGAGGATCTCTGTAATACCCGATTTTAAGGACAAAATCAGATATGCACCATATGCGAGTATTAAAAGCCAAATCTCACATATAGCTACAAATAAAGGGTAATATCAAAGGACAATGCATAAATTATATAGCGTACTAAATATAAAAGATATAACCTTTGATAGCAAACAGTGGATAGACAACTCCAAACTTCGGGTATTAACTTCTCTCTACAAGATCCAACGGACTGGTTGATCACATGCTTAAAACTTCTCCTGAGGTGTGGGGGAAAAAGTTTGGTTGGGCCTCTCGGGCAAAAAACAGATGGAGACAGAGAGTTTTCGTTTTTTTCCTTTTTCTTTTCTTTTTTTGTTTTCTTTTGTTTCTTTTTATTTCAAAAGCCATTTGAAACTCATTAAAAATCCTTTTGAAATACTTTTGAACTTTACTCAAAGTCACACAATACAAAAATATAAATGCTCCAGCATGAGTGCACATACATGTTGCTAAATCCTATAATGAATTTTAATTTAATGAAAATATTATTTTTCCTATATTTTCATGAGCACAAACATACCCAATTAAATCATTTTCCACCTAATTTAAAAAGAGCAAATTTTTAGGGTGTTACAATCTCGTGTGTGATAATATTAGAGACTAATTGATCCAGAAGGTTTCTCATATGAGCATGGGTCTGATAGGGTGTTTAATGAAATAATTCACATGCTCAACAATATGATCTCCCTTTTCAAACTCTAAGGGTGTCTATTCATGGTTGTCTATAGGCAAAAAGTTTGCCTCTATTATTTCATGCCAATGACTTTTATTAGATATTTTATTTTCTAGGATTTCCCATGAATTGATGTCCCTAAGGTTGGTCTCATCTAAAGCTTTTTCTAAACTTAGGTGAGTTTTGTTTATCAAAGAAATTGATTTAAGCTTAACGTTTGAATTTAGACCAAGTTTAGATGCTAGTGCTAAAACTTCATCTTCTTCCATCCATAGCATATGTATTTCTAATATGTTTTACGCGTTCCTGCTATTGTTGTTGCTCTTCAAAGGTATTCCTATAATCTTCATGACTCCTATTCTTAGGATGTCTTGATGGATTCCTAGTGTCATTATGAAGTTTAGTAGAAGGAGCATAAAAAGATTTATTGGGGAGAAGGATGGGTTCAAAGACATTTAATATGGGCATAGAATGGGAGAAGATAGAATTTATCCCTAAGTGGCTTGGCTCTCCTTCTATGGCATCACTTGTCATGCCATCCTTGAATTCTTCCCAATGTCTTTTTAGTAATGAAATGAAGTTGATGACGCTTTTTTCAAGATACTCTTCTAAGAAGATCTGACATGCATTGATTTAGGAGTATCTTAGCTAATTGGAAGTCTAAATCGTCGAAGTCTAAATCATTGATTTAGGAGCATCTTAGGAATGATGTGATTGTATTTTAGTTATCAAGACTTCTATTTTTAGTTTGAATAATAAATCATTTTCTTCTTTTGGGGAGTTCAGAAACAGCTAGAGCAACTATTTTGAGCATAATCTCTTGCTTTTAAAAGATAAGAAAGGTCTCTCGAGAAGATAAATCAAGGGATTCCTTGTAACTTTTGGTAAGATCCAAATGTTGAATAAACATGGGGCCTAACAAACCAAGGTCAGGATTAATGATCCCATGATATAATTGAGAAGGGTATATTATATTTTGTAGACATGGGCATAGCTTCTAGATATTATGATAAGGTTTATGCTTTAAGCTTTTCCACATGCCACAAAGATAAATAGCAATAGAATTAAAAGCATCCATAAGGATGAACACAAAAATAATGAAGAGACTGGGATAAAAACAGGAAAAGATAAATGTATAATTGTTGACACCATTTTTGGACACGTATTAGGAAAGTTAATGAAGCTTGGATCGGCAGCTAGAAAAGTAATGATTGACCGATAAGGAAGTTGCCGATGACCTATACTAATGACAAAAGGAAGATATGGTTAAGTCCGGGAACAGTGGATGGTCGGTGTGGATGGTTGATATTGATGATTGCCGATGCCGATGGAAGATGATATGCCGATGATGGTGAAAGAAGACGTGGGAGTCGTCGGGAGGACAATGGTGGTGTGCCGATCACCCAGGATGGATGAATTGTTATTTTCCATAATTGTTAAAGTTTATTTTATGCATGAGTTTTGTTTGATTTAGGATTAGAATCCTAGTCGTATCTAGTTGTAACTCTTTAGGACAAAGTATAAATATAGACCTAATAGCGATGTAAGAGATGAATCAATCAATACTATACACAACTTTTATATCTACTTTTGCATCTACTTTTTCAACGACTTCGTGAACTCGCATATTTTCTTTTACTTACGAGTTCTTAAGAATTCATCGAGTCATACTCGATGAGTTCTAAAGTTCTGCATGAATACCTCTTGGCCGTGACATCCGGGCGCATTGCTATTGTCGGGACCATAGTATTCGAGTTACCACCTTTGTCGGTTGTAAGGTTAAATCGGCTGGCACGCCTTAACGTTGAATCGGGTATTAACTCTTTATGTTTGTAGATCCACTTTTGCATCAACACATCTTTTGGCACGCCTAGTGGGACAGATCTATCATCAAGATCAATATGTCTACTACTGAGTTCGACACCGACAACATCATTGTTGTAACGGAAGCTGATCTCACGGATGAGCAGAAGCAAGCTATGGCAAGAGCTATGAGGAGTACAAGTAGCTTTGCTTGAAATCCTTTAGTGTTAATAGGAGCGGTGAAGTAATCCAGAAGCAAGAACTAACGATGCCTCGGCACATCACTTTTGAAGCCAATCCTGGTAAATTGCAAGATATGGTTGACAATGCTATTAATCGTGCTTTGATCGATCAATCCAGTGTGTTGTCCAATACTGTTTACAACGCTGTGGCTAGGACTTTCAAAAAAGGATAGGCACCACCATTATACATGGGCCTGGCCTATCATCAGCCAGGGTTGTCATCGGTTACGGCTCCATCGGCTCCTCCGGCCGCTGCGGGTACAGAAGCTACTTCTCTGCCAAGCACGTTAGGGATGACTAATGGGCAATCTACACCGATGAGAACTAATCCAGCAACATCAGATGGACAGGTTCAACTCAACACAGATCTATCGACATCAGCGATTGTTGACGGTCCTTAAGTATCAAATATAATCATCAAATAAATAAAGAAAAGGATCCAAATGCGACCCAACACCCAGACTTAGGGTTTTATCAATTCCATGAGTTTTGGTGTTTGTCTATTTCTGCAAGGGGTTATCAGAGAATATGGAGGAAAGGTCCACACGTCGGGTTTACATAGAGATATTAACGTGCACCACAATTATCCAACATCTAGAAGAGTCCAGAAGCCACGGGAACGAGCGGTAGGCCCAGCGGGCCCAGGGGCTGGGCGCCCGCCCTCCCCCCTTGGGCGCCCGACCAAGGCTCTCAGCCAATCAGGCTCCGTCTCGCGGATAATGCTCCACCAACCTAAAGGATTAAGGAAAACCGTGCGATTAAGGTCGGTTTGATCCGACGGCCCAAATTCATTTGGATGGGCTATATAATCAGGCCCCCTGGCCCCTGGAGGAGGCACTCATTCTCATTCCTCAAACACTAATTCATTCATCAGGAGGAGAGTCTCTGATCAAGCCCTAGAGCCACCACATCAACTAGATCTCTAGTTTAGCATAGCTACATAGGATTAGAAGTAGAAGGAGTCAATCTTTGGTTGATTTCCGGATCTGTCAATAGGATTCTTGGTAATTACTCTACTGTTCTTCATTTGTTCATCATTGTTCTTCAATATTATGAATACAACTTTGTTCTGTTTCAATATATTGATTATGACTTTGCTCTACTTGTTTATATTTGCAACTATATCGTTCTTAGTTTATCATAGTTATATGCTTGGCTTAGTTAGATTGGAATTATATACATGTTTAGGATCGTATAGCATTTATACACCGAATCCATGGGTAAATGATAGATATTGTGTAGGCGTGGTGCCTATACCGTATTTATCTACGATTGTACCCTATATGCCGGATCGCGGGGTAGTTCGAGTCACAGAACCGACCAAATTATAAGAGTTCAAGTGTAGAAACGATCAACTAATGATCAAGTTTCCAGACTTGAGCCCATATAATCTCGGTAGTCAACTGAAATCTCGAAGGACTTCCAACCAACTTGCAACAAACCAAGATCGTAATAGTTCAACATAATACAGTGAATGTTACATAGTCATTCATTGCCGACGAAGCGGCACCACATTGGAGTTACTTAGTTATTACAACACAAGTTTTGGAGTCGCGGAAGCAAAATAGTTCACACGCACACAATTCATACGTTCTTGTTACTGCCAAAGTCTCATCTCATCCACCAAAAGCATCAGGGTACGAAGTCGTCAGAGAACCGTGCCCAACGGTTTAGTCCTCATCCCCAGCGGGATGGAGGCAGGTCTTGCAGAAGCCATCATAGAAGATATCATCTGCAATAGGTGGGAATAAACCCTGACTGTGAGGATGTACTCAGCTAGACTTACCTGTCTAACAAAACATAAGAGACACCAAGGATCATGCAAGGCTGAGTATAAAGTGTAGCTGGCTTGACTCAACATTTTGCCAAAAGCTTACGTGGATACTACACCATTTGTAAAAGCATTATATTAATCATCATTAGCCTACCACTAGATTAGCACCTAGAATAAGCACTTCACTTGATTATTACAAACAATAATAACCATATCAAATTCATTACATGTTCTTCCTTACCATCATCATCAGCATCATTATGAAGAACCATTGTACTTAGTGATTGCCACGTTTGCCGCTGCTCTATCAAGTTCTCACTATCCTGGAGAGACGGCGATTCGAATCGATTCCTATCCAGCTGGAGGGCTATTCCTAGCACTCACCCAAGCATCCCCCGTCGTAGAGCAAGCAGGTCACCTTTGGTACAACTCAGGAATCGCGGCTCTGATCAGCGCCGCACTTCCAGGGCTGCCACTCTGCCAGGGAGGTCAGGACTTTTAACTCACCTACCTTTGGTCTTACGCCAATGGCCCCTCGCACACCGCACTTCCTCCAGTAGTGCGCACTTTATACTTGCCAGTCTTCCGGCCTGAGTCATACTACTAGGCTTCGCGGTCGGAACGAGTTATCCAAAGGCATGCGTTCAACATGACAAGAGGACATACAACGATCGGTCCTTAGCTGCCACAGGCGGAGTTACTACAACCTTGCAAAACACCGCCCGGCTTAAGTCATTTTTAATCAAGTTCTTTCCCACAAAAGCACATATAGTCAATCGTGATCCGACACAGCCCTATTTCGCGTAGGTGATAGGATATCACCCGACTTCTACTGATTAAAGCATGGCTAAGCTGCTACTCGATCCTAACTCTACAACCACGTAGTAGTAAGATATCTGGGCAAGGAAAAGGGTATAATGCAGCAATGGCTTCATCACAACTCCTATACGTAATGCATCAATAGATATAACATAATCAAGTATGCTTTTGAAATTAAAGTGGGAGACTTAAGATACTTCGGGGCTTGCCTTTCACGAACGAGACTGGCTCATGATTAGGGCACTCGACCTCCTCTTCGGACTCCTCTTGTCTGGCTGGCTGGATCTCCGCCTCCTAAGTTATCTCCGGGCCTTCGTGGTTCACCCGATCGAGCTCGAACGAGTCTGCCGCTTTCGGTGGAACATTCTAGCATTTTGGCTATGTTTAAATGCTTGGGCTTTCCTTCCAAATGGATAAATTGGATAACTGCCATTCTATCTTCTGGTTCTGCATCTGTCCTCCTCAATGGCCTCCCTGGAAAGAAATTCCTTTGTAAGATGGGGGTTAGAGAAGGAGACCCCTTATCTCCACTTCTTTTTGTCATGGCTGTAGAGTGTTTGCAATACATTATTAATGGTCTCAAGGATAAGGTCATTCTCAAGCTTCCCATTCCCCAGCCTTCCACTGCCTTCCCCATTGTGCAGTACGCCGACGACACTCCTTATAATGCAGACTGATGCTTGACAGTTATTCTACCTCAAGGCCATCTTGAATTCCTTCTCTGAGTCCACTGGTCTTAGAGTTAATTTCAAAAAGTCTATCATTGTGCCAATTAATGTCTCTGGGAAAAAAAAATGAAATCCTGGCTGGTACCTTCGGTTGTCGGGTGGGATCTCTCCCATTCACTTATCTTGGTTTGCCTCTTGGTGTGACCAAGCCCAAAATTGAAGATTTTAACCCCTCATGGACAAGGTTCAAAGGAAGCTTACTCCTTGCTCCTCTTTACTCTCCTTCTCTAGGAGGGTTGAATATATTAATACAGTCATTACTCCCACTGTGAATTACGCAATGTGCACCATTAAGCTTCACAAAGGTGTGATCCACAATATTGACCGCGTTAGAAAGCAGTGTCTTTGGAGGGGAAACTCTGAAAAGTAAAAAGGAGGTAATATTGTGGCCTGGCCTCTTACTCAAAGACTTAAACTAAAAGGTGGCCTTGGGATCAAAAACCTACAGGTTCAAAATGATGCCCGTCTTCTGAAACAGCTGCACAAGTTCTATAGAAAGGAGGATATCCCATGGGTGCAACAGATTTGGTTCAAACACTACAATGGAAAGGTTCCTCATGCCCATAAAGAAGTTGGTTCTTTCTGGTGGAAGGACATCTTCAGTCTTTTCCAGTTATACCAGTCAGTTACTTCATGTGTTGTGGGTGATGGTACCTCAGTTCTCTTTTTGAAGGATAACTGGTCTGGAGAGAATCTCATGGATTGCCTCCCCCACCTGGTTCAATTTGCCAAGCACCCTAACATTTCTGCTAAGGATGCTGCTGATACTTCTTCTATTGATGAGCTTTTTCTCTTCCCATTAGCCAAGTTGCTGCCTTGGAACTTGACCTTCTCCGAGACATCTTATCTGAGCATTTCCTATCCCATGAATCTGACCAGAGAATCTTCTGTCGGGGCAACGCACACTATGTGGCTAATAAAATGTACAAGCTTGCTTTCACTCGTGTGGATGTATCTGCTATTTTCAAACTGATCTGAAAATCCAAAGTTACCCCCAGAGTGAAATTTTTTGTTTGGCTTTTTCTGCTAGACAGGCTGAACACTAAGGATATGCTTTTCAGGCGTCACTTCAAAATGCAGACCAACTCCCTTTGTGTTCTCTGCAAATCTGGAGCTGTTGAAACAATTGAGCACTTGTTTTTTGACTGTGACTTTGCTCAAAGATGCTGGTCCAAATTAAGCATCAACTGGTCTCCTGATGCTGAGATTCAGGAGAGGATCCTCAACACAAGAAGTGCTGTTGGTCTACCTTTCTTTATGGAAATCTTCAACTTGGCTGCTTGGGAACTCTGGAAGATTAGAAACAGAATGATCTCTTACGGTGTTCGGCCGTCCTTCAACAGATGGATCCACAATTTTAAAGCTGAAGCTTCCCTCCAGGCTCATTGATTGCCCAGCGTTGATCGAAGTCTCATTTGCTTGTGGCTCGATAATTTGTAATTTGTAGTAAAGTTCACTCCTCCCCCCTCCCCCCAACTCTCCCTGTAGTTTTTTGTCTCTCTACTTAGTCCCTAGCCTGTTAGGTTTGTTTAGGTAAGCTTGTTGTTTAGTAGCTGTATAGTTTTTTAGGCTGTTTTGTTTTCTTTCCTTTCAAACTCTTATACTCGTTTCCTTTTTATTTATAAAGTTGTACCGTGGGGATCTCCCCCAGGGTCTTTTCTCTCAAAAAAAATAAAGTGGGAGACTTAAGATGCTCCGGGGCTTGCCTTTCACGAACAAGACTGGCTCGTGATTAGGGCACTAGACCTCCTCTTCGGGCTCCTCTTGTCTGGCTGGCTGGACCTCCGCCTCCTAAGTGATCTCCGGGCCTTCGTGGTTCACCCGATCGAGCTCGAACGAGGCTGCCGCTTCCGGTGCACCTATTGCATGCACGATGAGTAAGAAATGTGTGCATAGTAGATGAGGATGAATGCTTTGTAACATGATTAGAACTTCACTGGACACTCATTTACGGAATGACTCCCATTACAAGCTCACAAAAGATGACTAACTAACTTAGCAAGATTCATCAAGTTAAAACCATAAACAGCAATAACCAAATAACAACGCAGCTCAAAGAACCAATCATAACTAAAGCTATACAGATCTAACAAATATGAATGAGGACATTCTGGAAATCTTATGAAATTGTTTACATTTCATCTTTAGACATCATAGCAAGATTCACAAGTTAAACAGGTCAACTAAACAAAGTTCCAGGTTCTGTACCAGAAAAACAGAGAGCACTTAGTTCTGGAACCCAACTTGGAAGAGCCATAACTTTTAAATTACTGGACCAAATGATCCCAAATTTAAACTGCAGCTAGCTCACAAAGTTTACGACATCTTTGATTTAGACAAGTCTTTCAGAAAACCAAGTTATCATCAAGCAAAGGTCAGATTACTCCCTTGCTGTCCAGAACAGCTATAAAACCTTTAATTAATTATTTGATGACATAGCAAAAACATATTTAGTGTCAACCAAATGGCTTACAAGCACAATCATAACCTAAG
>Ga0182004_10001073_pt1 | contig 19193 bp, 19 predicted proteins | sample Sormic07211540_1_FD_120479 | JGI IMG/M metagenome (GOLD analysis project Ga0182004, IMG submission 120479) | Endophyte microbial communities from Sorghum bicolor roots, Mead, Nebraska, USA - 072115-40_1 MetaG | ecosystem: Host-associated > Plants > Roots > Unclassified | place: USA: Nebraska...
ATATATATATATATATATATATATATATGTTCCTTTTGTTGTACTTTAGCAGTTTTAGACATCAAATGAAGAATGTGGATAATATGTGCTGAACAAAGAGAAGTGTTTCTCCAGATTTTGAGCCTACCTTATCTTATCGACTCTACTATGCAAGCGCTGTTTGGTTAACCATTAGCAGGACCTTGTGGGCCCTTGTGGTTATGAATAAACAAATGTTTCATTGGTGGCAAATCCATGTTTCAATCTGCTGATGCCGTTTTCATTATTTTTGTTTGTGTTTCTACAGCACTGGGAACGGCATCTACAGATGAGGGACCAAGTGCAAATGCATGAAGTGCATAGTCTCCTAAATCAAGAAGGAAGTGTCTGATCATAGAGGGGTTTGTGGTAGGATCACTCTTGGGGGTCCATGAATTTGCTGCTGGTTTTGTTACACTACATGGTTTGATTGTTGTGATGGTTGACGAATTATTAGTTACTAGAATTAATCATGTTGCTTCCTTGATCTGCATGTCTCAAGCATTTGTTAGCGAGTGCTGTATAATGATGCCATAGTGTCAATGGAGTGGATCAGTTGTGTTGTTTCCACTAGCATTACTTATTAGTGCTCTAAGCGCATCAATGTACTAAACCTAGCAATCATATATGCAATATTATATTATGGTATGGCAAGTGACAGCCATGTTGCAGAAACCCATGGGATGTCTCAACTTCTCCAAGTGAAAGCTTGCGTCTCTGTCTGGTGTGCGTGTGCGCTGGGACGGCCTGTGAGGGTCAAGTGCGAGTGCATGAGAAGTCCAAGGCCTCTCCTAAATTGACAAGGAAATGTCCAGAGGCAACCATAAGTGGGGTCTGTGGCCTGCATCACGCTTGAGAATCTGTGTTTTTACATTTTACTGCGGTTTTGGTCTGCTGGCCTCCATGCTTCCCTGATCATTGTTTGAGAAATTGTATGGTCCCTTGATCATTGTGTGAGAAATTGTATCCTACTCTGGGAACGAACAGAATTCCTTTTGTCTGAAAGCAGTGATACTCGGGGAAATGAGTTCCATCAGCTTTAGAAAAATTCAGAGGGGAAAAATATCCATCTGCTCCCTTCCCAGATTATGCCTGACAAATTTCCCGTGGCTGTGGCTACCCGTTTGCTCAACAGTGTTTTTCTCTCGCAGTAAATCAGCGAACAGTATTTTCAACCATCACTTTTTTTCAGTATTGTGCTTAGCCGACAACCCAGAAATGGCAACGCAATTTAGCAAAGGCAAATAGTGAAATAAGAGCTTTCCGCGCTCCACATTTCTTCAGTGGTGTTGGAGCAAAGACCTCTGCGTATGTTACAACTAACTCTTCAACAAATGCCGTGGAAACCCCACCATTATCAATTTTTTAACCGGCTCAACCAAACACCAATTCTGGCTAGCTTAGCTAGCAAGTAACAATGTAAAGTAGTATTAGTTAACCGTTCTATTACTTCTATACAGCATCATAATACCGTCATCAATTTATCATCTTGCAAAATAGCACAGGTACACTTTTCACTTCACTGATGGCATCAGCCACGGCACTGCCTTGCCATTCAAGCAGTCGCAGACAAGAGAAACTATGGGAAAAGGCTGAAATGCATTTAACTGAACCTTTCTTTGCCACTCAATTAGTCGCAGACAAGAGAACGTATGGGTAAAGACTAAAGACTGAAATGTATTGAACTGAACCTTTCTATTACAAACAGTTACATGATTTGTCTGTGTTTCCTCTTGCGAGGGCAACTGCGTAGCAGCTTACATGACTAGAACATTCTAGCTTATAAATACTCTCCTTCAGTATGAGGAGCTCAACTAATGTTTAATTAGATTCAATTACGGCGGGCTCAGATCCTTTTTATTGTCCACTTGGATCTCAGACCTCCAGCAAACGAGCTTTCTCGTTTAGAATCGTCCCAGACCCTTCCCATAGCTCCCACAGCTCATTCCGTAACCATGACAAGTACATGACAGGCCCCAGTGTCGATGGCACCTGAAAGCCACAAACTCTGTCAGAATGAAGAGCAACCATGCTATAGGCTGGCATCACCATAGCTTGAAACCATACTAAACCATGACTCGATGCTATGAGATACACGTGGAACAAGTCAGAGAAGCATAATTTAACAGAATGAAAAACGGCAATGATGTCCAACTGTATAACCTGAGAACACTTACCAGGTACAGTAAGGCTGGTTGGGGAGACTGAGACAAGATCCCAGCAGCTAGTGCAGCTACCAAGCCAATACCATACCCTGTTAGAGCATACCACACATACTTCCGCCGTTTTGGGGGAGACACATCTGATGGAACATTCACATCCTTGAACTTCCGGTTATCAAAAAAGAGTACCAGAGCTAGAAGCATCCCTGGAATGGCCTGTAGGAAGAAACAAGAATCTAGGTGATTAAATTCAAATCATCAGTGGTACGAATGGATTTTACTCAGAAGCACAAGCAAAGTTGATAAGTTACAGAATAGGCAGAAAAAGACTCAAATCACTATGAAGCAGTCATGCTGCTTCTGAAAAAAAAAACTATGATCATCAATAACCAGCAGCAGGTGCACTAAATACTGTAAACAGTAACCACAGGAGTACACAAAACGTAGGAAGGAAGGAAGCAACATGAACTTAATACATGCAGGAAGGAAGAAGATTTTCCCAATTAGTAGGGATGCAAGTTCTCTTTTCTCTGGGTCATTGGATTGACCCAAAACTCATCAAAATGAACTTATACAATTTCAAAGCAAGAAAAACAGAATGCAAATGAACCAATTGTTCTCCACTTCTTGCAGCTACCATGTTTTGCCTAAGATTAGTTGTGGCATAGGCTTTGACCAAACAAGACCTTGCCAGTGACCCAGAGCTACAAAGTGGGTACCCACTTGAATCCTGACCAATTAGATATAGATTTGTACAGTAGCTAAGTGCATTCCTGTAAACCAAAACTTATTCATTATCAAGCTGATAGAGGAGTGCGCAGTGCATAGCTTGCTGCCTTGATAAACTAAAGATTTGCCAAAAAGTGGCAGACAATGAACAGTGGAACTTGAGCTCACATAACTTCTTTCTTTGGTATGATGGCTTATCTTTGCATGTTAATTCCATCTATATAGATAGCTTAAAAATGTTAATCAACATGTCATTTGGTCTTATTCTGCCCAAGAGTTTATACACACAGACAAGACAAATAATATGAAGCTCAGCAGAGCAAACACAGAGGTACTAAAAGTACTTATTCTATAGAGGCTTTAAGGACTAACAGCAGACGTTATAAAAAGGAAAGGACTAAAAGCAAAATAAAAGCATGGAATATTTGCAAAAATACAATTTGTTGGGTTTACCATGTCTCCAAGGCCAAGCATCATGTAGTCACCAGGATTGCTTCCTGGAACAATACCACCCAACAAATTCCTGGGAAATACAAGCTTGACTGGAAGCTCCAGCTTCTTTGTAATCAACTGCAACCCGGGCAGGCTGAGCTTATTTGCTACTGTGTGAACAGGATTAGATGCCTTCTGAGTGGCAACAGAGACCATGACATTTGCTCCAAAAAACCTTTCTGAGAAGAACACCCAGAAAATATCATACACAAATAAGCAGGCAAGAAGCAGCGCACAGATCTTTATGTTGGGAAGCCTCACATGGCTGACAAATGCTACACATATGGAAATCCCCAGTAGGTTATTTAGCAACCAATGCCCTGAAACCAACCAGGCTAAGACTGTGGCTATGCAGAAGAGCATCAGCAAACCTTGCAACCGTGTAAACGGCTTTGAACAACACCTGGACACGAATGGGTCCATTAGATTGTACTGTGTCTTGAGATAGGTGATGTGTGGAGACAGGCAAAAGAACAATGCCATTGCTGAGGCCACAGCAGTAAAAGCAGTCACGAGATGTGAGACAGACGAGAACAAGTAGAACATTAGCAACAGACTGCATGAGCTTGCAAGGGGAATCATTAGAGCCTGTGACCGATCCAATGTAATGGAAGCCTCTGAAAAATCCAAGTTTCTCTCCATCTCTTTGCCATAGTCCAGAGCACGCGATGCTGATGCATAGGCCACAGAAATGGCTGTGGCAATTAGAGCAAGCGATGCCGGCTCGAGCAAGTAGGTCAATTTCCACAAGGATTCCATCCTATGTATGGAAAATCAATAGCAGTCCACCCTTATTCTATGCTCCGACTTACCCAACCCAGGTATCTTCAACCTGCCCTACCAAAACAGCAAACAACAAGAAGCATCAAGGATAGCTAATGTACGTATAAAGCACGATAAATCCTTCCCCTTCTTTTCTTGCTATGTTCCTTCCATTTAATCAATGTGTTTCTTGCTATGTTCCTTCCAGTTAATCATTGTTCAAGCTCCCTAAACAAAACACTCTAGTTTGACGAGAAAGATTGAAGGTTTTGCAGCAAAGATGAGAAATTTACTGGAAATTTAACTCTGAGAGGCAAATTCAGCATGGGGGTTCAGTCTATTTATTTGGCAAAAAACAGCATCCGCTGCATTTTTTATGGTAATTATACAGCATGATACAACAGAAGTGTTCAAACCTGGGTGGATGCCACCGCACCTTGGGTAGTCCACTGGGGGGCGGCCAACTCAAACGGATCTTGCGCAGGCTGAGGATGGAGAACCTGTTGGACACGTGGATGGATTAGAGAAATACTACAACAAACACGCAGTTAGCACGGCGAGGAGGGTGAAGAATTTGGAATAGGGAGAAGGGAAGATCCCCCAGAACAAAGCAAACTACTGGAACAAGGGAACCTATCCTACCTAGCAGGGTGGTTTGAGAGTTCCTCACCGAGGAAGGAAGAAATCAATCCAATTTTCGGTGGATCTCCACGTCTTTCCGCGTCGGGGCACGCCAGTGCAATACCAGTAGAGGCGGCGCCGCGGGGAGGAAGGTTAGGCCTGGGAGAGAAGACTTGTCTAGTTGGGTGGAACGTGGAAGTAGGCGTGCGAGATGGCCGTCGTGGTCAGGCGAGGAGGACCGGTCTACCTGGGGTTGACTAGCGGGAGATCGGAGTCAGTGGCCGGATGCGGCTTCCCTCTTCCGTATTCCTTGCGGCCGTTTCCTACTGGATGAACAGCTGGCGTGAATGGGCGCGGGCGGCTGGCCGGCGGCCCGCGCTGCGCGCTGGTTGCCGCCCCTGGCTTAGGCGCTGGACGGCCGGGCCAGGAGGCTGGCGGCGCGGCTGCGCCGCAGCGGCCGGCGGTCGATTGGCCCTTGCGGATTGCGTTTGTGCTGGTGGATGGGGGCGAGGGGCGGCGGGCGGCTGCTAGGTTCCGCCTCGGCACTGTCGAGGGACGGTCGGACGGAGGGAGAAGAACGGGGGACGACGGAAGGGGATCGGTAGGGAACGGGGTCGGGGGACGTCGTGGGGCCTACTAGGGCACTGCTGGGCCGGTAGAAAAATGGGCCGCTAGAGTGCGCTGTGCGTTTACAGCAACTCAAACTATATATATTTTTACTATTTTATTTATATCCTCAGTTCTCTCGGCCGTTTGGTACAGCTCACAACAGCTTCATGGGCTGTTGTGAGCTGTTTTTTTTGCCAAACACTTATTTCCAAAACAACTTCATGGGTGAAGCTGTTTTTTCCCTCCTCTCACAAAGATATAAATTGGATGAAGCTGGAAAAAAAAGTAGCTTATTGCAGCTTCTCCCTCATTTCTCTCTCTCAACTATGCATGAAGTAGTTGGTGAAGCTATTTTGCCAAACACTTTTTCCAAAACAGCTCAGCTTCATCTAGAAAGTCATTCATAAAGCTATTTTCTAAAAAAACAGCTTTACTAGTGAAGTTGAGCTGTGCCAAATAAGCCCTAAGTCATTTAAGTGAATCCAGCTAAACTTGCTTCAGCAAAATAGTTTAACTGACCAATCTGAATACAGAAGGTAGCCTTTAGACACACAATATAGTGCTAAGTTATATGTCAAAGAAGGCAAAGATATATGGCAACCCATGATTGCACATTTAAAAAAATGCACAAAACTAAAAACTATATAACTTTTACAATTCAAGTTAACTATTTAGATAAAAGAGTTCAATGGAAAAAATAGAAATTAGAGTTTGTGCTTTATAAATTTTTGGAACGACAAACTGCTCATCAATTCATATATATATTTTTACTGATGCGGTGCCTTTGATAAAGTTATGAATAAAAGCAAGCAAAGTAAAAGTCCATAGTGGAGCACTACTGCACCTAGCCCAATAATAGAGCACTGCATCCAAACATCAAGCTAGCACAAAGAAGCTTGTTATATTAAAAAAAAAAAAATTCTAGCCTTTGGTATACCATATACTACCAGCTACCATGTAAATGGTTCAAAAAGACATGCCCATAAAAAATAAATTTGAACCTCAATTAGATCTGCAAGCAAACTCATCACCAACAGTGCAAAGGAAATCAGCCCGCAGCACTGCAAGTATCATATTGTCTATCTCTATCAATCAAACAAAACAAAGACATCAACTGCGCACAATACAAATTGCAGGCACACAATTAGCAGCCCTTTACAAATTGCATGGAAAACTTGCAATCTTTCCAAGTTGCATGATGGTAATAAAAAAAAATCCCATAATAGCTGAACTGTTGCCTTGCAAAAACCTTTGCTAGCTTCCAAATACCTGATTTTAGAGCAGATCTGAACACATACATATAGCAATTTAGAGCAGCATAGTTCAACTACAGTGAGATATAAATATATGTGTGTTTGCCCCATGTATGAATCAATAGTTCAAAACCACTATAATTTTTTATTTCGCAAACATGAATATAGGTTGAGATTGTATACGAAATAATTGAAAGGATCCATACCTGATTTAGACTACGTGTTCCAAAGTTGCAGAAAATATGACCTTGATCAACACTTTGAACCTGTCAAAGCACCTATGTCACCTTAGGCACATACATTTTTTCACAATTATAGCATATACAAATTATAGCATGAGTCCTGCTAATTCCATTTTGGGTGTATTGTTAGGTAATTGACATCCTTTTTTTCTATTTTGGGCATATGGTTAGGTAAATCAGCAACGAAAAGGTTTTATATGACCATCTCAATTTAGCAAATCCACTTCTTGAGACTGTCCATTATACTACTATATTTTTCCTTCCATTCCTAGGCACATTCCATCTACAACTTAGAAAACTAATAAAACATAGGGCTTGTTTAGATCCAAATTTTTTTTTGGATTTTGGCACTGTAGCATCTTCGTTTTTATTTGACAAACATTATCCAATCATGGAGCAACTAGCTTTAAAAGATTCGTCTCGTGATTTACAGTTAAACTGTGCAATTAGTTATCTTTTTTATTTATATTTAATGTTTCATGCACGTGCCGCAAGATTCGATGTGATGGACAATCTTGTAAAGTTTTGAATTTTTGGGTGTATCTAAACAAGGCTATAGAAAACTGATGAAACCAGTTTTTCTCTTAATAACTTTTTGAATGTGAGCTTTAGAAGAAAGAAAGCATAGGCGGTCCAGCTCATCTTTTAGCATCAAAAGAGCACACCAAAGCCACATTAAGTAGTCTGGCTGTGCGTTCGTGCACACATCGTCACGCCCTGCCCTGACCGCTTTTTCGCGATATGGCTCTGCACTTGTTCTCGTAGTGTCGCAGCCGACCACGGCACTGCGCTGCGAGTAGAGGTACTGACGAGCATGGTAGGGGAGTGCACGACCACGCTGTTCCAGCGAACCAAGTTCGTGGCACCACTGACCCGTTGTGGGTGCGCGGATCTACGTTGCGGGCGAATCAAAGGGAAAGGGACTCACCTGAATCACAAAGTACATTGTTTATTATTTCAAATTTTACCGTGTGAGCAAACGGCATGCTAAACCAAAGAGAAAGAAAAAGTTCAGATTTTTAACGCAATTTGAGACAAAAAGAATCTTGATTTTTCTAAAGTTTTTTTCGAACTCGACTCTATTTGTTTATTTTATAAGTCGTATTTTTTTAATCAATTAACAGTGTTTTTCTTTGAGCACTGCTTTTAGTTATATCTTTTCACTTTTGATGAGACAGGCAGGTTGTTGGTACGGAGTAGTATATGGGATCGAGGCAAAAACACGGGCTGTGCTGTCTCGTCGCCTTCCTCGCCTCCTGCCGCCGCCAGCCGCCGCACGCACGCCCGCCCGCCCGCCTCTCCACTTGTCCGTATCCATCCACTCACCAGTCACTCCCCGTCACCTAGCTCACTCCATCACCAATTCACCACCCTAAACCCTAAACCCCATTCCGTACCTCACCGCCGCCGCCGCCGCCGCGATGCAGTCCATGGCGCTCACCTCCCCCTCCCTCCCGGCGGCGGGCCCCGTCACCGGCCGCCGCCTCCAGCGCGTCCGCGCCACCGCGGTCTCCGACGAGCCCAAGCTCAACAAGTACAGCGCGCGCATCACGGAGCCCAAGTCGCAGGGCGCCTCACAGGCGGTGCTGTACGGGGTCGGCCTCACCGACGCCGACCTCCGCAAGCCGCAGGTCGGCGTCTCCTCGGTGTGGTACGAGGGGAACACCTGCAACATGCACCTGCTCCGCCTCGCCGAGGCCGTCCGCGACGGCGTCCGCGAGGCCGGCATGGTCGGCTTCCGGTTCAACACCGTCGGCGTCAGCGACGCCATCTCCATGGGCACCCGGGGCATGTGCTACAGCCTCCAGTCCCGCGACCTCATCGCCGACAGCATCGAGACCGTCATGGGCGCGCAGCACTACGACGCCAATATCTCCATACCTGGGTGCGACAAGAACGTGAGTTCCTTTTCCGCTATCTCTGCTGTTTGCAGATGTGATGGGTTGGGTGTTCTGAAATGTCTTCATACAGTTCAGTGGGACTGTGGGAGTGGTGTGCTCTCACAATCTGCACATCATAGCCCTGAATAGCATGATATCAAACACCACTAAATTCTTCATCATGGTCTCGACGGGTGTTTACTTCCTGCTGGAGATTGTGTTGATTTGGAGTTGGTGTTGAAATTTTAGCTCCTTTCTAGAAAGGGGAATAAAAATTAGCTGCAAGGACTGGAGCTTTCTTCTATGCTGCATGGCCATCTCATTATTTTCTTCTGGATGCCACAAAATTGCATTATTTGCAGAAAAGCAACGAGCTTTCCTATGTCTCTGGCAAAAAAAATGTACCAAGCTTGTTTGTTTGAATGGGTGCTGAGGTGATTGGACCTGCTTGTTCAGTCCGTGCTTAGGAACTAATAGGAGGGAGTTAGGATTTCTAACTTTGTTCTACCCTGTACTGGAATAGTCATGCACATTTAGATCTTAGTTGCAACTGGATTTAGCGGTCCTTTGTTTGCAGATGCCAGGTACAATAATGGCAATGGGACGGCTTAATCGACCTAGTATCATGATATATGGTGGAACTATTAAGGTAATGCTCCCTTGGTCTCTTGCTGTATTATTACTAATTCTGAAATGTGCTGTTCTTCAACAGAATGTTTGGATCTCTTGAATAAGCATATGGCATTTGTTAATCGTGATGGAACAAACTGCTTTCCTGGACATTGCATGAGTGCAATGTACAATGAGAACTGAATAACTGATTGATACAGTGGAGTAATTTATGCTAGAAGTTCAGGTTAACATGGTTGGCAATTGCCACCATGTGAGTCCTTAACCAGTGATAGAATCTGTCAAATATGCATGGCTTTTCGAACTGCTTCTTATTGACAATTTTCTGATGGATTTTTTTTTGATGCAGCCTGGTCACTTTCAGGGAAATTCCTATGATATAGTATCTGCTTTCCAGGTATGTTTATCTTTTTAGGTCTGTTCAGCAACTCTACTTCTTTGATAGAATAGAACTACTTATTTGGCAATGTACATTGTACAGCTAAGGCTTGCTTGCATTTTGATGTTTTGTGCAGTGCTACGGAGAATATGTTAGTGGCTCAATCACTGATGAGCAAAGAAAGAACGTCCTCCGCAATTCATGTCCAGGGGCAGGTGCCTGTGGTGGTATGTACACAGCAAACACTATGGCATCTGCTATTGAAACATTGGGCATGAGCCTTCCATACAGGTGTGGATTATATCTGGATTTTTTTCTCATTTGTCACTAAACAGTAAATATGTTTTTTATTTATATAAATATGCTTGGAGGATGTATTTTGACTTTTTTCTATCGATTTTGCTGTTTTTATGTAACAAAGTTCTTCGACACCTGCTGAAGATCCGCTAAAGCTAGAAGAATGCCATCTCGCCGGGAAGTATCTTTTAGAGTTGCTAAAGATGGATTTGAAGCCTAAGGACATTATCACTGAGAAGTCATTACGAAATGCAATGGTTATCGTTATGGCACTTGGTGGTTCAACTAATGCTGTTCTGCATTTGATTGCCATTGCTCGGTGAGTTATCATCTTCTTGCATGTGCTTTCTGCTTAGGTTGACAAAAGCTGATTGGTTGTCTTCTTTCAGGTCTGTAGGTCTGCATTTGACTCTTGATGATTTCCAGAAGGTCAGTGACCAAGTTCCTTTCCTTGCAGACCTCAAGCCCAGTGGCAAATATGTCATGGAGGATCTGCATAAGGTAAATGCTTAATGGTACTAAGATTCACTTGGTTTTGAACCATACTCAATCCAGCTTAAGTTTCCGGTTTACCTTTTCAATCAACTATCAATCTGCTATGTTGTATTTTCAATGTACTTACACATTGTGATTTTCTTCACATAATTTCTGTGGAAAGTTAAGGCTTAAGCCAATAAAGCCAGAATATCTAGAAACTTAAATTAGTCAAGGCAATGTTTTTGAGAATAAGCGACATGTTACAGATTGGTGGGACACCTGCAGTCATTCATTATCTTCTGGAGCAAGGTCTTCTTGATGGTGATTGCATGACTGGTGGGTACAGTCAATAATTTCTATTGTGTAATTTAAGATCTCTATATTTTAGTTAATAACATGGTATTTCTTTTTTCCCATTTCAGTCACTGGGAAAACTCTAGCCGAGAATGCCAAAATCTTCCCTCCTCTGTCTGAAGGGCAGGTAATGCTCAATTGTGAATTCTTTAGCCTTATCAGCTAACACCTTGAATCGTGACATTTATATTTGTTTCTGGTACACAGCAAATAATTCGACCACTTGACAATCCTATCAAATCAACTGGGCATATTCAAATACTTTATGGCAATCTTGCACCAGAAGGTTCTGTGGCAAAAATAACTGGAAAAGAGGGACTGTTCTTCTCAGGTGATTTGCTGTTTCTATATCTAATCTTTGGAAGCCTACGTACTGTGTGAAATTTAACTGTTATTTGGTAAATTTCAGGGCCTGCATTAGTTTTTGAGGGTGAAGAATCCATGATTACAGCTATCTCAGAAAACCCAGCGAATTTCAAGGTAATATGTGACATGCAAGCTGTCCCTATTTCTTGCCATTGCTTCCTTTTTTTTCTTTTGGAGAGCATGATTGCCTTTTCTTCTCACTGCTAGCGGAATATATAGTTCCAGAGCAAGTTTCTCATTCTTATATTTTATTGCCCGGATGGTTACAACAGGGAAAGGTAGTAGTGATCCGAGGAGAAGGACCAAAAGGTGGGCCAGGGATGCCTGAAATGTTGACTCCAACAAGCGCAATAATGGGTGCTGGTCTTGGAAAGGTACCACTTAGCTCATAGGTTGTCATTTTTCAGCAATTATACTATAGATTTTATTGGGTCTTAGATTTAGTGTACTAAAATAGGCGTTTTGCCATCTCTCGCATTCATGAATGATATTGACGTAGTTGGTAATGTGACACATAACTTATATGCATCATCTTCCCCATCTCAGACGATGCACAATTCTGATGTTCTTCTGCTCTCCAGAAATTGTTGAAATTTCAAAGCAATGAGAGCTCTTTGCACATTCTTAAATACTCCCTGTAGTCCAAATTATAAGATGTTTTGTTTTTTCAGATAAATTGTTATTGTTATGTATCTAGACATAGTGTATATCTAAATGCATAGCAAAAGTTATGTATCTAGAAAAGACAAAACGTCTTATAATTTGGAATGGAGGGAGTACAATACAAAGGATCAGATTTCCTTTGCCCATGTTATTTATATTTGCATTATCTGGTGCTTCCTAAGTACCTAATTGCATGTGTGCAGCTCACAAGTGGCAACTATCCTGCTTTCATCAGATTAGTTATTCTTTGCTACAGTTGATGTGATAACCTCTTGACCAGTGTCCAATCTTCATTACAGGAATGTGCCCTGCTGACAGATGGTAGATTTTCCGGAGGGTCACATGGATTTGTTGTTGGTCACATATGCCCTGAAGCACAGGTACTGCTTCGCGGCACTCAACCAGTGGCGACAATCTAATCTAAGCTGTGTAATTTTGTACCAGTTTCTTTTCAGTAGCAGTTCTAGATTATTTTTCTCACCACAGTGCATGATAGTAATAAAAATAAGCCGCAGCAGGTTTGTATTATTCACAAAGGAGCTATTTTTTCAGGAAGGTGGCCCAATTGGTCTTGTCCAGAGTGGTGATGTAATCACCATCGATGTAAGTAAGAGGGTAATCGATGTTGACCTTACCGAACAGCAGCTCGAAGAAAGACGGAGGAAATGGACCCCACCGCCATACAAGTCCACCCGTGGAGCTCTTTGGAAGGTACTATAGCTTGAACATTGTCAGCCTTGTTGGCATCAGAGTAATCCTTGGCTCCGTGCTGAATGTCTCTTTTCCACATATTATTTGCAGTACATCAAGCTTGTGGCTCCAGCGTCGAGAGGATGTGTCACTGATGAGTAGGATAGTGTTACATTCTGTTAGGTTGTGCACATGATGTGTTGTCAGTCAAAAGCTGTTGCCAGGAACAATTACCCTGTTAGAGTGATTCATGGTAGTGCGGATTGCATGTGGCAGGTATAATAATAAAATGCCGGTTTCTAAGAGCTTAGCAATGCTGCAGAAACTGCTGAATAATTGGGTGTAATCGGTCTGTTCTCTGTTCAAGCGTGTGAGCAATCACATCTTTTTTAGTCTCTCCCTTGTGTTTGTCTCATTGTTTGTACTACCTTGTTCATAGAGATAATCATGTGGATTGTTATTTGGTCCGATTTCTAAGAGCTTAGCAGCGCTGCAGAAGCTGCTGAATAATCGAGTGTAATCGGTCTTTTTAAACTTGTGAGCAATCACATCTTTTTCAGTCTCTCGTTTTGTTTGTCTCATTGTTTGTACTACCTTGTTCGCAGAGATTATCATATGGATTGTTCTTTGGTTCTCCACTGGCGACCACTTGAGCATCTGGTGTGCTTGCTTAAATGTCTGGTGAGATTCTGAAATTGCCATGCATATCTTGCCCTTGAGAGCAGCTAAAACACTCTTGTAGAATAACTGGAGTACAAGTGCAATGAAGGTACTCCGTAGTTTACTAGTGCTACAAACCTACAACAGAAGAATCTTGTAGCGAACATGATTGCCTTTTCTTCGTATAAGTGCGCTTGTCTTATCAGCCTTACTTTTTCTACTAGTTAACAGTGTTTATTTTTGTTTTCACGATAAATCACCGAACAATATTTTAAAGGCTATCCTAGACTTAATATGTTTTTATACTAAGTGTTTACAGTTTTTTTGGGCCGCATTGTTCAGACACTTGGACTTGCACAGATGGACCGGCCCACGATTGGATTACTACAGCGGGTCCACCGGCCCACCCTACTTCTCCTCCATCCTCCGGCCAGAATCCACAGCGCCGCCGCGTTCGTCTGCCCGCCCGAGCCGCCGCTCCCCTCCCTGGCTACCTCGGTCTCTCCTCGCTTCCCAGTCCCAGCCCACCGCGCCGCTGCCCTTCGTGGTTCGCTGCTATTCGCGCCGCGGCGTTAACTGGCTAGCTGGTAGCGATGGCAACCGAGCCGCCGCCGCCGGCAGAGAAGAAGAAGGCGCCGCTCCCCAAGGTGGTCACGCTCAATAAGGCCCTCAAGCTGGTGAGCTCCTCGTCGCCGCCTACTCGGCTCCTTTCCTTCTCCTGTTCCTTCCTTCTGGAGCGTGGTTTCTTCCTCCAGCGGTGTTCGATGCAACGCTTTCTCCTGTTCTCTTCTACTACTAGCGTTAGGTTGTGTAGACGTTGCCGTTAATTTGTTAGACGCAATCTCCAATTGATATGGAAAATGAAATTGAGCCTCTCCGGTTGTTAGGCACTGTCTCTCTTTCGCATTCCCTGATGTGCGCGCGCTGTTTGTGTTTAGACGCGTTATGCTGTATCGAATTAGTGTTCAACCTGCAGCACTGCTGTTGCGTTCAATTTACAGAAGCAGATATCTGACCCATGCCATAAATCATTCTCAGGCCCAGACATGGGTGGACAAAATGAGTACATCAGAGCCAGATGAACCCAACGATAAAGATTTCGAGGGCCGGCCAGCAAGGTATATGACCCATTGGGACTCTTGATTTTTATTTTTACCTGGATAACTGGTATGTGACCGTGAAATTTTTTTAGGCTCGGTCTTGGTGCTAAAGCGGCACCTGGTGTGAAGCGTGTGGCTCCCACTGACCCAGTTGAGAGGAGGTTGCTTGGGAAGGTGAATGCGCAGAAGAGAAAGGCCTTGGAGGATGAGAATAGAGCTGCTCAGGAGGCGAATGAGGCTACTAGTGACGACGATGAGCCTGAAAGCAGGACCAGTGCCTTTAACAAGAAGAGGCCACTGCCTTCAGTTACTTCTACACCTTTAGGGAAGAAGGCAAAGTGACAGTCTGTATGCATAGCCTATCTAAGTGATCTCCTTGTTCTGGTTGTGTTTCTTACTAACTCCCAGACTGATGCTATTTTCATGGGCATAGTATTACCTTCTCATAGTCCAGTGTGTGGTTCCTGAACTTAAAGGGATAGCTGTGCTTGATATTGTTAATGCTCATTGCCAATTCAGAAATTCACACACACTCTCTGATCAAAGATAAATACACTGTGATACTCATTTGATTATTTTTACTTCGATTCAAATGTCATTCCCGCTCAAAGTTTTTAGTGTTTCGTCTACTTTGTTGATTCATATGTTGCATTGTTCTTTAATAAAAATTTCATGTAATCATTTCTCAAGAATGGCAACTTAAAGGTGCAGAGGTACAATATAATTAAACCTTTGCTGTCATGATGATTGTTTTAAAGGAACAATGCTTTAAAAGTTTATCTGCATCATGTTATATCATAATGTCTCTACTTTTAGATGAAGTGTGGCAAATGAGTTTATTCTTCTTTTCTGGAATGCAAATATCTCTTCTGTGTTTCTTTCTTTCTTTAGTTCCAGGGAATTCTATTCCTATACAGAAAAAAAAATATATGGTGGGTCTGTACCATCTTGTGCAGTGTCACAGCTGCTGTTGAGAGAACGGAAGAGACTCAACAGGAGTATATGCAGAAAATGTCATTTCTACCAATGTGAGGCTTCTTATGCTTGTGTTGTGACCTACCAGTGAGCATATGGGTGAATGAGCAACCCACGCTGCTACATTGCACAGGCAGAACCAAGATATTAGTCAACGTTATATTCAACACTCAAATATTTTCTTGTCTTTGTCACTTTGTGCATTTCATAAGGTAAGTAACATGCCTGTTTTGTTTCTCTCTTAGTTGATTGTTCTCTGAAATGGTATTATGGTACCATGTGAAAGAGCTGGAAGTTGGATGATTTGTCTTCATGCCGAAGCTAGAAAAGTTAGATCTGATGTCAACACCAGTTGAACTTAGTACAGAAGAAGTTAGTACATAACAGTATGACACCTTAGATATGTACAATTGCGCGGACTTAAAAATCATTTTTGCAAAATGAGTGGGGAAGAAAGTGCAACATATGGAGCCAATGAGGCATGAACCTATTCTAGGGAATGTGTGGGAACAGAAATTAGATTCTTGTTTGCAAAAGTGCCTCTGTGCTTGGTAGCAATCTACCATTCTGATCAACAAACCATGTCCTAGCTTGAGAGGATGATGATATAACTCGAAGTCGCTGCCATGGCCAGCAGGTGTATCTTAATCTTCTGCGAGTACTTCCTATCTCCTGTCTTCCATGTGCATCTTCTTGTTCTATTTGTCTCGTCAACTCTTCTATCCTTTGTTGCAGCCCAGCAGATCTTCTGTCAGCAAGCTTGAGGCATGCATCTGCAGCAGCTTGTGCTGCCATTGCACTGGCTGCTAATTTCTCTTTTAGCTGTACCTTGCTGTTTGCAGCCTCCAAGTCTGTTTTTACCCTTCCCAGTTCTTCCTTGAGCAAGGTAAACTGAAATGGTATCACATTATAACATGACTATCAATAATGTGACATTTTGCACTGTTAAGGTACCATCAATCCATTAGAGATGTTTTGCCCCTGTTGGTATGAGGATGACTGAGAACTCAAAGGAAATCAAACTTGTGCATTTTCTATGTCAGTAAACGGTGACACTGTTTTGTCACAAGCATAGTCTGCCTTGTGTCATTGTGTGTGTGTTGGGGACCTCCAGTCTGGGTTCTTTCTAAACTCAGCTCGTTGTATTTTTTTTCTTTTATCTTAATGAAATGAGACACAACTTTCCTGCGTAGTTTGAGGAAAAGAAACAGTGACATGTTTTTACTAAGGCGGTCGTGAAAACATGCCATTTGTCAGCATGCAAAGTACACCTCATGACATCATCTTAATGAAGGTAAGATTTGAACTTATTTCTGACAGATTACCTCCTGGTTGAGTTCTTTGATGGCAGATCTTCCAGCTTCTACCTCCAGTTGACATGCCTCCCTCCATCTTGTGGCCTCCTGTCCTACTGCTTTTGTCTCTAGAGCGAGGTCTTCCACCTTAGGCATTGAAAAAACGAGTTCAGGTCTTTCTGGTTTACCTGTCTAGCGAATAACAAGCTGTACAAAATAGATTTATCCTTACCCTGTGAACCAGGAAGCTCTCTCTTTCTTCCAATTCTTTTATGTGTGATTCATATTTTTGTATCTTCTGAGCCCGTTCAGTAGCAAGAAGTTGGAAATGATAACTGTCTGACCTATTCAAAGAAAATTTATATTGGGCTAGCACAGATCACAGTCAAAGGAAACATTTTTATTTGTTTGAGGAGTCCATCTTTAGTTTTCGGCTTTTTTGGTTTACCTGGACTCGTCAAAGGCCTGCCTTAGATCATTGATCTCGCAATGCAGGGTTTTCATTGTGTTTTCAACTATACTAGCCTGAAATGGAACAGTTTGAATATTTTGATTAGCTGATAAGTTTCCCAATGAGAAATGATTTTAGCGGACAACTTATAATGAGAATAAAAGGCTCATGTCAATTCTAGTGGCATACATGTCAGATCATATAATTATTATTATTTTTGCCAGGTTAGTATTTTTCTTATAAAGAATATAGACTTAAGGTGGTGGGAACAGTCACTAATTGGAGGGTTGTATTTGCAGAATAATTATTTCTTGAATCAAAACTACTGAATCTAGTATAAAACTTTTATAAGGGCAAAGGTTTATAGTATAATATTAGATCTGGAACAGAAGTACCACCAATAAGTGAAGTTTGAAGACTGAAGCTAGGGAGGAGAATAACTGTTTACCAGACTGATGTGCTCATGTTCATTTTCTGTTCTATTAGATGCTACAGTGGAACCTGAGGTGCTCGGCTCCTGGCTTGCTGGTTCAGCACTTATCACCTCCATGATGAAGCCAAAGCCTACCTTGTGCAATCCTTTCTCAGCAATCTGCAAGATGGAACTTCTTCCCTGCTCCTTGTCACCCTTCAGTGTATGGATGCTGTTCTCCACCGCCTCTTTCTCAGTTATAGCAACCTTCAACATGTTGCGGATCTCCTGATTCTCCTTCAATAAACTCGATACTTTGCTCTCCATCCTACTTGTATGCTTCCTTTGCATTTCTAGGCGCCCTGAGAGGTTGGATTCGATCTCCGTGGCTAGCTGATGAATGTTTTTGGCCTCCAATGCCAGAAATTTCAGGCCATCATTGGGATCCAAATAAAAGCGCTCGCAAATTCTGTTAGCTTTGCCATCAGAAACCCTGTCGAAGATATTCTCCAGGATCCCATGGACTGAGTGGAGTGAGCTGATAATCTGCTGCAAGGCAACCTTTGGTTCATCCATGGTGGATCCGGTGAATGCAGATGTTGGTATTGGGGTGGGGGGTCGTAGTATGTAGCATCCAACAGTCAACAAAAAACCCTGAAGAGTAGGTAGGTAATCTATACAACCCATGAAGAGTAGTTAGCTCATCTATTAGGCTGTTTTTCAATATTTTTCTTTAATACAGGCTGTTTTTCATTCTTTGTTAGCACATAAATACAGTGTTGTAGCTCCTTGGTTGATTGACTATTGTTACAATGTTACATCATTTTTTTTTCTTTCTGGCCAGACTACTACCAGTATGGATCGTGGGGTGATGATGAGATGGCAACATAGAAACGGATGCCAGTAGGAAGTGGCGGCAGCTGTGAGAGACTCATCATAACTTGTGGGAGACCAAGCTGAAAGCAATCCCAAGTTAGTATCGTCCGTCCTGCAATTGTGCACCATGAACTTACTTGGACTCCACTGGACATAGGCACAAGGTTGTTGATTTAGTAATATGCCCAAGAATTATATACGGACAAGCCTTGCAGACCATGTTACAGTTGCACCCTGGTTCTTTGTTTCTTTCTGATCTACGCTATAGTCTTGTATTTGACAAACATGGTGACGATGCCATACTCCTGGGTATCCGGACCACGAGGATTTCCAGCTACCGACTCTCAACTAAAGCTGACCCATGCATGCTTAAGAAGGGGGGGAAATGAGTAGTTAGCAGGTTGAGTATTTAGGCCCGCGAGCCTGTTATGTGTTGGGCTTGACCCATTGAATGAATCTATATGTACACCTGTGTGCTGTCGATTTAAGGCATCGAATATGAACAAATTAATTATCTCTATCTCTAACGTGTTCCTCCTTGCATCTCTGCTTGAGACGACACTGTCGTGCTCTTTGCCGAACATGTTAAGCGGCAAAACCCTCTAATTATCCAGGTGTTTTCGCCGAACATTCTCGCCGGCAAAACCCTCTAATTATCCAAGATCGTGAGAACATATTATCCAGGATCGTGACACATAGACCCCGCTTATGTTTGCCTCTAGAGATTTCCTTGTCAATTTTTAGGAGAAGGCGCTAGGCGGTATCTAGGCGGTGACCCATAGCCTAGAGCCTAGGCGAGC
>Ga0182004_10001074_pt1 | contig 19188 bp, 31 predicted proteins | sample Sormic07211540_1_FD_120479 | JGI IMG/M metagenome (GOLD analysis project Ga0182004, IMG submission 120479) | Endophyte microbial communities from Sorghum bicolor roots, Mead, Nebraska, USA - 072115-40_1 MetaG | ecosystem: Host-associated > Plants > Roots > Unclassified | place: USA: Nebraska...
CATGTGCCACAAGATGAAGACAAGGATGTGAGAGATGCTCATGAAGACACTCAAGTCACTCATGAGCAAGTGGTGGCACAAGCACAAGATGTTGATGCTCCCCAAGCAACCCCTCAAGTGGCGACAAGAAGATCATCATATCTCCTCCAAGATCACTCTCAAGATCTCATCATCGGGAGTCCATCACGTAGTGTAACTACACGCTCTAGACATGCTCTATTTATTGAACATCACGCTTTTGTGTCTCTTGAAGATGAACCAAAAACAATAGAGGAAGCTCTTCAGGATGCGGATTGGATCATTGCCATGCAAGAGGAGTTGAACAACTTCTCTCGCATCCAAGTGTGGACACTTGAAAAGCGACCCAAAGATGCAAGAGTGATTGGAACAATAAGGATGATCAAGGCAAGGTGGTGCGCAACAAGGCAAGGCTCATGGCAAAAGGCTTTTCACAAATGGAAGGTCTTGACTTTGGTTAAACATTTGCACCTATGGCAAGACTTGAAGCTATGCGTATCCTACTTGCATATGCATCTAGTCATGATATCAAGTTATTTCAAATGGATGTCAAAAGTGTCTTTTTGAATGGTTACATTAATGAGCTTGTCTATATTGAGCAACCCCTCGGTTTTGAAGACCCTAGGTACCCCAAACATGTCTACCGGTTGTCCAAGGCACTCTATGGTCTCAAGCAAGCTCCTAGAGCTTGGTATGAGAGGCTTAGGGACTTTCTCATTGAGAAGGACTTCAAGATTGGGAAAGTTGACACAACACTCTTCACCAAGAAAATGAATGGGGAAACCTTCATTTGCTAAGTTTATGTTGATGATATTATCTTTGGCTCCACTAATGAAGATTTTTGCAAGGAATTTGGTGATTTGATATCCAAGGAGTTTGAGATGTCCATGATTGGCGAGCTATCCTTCTTCCTAGGATTTCAAGTCAAGCAAATGAAGGAAGGGGTCTTCATCTCTAAAGAGAAGTATACTCAAGATCTTCTCAAAGGTTCCACATGATGGATTGCAAGCCAATCAAGACTCCCATGGCATCAAATGGGCATCTCGACTTTGATGAGGGAGGTAACCCGGTTGACAAAACTCTCTATCGCTCTATGATAGGAAGTTTACTTTACCTCACCGCATCTAGGCCCGATATCATGTTTAGTGTGTGTATGTGTGCTAGATATCAAGCTATGACTATGGAATCTCACTTGATTGCCGTCAAGAGAATTCTTTGGTACCTAAAATACACACCCTATCTAGGCTTGTGGTATCCCAAAGGTGCAAGATTCCAACTTGTAGGCTATTCCGATTCGGATTATGCCGGGTGCCGCATTGATAGAAAGAGCACATCCAGAGGGTGCCATTTCCTAGGTAGATCACTTGTCTCTTGGATGTCAAAGAAACAAAATAGTGTCGCCTTATCAACGGCCGAGGTGGAATACATTGTCGACGGTGCTTGTTGTGCACAAATTCTTGACAAGAAACAAACTTTGCTAGACTATGAAGTAGTTCTAGATAAAGTACCTTTGTTGTGTGACAATGAAAGTGCCATAAAACTTGCAAACAATCTGGTTCAACACACCCGGACAAAGCACATTGACATTTGTCATCACTTCCTTAGGGATCATGTTGCCAAAGGTGATATATCTCTAGAGAATGTAGGGACGGAAAATCAATTGACGGATATCTTCACAAAACCCCTAGATGAAGCTAGGTTTTGTATGTTGAGAAATGAACTAAATGTGCTTGATCTCTCTAACTTCACAAGAAAATGAAGTTGTGTGTTGCTCTTGTAAATAGCATTTGTTTTGCATATCATGCATACCAAAATTAAAAATACAAAAAGATTGTGAGTAGGGTTTGTCTAACATGGTTAAGATAACCCCCATGTGTGTGTGAAAAAGCTTAACCTTGGATCAAACTTGACAAGTATTAGTTTACTTTCAAGTATTGCATTGCACCTTATATCATATGCATGCTTGTTTGATTTACCAGTTCTTTTTGGTTATACTCTGAGCATCCTCTGTGTTCGTCCATTGATAGGGGGAGCATTCAAAGCTCATCATGATTTAGACCCCAAGCTTTATGGCCACATGATGCTCCTTGGTGCTTTCACTTGACTATTTTCATAAAAAATATTAAGCCTATGGCGAAATACTTGTGAAAATTTGAGGGTTTGAGAGGTCACTCATACTAGTTCCAATTTGTGTTTATTTGAGTCTTCTTGAAGTTGGAACTTGGTTGGGTGAAAGTCGGGCAAGTTTCTCTGTTGAAAATCTGGGTAAAGGTGCACCGGACGCTGCACCGGACTCCCCCTAGTGCGTCCAGTGTGGTGGGTTTCCTTGTGTGCACTCATCGGACTCGCACACAGTGCGGTGAGTGCGTCCGGTGAGGAGCGACCGGTGCTGCCTGAGGCAAGCCTTGAGGCACCGAACGCTAGGCGAGCGTCTGATGTGTATCGTTCGGTGCTCGGGAAATTTGCAGCCCTCTCTGTGTTTTAGTCCGGTGCCCCCGCGATCGGCGGATATAACCCGAGGCCGCAGGTTTTCTCTCGGCTGGTTTCCTTTCCTTCCCGCGAACCGCCAGCTGCCTGAACCCAAGCCGAAATCGCCTAAGAACAAGGATCGACGTGATCTCCTCAAATCTCCGGCGACCTTCATCTTCCCCGCGCCAGATCACGTTCTCGAGTCTCCTTCAATCTCTGGGCGCAGGGCATCTCTCTCATGAGGATTCTAGGGTTTGGGGTAAGATACCTTCACCCTGCCCTTAGGGTGTTTGATCTTATGCTTCAATGGATTAGATTATTGTTTTTTATGATGTTCTCATCCGCTCCATCCTTGTAGCACCCTGAGGAGTCGATTCGTATTCTCTGGCGAACTTTGATCTCGATCTTTCATCGGGAACATGTCTCGTCATAGGATTCATGTGGATCTCAGTCTTGTCATTTGTTAGTGGCAGTTGAACTCGGGGCCAAGCCCACGAGTACGGATTGAGGACAAGCCTCTTGAGTGTCAGTTGCTTGCTTGTTTTTGAGGTTTCTTGCAATGGCACATTGCAAGAACGTCGGTGGTTCACCAGGGACTCCGAGAGGTGATGGGGGAGATGACAGACCCCGTCGGTTGACGGCTGCTGAGAAGGGAAAGGGCAAGAAGGGGATGACTAATAAGAGGAAGGCAAGTGATCATGAGGCAGAGATTGTTGAGGCAGTTGCAGCAGTAGCAGAGGTAGCAGAGAGAGGTGGTCGCTCAGGAGCTCTTCGGATTGGATCCGATCTCACGCCAGCTTAGAGGCGTGCAGTTCTTGAGACAGCAGCGACATGGGACTCCACCTGGCACTATCATGCTGGGAGGACGTCTGGTCAGGCTCGTGGTCTGAGAGCCTGGGCAGGAGGAGACTAAGACAGAGGGACAGCCTGAGATAGAGGCCCAGGCACAGGGTCATTCAGTGGCACAGCCGGAGGAGCAGCCCCTCTGTAGGTCAACATGTGCTCGTACCTAGGCAGCTTCTAGGACTGGTACGCAGCGTCAATCCTCCTCATCTGCTCGCTCCACCCCAGCTCGAGGTACTCCAGCTTCTCGTCCAGCTCTAGTCAGGATTCATAAGGACTACACCCGAGCCCCCACGTGTGAGATTCAGAAGCTGAGGTTCTCACCCTTCCCTACTTGGTTTCCTGCTACCAGGGATCAGAGGGCACACACTAGGTTTTACAGTGTTGTTCAGGAGGATAAGTACATGGTGTTTGTGCATAGTCAGACTCAGTTCAGGGAGCACAGGGTACTTGACCTTGAGGTACTAGGGAACGTGGTAGGTGCAGACATCAGGCAGTACTTCACATACCTACCAGGTCTCCCATGTCTTCTTGCTTTGCCAGGCACCTATGTCGAGGAGTGGGTGAGGGAGTTCTTTGCTTCAGTATGGATTGCTCCTGACCACAGCTATATTCACTATGCCCTAGCAGACAGAGACTACAGAGTGATAGCTTAGAGAGCCCGTGAGACTTGGGGTCTGACAGCCTATGACACCAAGATTCACGAGCTTTGCTACGGTAGCTTTGAGCCTCCTCAACGACCACACGGTGGTGAGCTTCCCCCTGTTGACTCTGTCTCACCGTGTTTTTGTCCGCCGTTCTCCAAGGGTTCCAGCAGGATAGTAGGAGGTCTTACCCGTCCAGCTCGCATTCTTGACTTTGTGATGAGGAAGACCCTACATCCGAGGCCTGGTTACCATGATGGCTTTACCAGGATATAGCAGTGCCTTATAGCACACCTGATCGCTCAGAGGCCGTTTGATCTGTGAGACTTGATTGTGTCAGTGATAGAGGATACAGTTGTTGAGGGTTTGAGGGGTCGTCGTCAGCTACCCTACGCACATTGGATCACCATGCATATTCTTCGTGCTAGGCCAGACCCTCTCCCCCCTCATATCTAGAGGGAGCTAACAGACACAGTCACCGTCTTCCCCCACTACGACCCCAGTCAGATGTTGAGGGCACATATTGATCTACAAGCTCCAACACCTCCTCCAGCACCATGTGGTAGGGCGCCACCACCTTCACCTAGGGCTACCCGCAGTTCAAGGGGAGTCCTAGAGATAGAGGACCAGGACATTGCTATAGGGGCAGTTGCAGATGCAGAGGCCAAGGAGGAGATTGAGTTTGCTTCTGACAGCTCGGATGATGACTATCGTCTTCCCATTCCAGATCTTCCTCCGAGGCAGCACGACCAGGAGGCAGGAGGTTCCTCTAGTGCCATAGATCCAGCTTTGCTTGCTATTCAGAGGGCATGAGGGCAGATCAACAGAGGGCAGCTGAGGAGCAGGCAAGGAGAGACCGAGAGTAGGCTGCAGTTAATGCAGCCATGCAGGCCAGGCAGGACGAGCTCCAGTGACAGCTTCTGACTTTCTAGGAGTAGCAGTTGGCCTTCCAGGCACAGGAGACAACTATGATGGCAGCTCTCATGGCAGCGACAGGGATCCAGCTTCCACAGGTGCAGCTTCTAGGCACATCCTCTGTCCGGACACTGACTCCAGTGTTACAGCCCAGTGGGCTTCAGAGTCAGTCTCAGCCTCCGCTCCAGCTACCTGCTCAGAGCCAGCCGTTCTCGACTCTGCAGCACCAGGTTTCCCAGGGTGCGACCTCTTCTGGTTTTGAGCAGACGCTACAGTTCACCCCTCTGCGGTCGGGTTTCACACCTCAATCAGCTATATCCTCGCAGCTTGTGTTGGACTCCTCAGCTGGACAAGACATCTCATTCTCGTATAGTGCTCTAACTGGTCAGCCTACTCCACCTCCATTGCAGGCTCCTCAGCCTTTACTCTGCCCATCACCACTACAGAGCGGTTGTCATCGTCAGTAGCGTCGTCTAAGCAGCTAGCATCATCCTCTACAGTCCCTGAGATGTCAGCTACAGCTACAGAGTTAGTGCCAGCCTCCTCATCAGGACTTGAGACTCTAGTATAGACTCAGACAGCCCGAGAGCCCACCGAGCAGACTCAGACTGCCACTCTAGCACGTCCAGCTTCAGAGGGTCACTCCGTCTACAGATGGTTCAGATGATGATGCCACTCAGTTTGAGACAGTTTGAGACAGTGCCACAGGACTAGATCATTCATGCTAACATAATGGTGGAAATCATTTTGGTTTTCAAAAGATGGTTGGACATCGTCGGGACTAGACTAGGTCTAAGTGCCATAATGTGAAGAAGGGCACTTAGAGTAGTTTAGGACTTTGTTTTTCCTTTGACCATACTATTAAGAGGGGCATTGAATAGGTAGCTTGACCTAGGCAAGGCTTTAGGTTTAGGTGTGGTGCACACTTGGTAAACCTAGCACTAGGCAGCTCTGAGAAAGTCCTTAGATCGAGAGGAACAAACTTCGTTTTGGAAAGATCGCATTTCGACGAAGTTTGGGTGCCTAAGGAGGCACCGGACGCAGCACCGAACGCTATGTGAGTGCGTCCGGTGAGGTTGACTAGAGTCAGAGTGACTGGGTGCCTAGGGTTAGGCACCGGACGCTCACACTGGACTCACTGGGAAGTGTCCGGTCCCATACCTAGTGAGGTCTGCAGTAGACCAGGGTACCAAACGCTAGCACCGAACTCGCCGGGGAGTGTCTGGTCCCATACCTAAGGAGGGTGTAAATTCACCCTCACACCAGACGGTGCCACCAGACCCACTAAGGGTGTGTCCGGTGCTCTGTCAAAGAGAGTACAGTTAGCCATTAATGGGTCACCAGACGCTCGATGCAGTGTGTCTGGTGCAACATTATCAGCGTCCGGTGCTCCTGTTTTCAGTGTACAAAAGTTGGCCGGCCCTTGGACTTGATGGGGAGTATTTATACTCCTCCACCTCGTCCATGGGAGCTCTCTTGCCCATTTGATCAGTTGAGAATCACCTTGTGGTGCAAGAGAGAAGGAAGAGCCTAGGGAGGATTGAGAATTGAGAGATTTCTTGAGTGAATCCTTCTCTAGTTGATTTCCAAGAGTCAAGTGTGCATCCACACTCTCTAGTGCCTTGATTGGGTCAAGTGAGAGTTCATTGCTTGTTACTCTTGGTGATCGCCATCACCTAGACGGTTCGGTGGTGATTGGAGGCACGAAGACCGCTTAGAGGTCTTGTGGGTGGCTCGTGTCAAGCTTGTGAGCGGTTGTGGGTGATTCACCGCGACGGAGTGTCGAAGAATCAGCCCGTAGAGAGCACTTGGTCCTTGCACGGACCAAGGGGGAGCAAGACCCTTGCACGGGTGCTCCAACGAGGACTAGTGGGGGGTGGCGACTCTCCGATACCTCGGCAAAACATCATCGTATCTTTCTTGCTCTCCTCCTTTACTTTCTAGCATTTACTTTGTGCAATTACTTTGAGCTTTTACATTCCTAGAATTGCCATGCTAGAATAGTATTGGAACTAGGTTGCAAAACTCTTTATCCGGTAGCTCTCTAGATCACACTAGGCACAAGGGGTTGAATTGGAGCTGATAGGTTGCTTAAATTTTTAGAGAAGCCCAATTCACCTGCCTCTTGGGCATCTTGATCCTTTCATCCTTTCAAGTGATAATGAGGATCCACCAGCCAAGAGAAGGCTTGATTTTGCTGTTGTGGATGAGAATTGTGACCCAGCAATTGCATCTGCCACCAGCGTACATCTCATTCAGTCCCTCACTAGCATGGAGCATCTAGAAGATGAATATTTTGCGACCATTGCAGGTTTTGGTATAGTGGATAAGGAAGGCAATTTGTAGCCTCTTCCTTCTGTTGAAAGTCATGTTAGTGCCACGGGGTCAGGTGGGGATTTTTCAGTCTCCGTATAATATGACTCGTGTTGTTCTTCTTGACATTGACTCAACTGAAATTACAGCTTTCATGAATGGTATTACTTTGTTTCATTTTATCAAATATGCAGATGTTGTTTATGTCCATAACGACCATATTTCATTTAAAAATTATTAACCTATTTAATAATTTTTAAATGAAATAGTCATGGAGCGTTTGTCGAACGTACCCGTCTCTCCTCTCCGTAAGGATTTAGTCATGGAGCGGCCCTCTAGGACATACAGTGCAACTCCAAGCTATATGGCTCTGGCTTGACTAATTAGCAGGACCTCCACTAGTAGGGTGTTACTTTCTGGGTAGGCGTGAGGAAGTAAATTGGGTAATGGATATTAAGACGTCGGTTGCTCGGTACACCATGGCTATGGGTATTGACTGCCGAGCACCTCGGCCAAAACTTGCTACTGGCATCCTATTAGTTGGACCCTGTGAAATGTCTCGTAGTGAGACCCTGCCTGCTCACCTTGGTAGTGTTTTGGGGAGTCATGACCCCAGGCAAATGGGAATCACGACTTGGAGTGAACGTGCACACCTCTGCAGAGTGTAAAACTGATATATCAGTCGTGCTCACGGTCACGAGGGGCCCAGACTCTCACATGATGAGCAAATTGGATTCATATGTTACTTGGAGATAGAACTTGTTGAAGTTGCTACCTCGTGCTTTGGCGGAATGGTTATTCCGTGTTTGACAGGATTGCTATCCTGTGTACTTATTGGGGTTGATCCCTGGACTACAATAATTATTAGGATAGTCTTTTAAACAATGCTTATTACTACTTACACTAATTAAGGGTTGGGTTTATGCTACTCACATTTAGTGATAGGTTATTCTAATAATAGAGTTATAATTAAAAGTGATCAACTAAAATGCTACCACAGTCAAACCAAGTCAGCTTTATCTTGTTTTAAGCCTTGCATGTCATTACTTTCCATCTGTGCTTGCTGAGTTCGACATGAACTCACCCTTGCTATAATCATTAAAGGTTGCTCGGACGAACCAGAGTACAATTGTGACTTCCCCGAGGACTACCCTGAGTCGCCTGGTTGTTAGGCTTGTGTGATTTTGTCGTCGACCTTCCTGTGGCGTCTTTAGCTTCACCTTTTATTTATGGAACAATTTAGTTTATGCTTCCCGTTCGTACTTTGATCCATTGGCTTGTAATAATGATACTTTATACTCATTAATGTAATTCGTTTGAACACTGTGTTTTGTACCATTGATGATGTCGATACATGTGTGTGAATTTGAGATCCTGGCGCACATGTGATTTGCTACCCGAATGCTCTTTTACATCTGGGTGTGACAGAAGTGGTATCAAAGCCATGTTGACCGTAGGATCACGCAACCTAGTTAGAAACAGCTGTTTAGTATGTCCCTTTTGGGTGAAATACACCACTGGATCTATTAACTACCCTACTAACCTGTCTCTCATTAGACTTTATCTATTTACATTTACTAACAGTTCAGCTTTATTCACTTAATCCTTGCATTTATTACCTTGTCATCAATTATTACTTCCTGCTTCTTACATTGCATTTATATTCTTGTTTTCAAGTTTTATTACTTACTATTTGACCATCACTTTTATACCTTGTTTTTCATTATCATTCTACTCATATTACCTTCTTGTTCATTGTTTTTCATTATTCCTTGAATTATGCTTTATTTTTGCCTTATCAATAATTACATTACCTTGTTTTACTTTATTCCTTCATTATTTATTTTCATATCTTGTTTTCAAGTTTTATTACTTACTATTTGACCATCACTTTTATACCTTGTTTTTCATTATCATTCTACTCATATTACCTTCTTGTTCATTGTTTTTCATTATTACTTGAATTATGCTTTATTTTTGCCTTATCAATAATTACATTACCTTGTTTTACTTTATTCCTTCATTATTTATTTTCATATCTCACCATAAATACCACCAAACTTCATATTTTTCATCCACCATATAATCTTGATTCATCTTCATTTCATATACACCATTACCTTCATTTATGTCATTCTGTCAAGAGATGCAGCTCGCCAACGGCTAGACGCCCGAGTCCACAGCGTCTCCAACTGCCTGCGCACGACGCGCACTCGCCGAGCCCGCAGAGCGCGCTCTTTCACTGCATGCTCGCCGGTCACCGTTCTTCTTCTTTTTCTTCCTTCAACCACCGCTTCGGCACTGCTTCCGCATCCTTCATCATGTCCGTCCACTCTGACTCCTCCGACGATGGCTATGAGGTCGCCCCTGCCAACGCCGATCGCATCCAGGGGATCTCCATCCGTCATCATGTGCCTGTCATCCTCGACATGGACGAAGGAAACTTCGGCCAGTGGCTCCTCTTCTTCGACTCCACGCTCTGCAAATTCGGTCTTCAAAGCCATGTCCGCTACATCACCGCCGACGAGGACCGCACCGGCGAGTGGCGTATGGTCGACGCCTGCGTCGTCAACTGGATCCTCGCCACGGTCTCCAAGGGCGTCTTCGACATCGTCAACCGCAGTCGCCACGACGTGTTCACCCTCTGGGAAACCGTCGTCGGTGTCTTCCAGGACAACGAGCTGCAGCGCGCCGTCTACCTGGAGGCCGAGCTGCGCACCTTGCAGCAAGGCGACATGACCATCAACGCCTACTTCACCAAGCTGAAACAGCTCGCCGATCAACTGCGCGACATCGGCCACCCCGTCTCCGAGCCGAGCCAAGTGCTCAACCTCCTTCGTGGCCTCAACCCCAAGTCCCGCTACGTCAAGCCTGTCATCATCTCCAAGTCCCCGCCTCACACCTTCATGAGTGCGCGGTCCTTCCTCATTCTGGAGGAGCTCGGCGCGGATCACGATGCCACCGCTGAGGCTGGCCAGGCGCTTACTGTGTCCCATGGCGACCGCTCCGGCGGCAGCTCCAACACCAACGCCAACGCCAACGCCTCCAACGACGGATCATCCAGCTCCCCCGCGTCACGCACTACCACACGCTCCACCAACAACAACCGCAACAACCGATCTGATCGGCGGCGCGGGCGCGGCAGTGGCGCTGGCGACGGCGGCGGCTCCTCGCGCCAGGGCAACTCTAGTGGCCCGAATGGGCCTTGGGCCTCCGGCTACAACCCTTGGCAGGGGATGGTGCAGGCCTAGCCCATGCCATTCCGTGCACCAGGCGCCGACGTCCTGGGAACCCGTCCACCCTTTCAGCCCCAGCAGGCCATGACGGCCACGAACCTGCACCAGCCGAGCGGCCCCAATGATGTCTTCAACACCGCTGCCCTCCATGCTGCTGTTCAGTCCGCCGGCATTCCGACCCAGTCACCGTCTGCATCGGACTGGTATTTCGATACCGGGGCAACCTCGCACATGTCCTCCTCCTCTGGTAACGTTCCATCCTCCTCTCTCCGACCATCCTTTTCTTCGATCACAGTAGGTAATGGTGCTAAGCTGCCAGTCACTCATCAAGCACATACATTCATTCCTACTGCCACCTCCTCTCTACAACTCAATGATGTTCTTGTTTCGCCCTCCTTAATCAAGAATTTAATCTCTGTTCGCCGCTTAACTCGTGACAATAATGTTTCCATAGAGTTTGATCCTTCTGGTTTCTCTATAATGGACCTTCCTACCAGGAAGGAGATGCTCCGATGTGAGAGCAGCGGCGACCTCTACCCCCATCGACTACCACAGCATCAGGCACTCACTGCTTGCTCGCCGACGTCCCTCTGGCACCAGCGATTGGGGCATCCCGGCCATCAAGTGACAGCTCAAGTTCTTCATCATTTTCAGTTCCACTGTAATAAGACTGCTCCCCACTCTTGTGCTTCTTGCCGATTGGGAAGGCATACTCGTCTTCCATTTAGTGATTCTGCATCTCGCACATTTTTCCCTTTCCAACTTCTTCATTAAGATGTTTGGACATGTCCGGTTTACAGTCATTCAGGCTATAAGTATTATGTTGTTTTTCTTGATGACTTTACTCACTATCTGTGGACAATCCCTCTACGCAACAAATCAGATGTGCTCCCCACTGTCCGTGCGTTCATTGCTTATGTCCATACACAGTTTCGCCTTCCTATTCTCGCTTTTTAGACCGACAATGGCCGTGAATACGACTCCACCGCCATGCGTCTCCTTCTCTCTTCTCTTGGCACGCAGCTCCGGCTCTCGTGTCCCTATACCTCGCAACAAAATGGAAAGGCCGAACGCGTTCTTCGAACCATTAACGACTGCTTGCGTACATTGTTGATACGTAGTGCAGCTCCACTGGCGTTCTGGGCGGAGGCGCTCGCCACAGCGACGTACCTCATCAACCGGCGTCCCTGCCGCGCCGTATGCGATGCTCTTCGGCGTGCCGCCCACCTACACCGAGCTCCGCGTCTTCGGCTGTCGGTGCTTCCCCAACCGGATCACCACATCAGGTCACAAGCTCGCCGCCCGATCCACGCCGTGCGTCTTCATCGGCTATCCGGCGGACCATCGTGGCTATCGGTGCTACAACGTCGCGACTGGCCGCGTGATCACGTCATGGCACGTGGTCTTCGAAGAGTCGGTCTTCCCATTCCGCGACGCGCCACTGACTGCATCAGCACCACCATCCATCGACATGTCTGACCCGCCATAGGACACTCCTGGCGCGGTTCCGACCGAGCTCTCGCCGCCGCCTTCGCCACCACGTCAACCTGCCACCAGGCGCAGGGGGCCGCAGCCGGCCGCGTCTGCCTCGTCTTTATCCCCAGCTGCAACACCGAGTGCCCACTCCAGCTCGCCCTCAGCGACTACGGCCACGACGCCACCGGGCGCCCCCTCCCCGACGCCTGCACCTCCTGCACCTGCCCCGGTGCACACCATGGCTGCTCCGCGTCACCCCATGGTCACCAGGGGCCGAGCAGGCATCCACAAGCCTAACCCAAAATATGCTATGGCAGCCTCACAGGAGCCCATCTCGCCAATACCGAAGAGCGTCCGATCTACAGTCAAAGACCCCAACTGGTATGCCGCGATGAAGCTGGAGTTCGACGCCCTCCAGGCCAACCGAACGTGGACTCTCGTTCCTCGGCCACCGGGCGCCCGTATCATCACCGGCAAATGGGTCTTCAAGCACAAGCTGAACCCAGATGGCGAACTGGAGCGCTACAAGGCGGTGGGTCGTCCGTGGGTTCAATCAGCGGCCAGGCGCGGACTTCGGCGAGACCTTCTCGCCGGTCATCAAGCCGGCGACGATCCGCACCGTCTTGACGCTCGTAGCGACCTATGGCTGGCCTGCTCACAAATTGGATGTTTCCAATGCGTTCTTACATGGCAATTTACAGGAACATGTGTACAGTCAGCAACCCACCAGCTTCATCGACTCGCACCACCCGGACGCCGTCTGCCTGCTGTCGCGGTCACTCTATGGCCTGCGGCAGGCTCCCCGGGCGTGGTTCGAGCGCTTCGTCGGTCATGTGACCTCGCTCGGCTTCATCCAGTCCAAGGCGGATTCGTCGCTGTTCGTGCTACGGCAGAACGGGGCCACTGCCTACCTTCTGCTGTACGTGGACGACATGATTCTCTCCGCGTCTTCGGCAAGCCTCCTCCAGCACGTCATCGCGCGCCTCCGTGACGCGTTCAAAGTCAAGGACATGGGTCCGGTGAGGCACTTCCTCGGCATTAACGTGCGCCGGAACCACGCCGGCTTCTTCCTGTCTCAGGAGCAGTACGCTGAGGAGCTGCTCGATCGCGCGGGAATGGCGAACTGCAACACCGCGCCCACTCCGGCTGACACCAAGCCCAAGCCCTCTACCACCGAGGGACAACTCATCAATGACGCCACAACCTACAGAAGCATTGTCGGCTCCTTGCAGTACTTGACGATCACGCGGCCCGACATCGCCTACGCGGTGCAGCAGGTGTGCTTGCACATGCGCGCGCCGCGGGATGTGCTTCAGACTATGCAGAAGCGCATTCTTCGGTACATCAAGGGCACGGTGAGCTTGCGCGTCCAACTACGCAAGGCTCCACAGGCGGTGATCACCTCTTACTCGGACGCGGACTGGGCGGGTTGCCCAGACACACGGCGATCCACTTCTAGGTTTGGCGTGTTCCTGGGCGAGTCTCTCATCTCGTGGTCATCCAAACGCTAGACGACGGTGTCCCGATCAAGCGCAGAAGCTGAATATCGCGCCATCGCAAATGCCATCGCAGAGTGCTCATGGCTTCGTCACCTGCTCGCTGAACTTCGCTGCCCGGTGCCTTCAGCCACGGTAGTTTTCTGCGATAACATATCTTCAGTGTACATGTCGCGGAATCCAGTTCATCACCAGCGCACCAAGCACATCGAGCTGGACATCCACTTCATCCGCGAGAAAGTCGCCATTGGGGAGCTTCGCGTGACCCACGTTCCAAGTGCTAGACAGGTTGCAGATGTGTTCACGAAAGGGCTACCGTCGGCGCTGTTTCTTGATTTCAGGGACAGCCTCTCCATCCAAAGGCCCGCCGAGACTGAGGGGGGTGTCAAGAGATGTAGCTCGCCAACGGCTAGACGCCCGAGTCCACAGCGTCTCCAACTACCTGCACACGACGCGCACTCGCCGAGCCCGCAGAGCGCGCTCCTTCACTGCATGCTCGCCGGTCACCGCGCTCACGCTGCCACATATCGCGCGCCCGCTCGCACAGCGCATGTAACACTGCGGCCAATGGCCACTAATGTAATAGTATATATGTACTCGTACATGATGAATAGAAGTTGTCCGGTTGGCCTATACTCTTCTACACATTCATATCTTTATCATTGTCATGATCTATTAATCGTTTGCTACATGTCTGTGATCTTATGCATAAGTAGATGACTCATCGTTTGACCTGCCGCAAGAGTGTCATTCGTTTCCGTCCCGTTCAAGCTGTGGAGTTCCCGTTGACTGGTCGCGTTGATAAGCCTAGCCAGCATCTTGATGACGGTGCTAACCTCTAAGACGTGGAGCCATATGAAGGACAGCAAGCACCCCGAGCTCTAGTGGTGCATGGAAGGACGCCTTGCTGGCCCCTGGAGGATACGACCCCTTCGGTGATGACGATGATGATGATGTGGATGCACCTGGAGGACCTGGTAGACCTGGAGGACCTGGTAGACTAGGTGGTCAGGAAGGTCCCTTCGCTGCTGATGATGGGTAGATCGTGACGGTCTGCACCCAAGATGGTGGAGAGTGCTTTTTCCACCGTGAGCTGACGCGCCTCCTCGACCAGCAACTTGGATACGGAATGTTCGCAGTGGAGTACCGCAGCGAGCATTGGAGCCACCCTGAGTACCCGACATTCTGGAAGATCTGGGCACACGTCGGCAGGCCTAACCCGATGCTGAGAGCGCTGAGGATCATGTCTATTCATGAAGCTGTGGCAGAGAGATCTACTCAGATGGCGAGCATCAATGATGCTGCTCGTTAGGCTTTCTACGCGTACCAGGATCACTTCTTCGAGGACATCAGTGAGGATGCTCGTCGCTACTACCCTCGTCGTCGCCATGGAGAGTTGGCAATGACCATTGCTTCGACTACTGATGAGCAGAACCCCCGCATGCATAGGACTGTCAAGCTGATGGCGGTCACCAATACTGAGCTCAACAGTTCGCTCGTGGAGTTGAAGCAAGTGCGACAGGAGCTGGATGATGCCAGGAAGAGGATAGCTCAGCTGGAAGCTCAGATCACTGGAGTGCCTCCACCTTCACCTCAGTGGCCTGGCTTCTCTCCGCCCCGTGATGACCCAGCTTATGGAGATGTCAGCGCACGTACTACCATAGAATAGGAGTTGTCCCCATCTATGTAATAAATAGTGCCACGCTTAGGACATTAGCACGATCTTAGGTTTGTGAGTCTGTGGTGTGTCTAGTGTTTAGTGGTTTGCTTAGAGTGCTTTGCTTGGTTTGTGTGAGAACTTGGATTATTATTGTGACATTGGTGTGATTTGGTTCTTTGTAATGAGTGTGATGAGCTGTGGGTTATGTCCAAAACGCATCAAGAACATGATTTAGTTTAAGTTAATATGAGTTAGTTAGTTTAGGTTATCTTCGGTCTCCTTATTTGTGCTTTATCATATTTCATATCGCTTTATCTTATCAGCCCTACTTTATCATGATCAGTTCACTATCTGTATATTTCGTCTGTTATAAGTATTGTGTTATATCGACTGAAAAAAAGGAAGTTACTATCAGCTGAGTTCACACTTTGAGGAAAAATTATACCTTTGCAGTTTACATTTCCAGATGAGATTTACACATATGAACTACACCTGATTTTGTTATATTATTTCTATACATCAGATGCCTGTCAACACCAGGAGCGGTACCAATGGTGGAAACAATGGTCAATCCAACAACAACAACAACAATGGTCACAACGGGACCAATACCAACCCTCCTCCTATGAATCAGCCTTTGACCAAGGAGCAGTTGATGATCATGCAAACTTAGCTGATACAAGGGATGGCCCACATCATGAACAACATGCAACAAAATCAGAATCAGAACCAGCACCAGAATCAGAACCAAGGAGGTAACAACGCGTTTGCCCCACCTAGGGAGAAGCGTGGGGAGTTCATGAAAGGACACCCATCGTTCTTCTCTCACTCAGCTGACCCTATGCAAGCTGAGGACTGGCTCAAGGCCGTGGAAAAGCAGCTGGTCATTGCTCAGTGCAATGACAAGGAGAAGGTCCTGTATGGCTCTGGACAGCTGTAGGGAGCCACGCAGGACTAGTGGGACTCTTACTGCTTCGCGCATCAGGACCCAGACACTATCACCTGGGATTAGTTCAAGGTTGTCTTCAAGGCTCATCATGTTCCTGCCGATTTAGTGAAGCTGAAGGAGTTTCTGTCTCTGAAACAAGGCTCCATGACTGTGTGTGAGTATCGCGACAAGTTCACTCAGTTGTCGCAGTATTGTCCGAATGAGGTGGAAAATGATGAGGATAAGCAAGATTACTTCCTGGAGGGTCTGAATGATGGCTTATCTTATATGATGTCAAACGTCAAGTATGCTAGCTTCCAATAGATGGTGGACAGGGCACTGGTGCTTGAGAGCAAGTGTCGCAAGCTGGAAACTCTTTTTAATCAGGCCTAGTGATATTCCAAAAACTGTATTCACCACCAGATATGGACTCTATGAATATAGAGTGATGTCTTTTGAGTTGACTAATGCTCCAGCTTACTTTAAGTTCTTGATGAATAAAGTTTTTATGGAGTATCTGGATAAGTTTGTGGTAGTTTATTGATGATATTTTGATCTACTCCAAGACCGAGAAAGAACATGAGGAGCACCTGAGACTTGCTGCAGAAGTTGAGAGAACATCAGCTTTATGCCAAATTGGGTAAGTGTGAATTCTGGTTGAAAGAAGTATCTTTCCTTGGTCATGTCATATCCAATGGTGGAGTTGCTCTTAGTCCGAAGAACGTGGCAAAGGCAGATGGAATGGCTGGTTACTATCGGAGATTTATTGAAGGGTTTTCGAGTATTGCTAAACCAATGACTACTCTGTTGGAGAAAGAAAAACCATTCAAGTGGAGTGAACAATGTTAGGCCAGTTTTGAGGCCACAATCGAGATCGCACTGCAAAGCTGATGTGCCAAGTAAAGAAGTACTAATGTCCAAAGGTTTCTTTTTACTTTTAGTAGTTCTTAAAAAAATGAACCGTATTTGATGAGAGGAAAACTAAGCATGTCCAAAACACTATGCAAGAATCAAGCATAGATATTGTGGATTATGCAAAATGTAATATGTGAACAAAGTTGTATCCTAAATCCTTTTTTTCACATATGCATATGCTATATCATATATGTCCAAAATTTAATCTTGGATATAAAATTAAGCATTGATACAAACTTCACCCATCACAATAAAACAACTGACAGTTACACAGGTGGTATTAGAGTTAGGTATAGATCTTATGGCTAAAATGATGCATGTGGACATTCGAGAGTAGAGGTACTGGGTAGATCTACTCACAACAAGCACCACATAACATGTTCATATGCATACTTACGTTTAGTGTCCTTATATGTATGCTTAGATAAGTTTTGAATCAAAAACATTATGATTAGCGCATATATGCATTCTTAGATAATTTTGAGTCACTACATTAGAGTCTAACTGTTGATGGTAACTACAACACCACATAAGTGTTAATGCTTATGTCGAGAAGTTTTTGAAAATATTAGCAACTAGATACGTGGGGTAAGTTCTGGCTTGGTATATAGGCAGCTGATGAAAACAAACAAACAAACAAACAAACAAACAAACAAATAAATAAATAAAGGATTAACTCCTACATATGCAATCAAGAAAAACATGCATTAACAAAAGAAAAAAAAGGGTTTCATCATCCACTCACCTTAACTTTGAGTTCTTTCATTAGAGTCAACAAGTACCTTATATTGGTTGCGACAAGCACCTACAGATTAAAAGAAAAAAATTCTCAAATAAGATGATGCAACATTGGATGGTGCATGTTCAATTTTAAAATCAATAAATCATACCTGTTTGGTGCAGACAACAATTCGATCACCTTTCCAAAGTGCACCATTAATAAACACTACATCAATTGTTGTTCCAAAGTCCTTATCTTCATTGACCTCCAGCACAGTACACTGAAACAAATATGGCAACAAAATCACCAACACGCTCAAATAAAACATGATCCAAGTAACAAATCAGTAGATTTAGTTCAGCTCGATACAATCCCTTCATAAAAAAAGATTTTCATACTCATCAGAACTCAACAAACAAAAGAATTACCAACTATAGTGCAAAAGTGTCCTCTAGAACAGACCTCCACAGTATTGACATATGTCAGTCTCTCCATCATTATTTTTGGCACCCATCGCACTAGAAGCATAAGTAGGTCTGGAATGACTTCACCGCTGGAGAATATTATGGTATAAACTAGAGAGAAGACAAATGTGTAGAGAACATACAAAGCATTGCCTTAATAATGCAACCAACAAAACAAATAGCTGACATACCTTACAGTGCTGGTTGGGACAATATTGACAAATTGTTTCAGCTTCCCCTGTTCTCGTAATACAGGGCAGCGTTGAAACCCTTTTCCATAGGTTGTGTTACAACCTATTAAATAAACCACTTATGAATCAAATCCAATTGATCAGAGGTAATAGTAAAACAATGAACATGAAGACATGTGTACCTCAGTTACCCTCCATTTGAATTCTCTTTGTACATCATCAGTTTGCTTCTTAAGCGCTTTCGCTTGGTGCACTGATACACGTCTTCCAACCATATAGCTGATCAACTTTGTTCAAGGCAACAATAAAGCTCACATTGCGGTGTTTCAAAAGATCAAGGGACTCCATGGTCTGTTTCTCAAGCCCACGTGTAATATCAACAACCACTACAGCAATGTCACACAGATTTCATTGGCTCCTCCGCGCGCCTCTCCTCCTCGCGCTGCCCCTCCTCGCGCGCGCGAGCCAGCCTCTCCTGGATCATCCTCACGTGTCAGGGCACCGAGTTTGTGCTACTAGCCGGCGCCTTCCTGCGGCCTCCGCCGCCGCAGGGGCGGCGCGGGACGCTGCGGTCGTCCTCGACGACATGGGAGCGGAGACGAGTGCGGTACCGGCGGTCCAGATTGTCGAAGAAGCGGACGCACATACGACGGCGGGGAACACGCGCGGACGCGCCGCTGTGTAGACTAGATCCGGCGACGGGGAGGGCGACGGCGGTGGAAGACCTAGATGGGCGGCGGGCCTGAAATTTTTGTAATTTGGCCCTTTTTCGAAACTTTTTTTGCAATTAGACCCCTGGCGAAACAATTTTCAAAAATAGACCGTTTTTCGGCGTCATGTAACAGTACGCCGAGGTTCCGCGTCTCAGCGTCGTGTCCTATAACGCCTAGATAGTGCCA
>Ga0182004_10001075_pt1 | contig 19188 bp, 12 predicted proteins | sample Sormic07211540_1_FD_120479 | JGI IMG/M metagenome (GOLD analysis project Ga0182004, IMG submission 120479) | Endophyte microbial communities from Sorghum bicolor roots, Mead, Nebraska, USA - 072115-40_1 MetaG | ecosystem: Host-associated > Plants > Roots > Unclassified | place: USA: Nebraska...
GGTCCAAAAGGGGTAATAAAAACCTAAATTCATTGTTATTGATAGCAGCGGCGGCGCTTAGCTGGACTGTGTGGTTAACAAGAAACGAGGTGATTTTTGATAAAAGTAGACCAAAATCTTTTTACAGGTTCTTTTCAGAGGAACTCATTGGCTTCGACAGTGGGCACAATTGCAGCGGTGTGAGGATCTACGGAATGAGTTGATTTCAACGGGGCGATATCTTGAGATGTCAGCTTTGAACTTCTTCAATTCCAATGGATGGCTATCAACTAGATCTATTGCCTCTTCTTAGTCAGTTCTATTCCAATTGTTTTTATTTTAAGTTTGACATTTTTTAGCGGCATGTTGGCCGGTGGACTCAAACTTTGTAATAATTGGCCTGATTCTATCAGTCGATAGATGAAGCTGGATATAAAATATCCTTTATCTAAAAAAAAGATTCATCTCATGATTTACAGACAAACTGTGCAATTAGTTTTTGTTTTCATTTATATTTAATGCTCCATGCATATGCCGCAAGATTTGATGTGACAGGGAATCTTGAAAAATTTTTGAATTTCGGGGTGAAGTAAACAAGGCCTAATAAGTTCAAGCGAGCAGGGTTTGAATTTGAACTGCATCCATGCCGCGCTGCCACGGTACCTGGCTACCTGGTGTAAATTTTGATTTGCAATTTGACGATAAGCTAGTGCTAGTCTGTTTCATGGTCCATACTTTCAGTTCGTTCATTTGGTGCTACAGTACTATTTACATGGGGCCTGCCTAATTAAGCCTAAGTGCCTACTTGATGACAGTGAAGAGGGAAGGGAAGTCGCATCAGCATCAACCCGTTGTTAATGCGAGTTCAACATCGGCGGCGCAGCTGATCTTTCTGCGCTACTCCACTAGTCTACGAGACGAGAGAGGCATTTAAACTGAGAAAATCCTGGACGATTTGCTCAAAGACCAAGAGGACCGAGAACACCCCCATCCCAACCAGAACAGGCTTCGCACTCGTCAAGTCTTCTTTTCCCCTGTCGTCGTCGTCGTCGTCGTCGTTCTGGAGGTCTTCGTCCACGAGCCCGGCACTCGAGTCAGACAGTTTGGACGAGCCGATAATAGCCCAGGCCATCAACGGAGGGAGGACACCATACAGGATTGTCATGCAGTAGCCGCCCTGAACGTTCGTGGAGGAATGAGCAGGACAGCAATGCGTCAGGCAACAGTGGTCAATACAGATCGGGATGCTATGCTTGACTACGATGCCACGCCACGCGTGTTTTGGTGCGCACTTACCGCGATGTCGGTAGCTATGGAGAACGAGTTGGGGACGGTAGCTGCGATGAGCATGGTCGGGACAACTACAGCTCCTGTAGCAGCGTAGCTGAGCATGTTATTCTCCAGAACTGATTCAACAACGCCTCTGTTCTTCTTGCCCTGCACTCGCCGCTTGTTTGGTCAGAAACTCAGAACAACACTCCACAGATGGATTGTAACCTTGACACCATTTCATTAGCCTTTTGTTTTTGAAGTAGTGAAGCAGAACCATACGTACGTGCTGTTGGCCTGGTGAAGAGGCTATACTAATACTATTGGTCATCTGCTCGATGAAGAACTGGGAAGCCCCAAGCAGCGTGCCGATGAGCGACGTCCCGACGGCCAGGAGCGAGAACGTCTCCAGCACGGTGTGGCTCCATCTAGAAACCAAACCAAACAAGCCTGTTTCAGTTGCAGGTTGCTGAAGTAAAAACTGAACAGCGAGGCAGGCAGGATCGATGAGGCGAGAGAGATGCAGCCATGCATGCAGGCACGTGGTTAGTACCACAGAGTGGCCTTACTCTGTCTTTACCATGCCCAGGACGTCAAACCCAGCTGCGACATCCGTGGTGGCGAGGCCGAGCGCGATGTCGTCCCACACGAGCAAGGACACCAGTGGCACGAGGCTGCCCACGAGGATGGACAGCCGGATCCTCGCGAGATCCCCTTCCAGGTACGCGCAGATCACTGAGAGTGATAGATCGATCGGCGGCGATTCATCAGTGTTTTGACGCGCGCTGAACTGTTCCCGCGCGTACAGAAGGTGGGGGTGGTTCTCTGGATCGGAGGTGGGGTGGTGTGGGTGCCTACCTGGCGCGATGTCATGGAAGACCAGCGTGAAGATGATCACAGGCAGCGCCGCCGGGACCTGCTCCCAGTTGGCGTTCGCTGGCAAGCTCAGGCCACCGCCTAGCGCCACTGCTGACACCTCAATTGTCAGCAGTAAACCTGTTGCAGTAGTCCGAGTTGATTTCATTTCCCTTTTTCTTTAAAAGCTAGCTAAGCTTCATGAATTATTTCCATCAAAAAAGGTTCCTGAATTAATGATTCATAGTCTCCTAGTACTACACGGCTAGGTGATAGAGCAGCAGATCGGATTGGGATCGCGTTGGTTGTATGGTGAGTACGGAGTACTGAGTAATGAACACGAATTGAACATGACAATGACTCGAGGTGCGTACGTATATGCTCAGTATTCTGCCTACATGGGTACAGTATTGCTTGCCTGTACATCGTCGCTTTGGACATGGGACGCGGGACGCCAACCTATGCGTACCAGGCATGGGCATATACTCCTTTGAGTACTAAAAAGACATGCTTGGAATAACAGCTCAGAATAAAAGACATGCTTGAAATGTTAAGGCATCAGTTCAGGAAAAAAAAAAGCATGGCGGGGCCTTTAGAGCTAGATTGGTTCCCGGATCGGTGTGTGTGAACTTAATGCGGATGTAGGAAACGGCTTTGATGCACGCATGAATGATCAGTCTTAAATAACAGCTCGTGGATGCCACGCATGTCTGTCCGGACGAGAGAGTAACGATAGCAAACAACAGCAGCTAGTAGTATAGTGGGAGTACAAAATACTTTACCTATCATAACGAAGGTGAGCAACTGGTTCACCCGGTCGGTGACGGCCGTGCCGCCTCCGGCGATGAGCATGGCGAGCGCGGCGGTGAAGGCGGCGCCGGAGAAGGGCTCGGGCACGCCGGGCACCAGGCGCGACAGCACCTCGCCGGACTTGGACGCGTAGGCGACCATGGAGGTGTAGGACAGGAATAGGTACGTGGCGGTGGCCAGGTGCCCGCCCCACTCGCCCAGCGTCTCCTGCGCCATGCTCTTCACGGAGATCACCTCCAGGTCCAGCTCCAGCTCCCCGCGGCGGTTGCCGCCGCCGTCCTTGTTGCGGCGCCGCCGCCGCAGGTGCACGTTGATCTCCGCGATGAGGAGGGCCTCCGCGACCAGGAACGCCCAGCACGTGACCATGCACGCCGCGCTCGGGACGAAGCCCTGCAACAATCCATTAATTTGCCAGCGGTCAGTGCCGGGTTTTCTGACGAAATGGGCGCGGGGCTGCATCAATGCAGATGTATACTGTTCCGTTCGGGGAAGTGTTTGGTGTTTACAGATCGAGATCATCGATCGAAAGCGCGCTCAGCTTGGTAGAATTAAACGCGGACGTTCGTCGTGCCAATTAAAAACCGAGCAACATGCCATCGATTGAATGCTCATAACTATGGGAGTAGAGAAATTCAGTTGGTTTGCTTGCGTGTCGAGGCTATGCGCTGTTCTCTACTGACTGTTACTGTTGCGCTAGCACTACTGTTAACTATACTCCGTATCAGTCTATTACTGCTGCTGTAGCAATTCGTTGTAGGCAAAGGGAGGTTAGCTGGTCCATTTGTGAGAGTTGCTGGTATTGACAGCACCGATGATACGGGAGGAAATGAGAAATCATTGTCCTGGCGGCAGCATTTTTCGGCGGCTTCGCTGTTGCTGCTGCTTGCAACTTGCTCAAGTGGATCGTACTCGTAGAAATGAATTCCAGCGGTTTTCTTCCGCGCTAACGTCGTGCCGCCCGGTCCATGGTAAAGATTAGTAGCTGAGGCTAGTCTCGCTGAGGCTAGTCAAGGGAACTCACCGCGGGCGCAGTGCGCTGCGGCACGGCGAGGATGCCGGACCCGATGCTGGTCCCAACGATCAGCGCCACGGCGCCGGCCACGCTCCCCCTCTTCTCGCCACGGGACGGCGACGCGGGAGCGGGAGCACCCGGACCCGGCCGCAGCGCGGACCTCCCATGGCCTTGGCCATTCGCGCGCGCCACTCTTGGCCTGGGGTCGTCACGCGCGCTCTCGCCCATGGCACGGGCGCTGCTGCACCGTGCACCCAGGTGGCCGCCGCAGAGGCTTCTCGGCACACGGACGCGTACTGCCGGGCAGCCGAACGTGGCGCGGCTGATCTTTGGGCACCGCGCCCCGCGGGCGATGGCCCCTTCCATCGGCGAGGAATTTCTGGAACACCGGCACACACTCACAGTCACAGTTCGGTGGAGAGGCTTCGAGAGGGGGATTCAACAGGTATATTCCGTTGGAGTGGCTGCCGCTGGACTTCCGGAATCTTTGGGTTGCAGTGGCTGTTGATGGCCGTGGCCGAGAATCATTGCAGTTTGTGGTGCACGACGCAGGAGCCGACGGGCACGGCAGTTCGGAGATTCTGGACCGAGCAGAGCGCGCCGAGCTCGGGAGTCGGGATGACGGGTTCTGTGTGTCCTAGTAGCTACTCCGTCATTTAAAAATCCTAAACAGTTAAAGCATTTTGAAGTTCGATCAAAATTATAATAAAAAATACTAAGATTTATAACATAAAATAAATATACTATAAAAATATAATTAAGAAAGAATCTAATAATACTTCATAATTATTATTATTTTATTATATAAATTTGATCAAACTTAGAAAAAATTAAATCTCTAAAATTTTTAGAATAATCTAGATAAATAAAGTACAAAGAAAATGATTTCTTCGGATCCTGACATGATTTTTGTGGTGGTGTCATTTGTGTGGCCTGAAAATATGCTAACGGGAACTGTTGGCGGTCGGAGTGGGACCTGTGGTTTCCTAGTGCCCTGAACTGCCCAAGGCAACGAACTGCCAAGAATTTTCTTTCCTAGGCCTTGTTTAGATCTGAAAAAAATGGATTTTAACACTGTAGTACTTTCGTTTTTATTTGATAAATATTATCTAATGATTAAGTAACTAGGTTTAAAAGATTTATCTCGCGATTTACAGGCAAACTGCGTAATTAGTTTTTGTTTTATCTATTTAATGCTCCATGCATGTACCGCAAGATTTGATGTGATAAGAAAAATCTTGAAAAGTTTTTGGTTTTTGAGGTGAACAAAACAATGCCCTAATATCATCATTTGATTTGATATGCGTTTTTTATTAATTATACCATTGTATGCTAAATCCTCTATCCTAAATATTATATAAATCTCGCTTTCAAAATATTGATCACTCATAAATTTGGTCAAATATATATATACTCCCTCCAGAAGTCGTTTTAGATAAGAATATTGAGAATATAAATCATGAATAATTTTTAAGTTGTTGAGTTTAAAAAAATGAAAACCATATGAATAAATTTATCTTGAAAAAATACTTTCATAAAAATATATACATATACCACTTTTTGATAAATACTTTTATAAAAACAAGGAGAGGGCCATTGCCTCTAGAGCTCGGGCGAATAGCCTCACGGAAAAAATTGATAAATCCTATGCTCTTTGTGGTCTAATTGAATTTGATACCCATCTATTTTTTCACTGTGAATTTGCCAGAGCTGTTTGGTTCTCTGCAAAAACTCCTCTGCTCACTCATAATCATCCTTATGAAGAAGATGGAATCCAGCAATGTCTTGCAAAAATCATTGACTCTAATACTTCTGAAGAGATCTTTGTCCAGGTTATGACTTATCTTTGGTTCATCTGGAAGGCAAGAAACGACTTTCGTTTTCGGAAGCGACAGTGGTCTATTTTGCAGGTCCATCTAGCAGTGCAGGCGCACATTCATTCCTCCACAACTACGCTCTTGAGCGAGCAATCTCAATCTTGCACCAAGCCACAGAGTCCTAAAAAGGTGCCAAAAAGCTTCCAAAAACCTTCTTCTTGCAGATCTGGAGGTGACATAGACGGATTCAGATGCTACACCGACGCCTCTATTGACCCAGACGTCTCCATCGACAACCCTAAGTCAGCGGGCTTAGGGATCGTCATCCAGGACAACAAGGCGAATGCCACTCATTACATCTGGCTTCGAATCAATGATATCACCTCAGTTATCATGGCTAAGGCTGCAGCATTAGCCTTTGCTGCTGCTATCATTTCTGAGATGGGAATTGAAGAAACATACTTCCACACAGATAATGAAATGCTGGTTCGTTATTTTAATGGAGAAGATTGTTTCTGGATGCCTTCATGGGACAGCAGACCATTCACTCAAAAGTTCATCAACCATACTAAGCATAAAAGAATTCAAGTCCTGAAGATTCCAAGGAACAAGAACTACAAAGCTCACAAGCTGGCTAGATCAGCATTCAACAATGCAGAATTTTCTTGTAACATTGTCCTCTCATTACCAATGAAGATCACGTGAACAGTTGCCCACTAAAATTGGCGCTGTGTAATGTAAAGTGGGATTCAATCCCATCTATTGCAGCTTCTTGCTGCTAATAATAAAGTTATGACTTTGTCAAAAAAAAAAGGTTAGACTTTAGAGACCGTGTCATTGTCCTAAACGACTTTTTTATAGATATGGAGGGAGTATACAATATGCATACAATAAGTAGCATTAGATTAATTCATAGGTTTGGATTAGGGTCATTTAAGCAACCAATTTTGTGAACATAAAAACTTTTACCACACAAAGCTTAAGACTCTATGCTCTAATCCTTATCAACTAAGCTTTAGGTGATTCAAAAACAAAACATGAAGAGATAAGAACACATCAATCTAATGATTTTATAAGACCATGAACTTTTTATAGGGCACATTACATATACGATGACTTTGTGACTTTTATGTTTCCAGACCCATTATATTGCATATTGGATTCTTAAGCCCAGCGGAACCATAAAAAATATCAAGCATTTATGACTAGAGGAAGCACTATTGCGGGGTTGGCCTCTAGAAGAGTATTCCTCCTTTACATTCTATCTATGATCATTGACTACGTAATTCGTGTAGTTTAGCAAGACGTGAACTACATACTATGTAACTATATTTCTCATGGTATGTCTACGAAACATAGGTTCTATGAATCTATAAACCGTACTAGAAATTTATAGAAATTGGTAGTTAGAGATAGAAAAGTTAGACTTTCGACAAAGCTAGAATGAAAGATGATAACTAATATGGAAAATGAGGGGTATATGGTTTTGTGTTAGATCATCATTTTTCTCATGTATCTTTTATATTATCAGCTAATTCTATAAGGGGCTACTACAAAGAATTGGGTTTCTCTGTAACACAAAAGTTACAAACAACGCATCTAGATCATGGCGTTGTTTAGGCAACCAGAAACGTCTCTGATTCTAATGAGAAATTGAGAATCACTGCCAAACTATTTAACCCATTCAATGGGAGAATCATTTCTCTATTTGTACATGCTAGTACGAAGCGGTGAAGAGGTGGTTTTGCTAGATTTGTTTCCCGCCTCCCCTCAATGCTAGCATTTTTTGTTAATAAATTATTTTTTAGTGCAACAAGTTGAAATGTGTTTGTATCAAGTTATTATTTACGCATAAAAAATAGATTTTTTTCGAAGCATGTTTTGGTTTATATATTTTATATAAATTTAGGTGGGAATTAGAATCTGACCTAACAGCCAAACAGCTTTATAAAGTGATTTTTATTCATCTTCCATAAGTTTTTAGAGAGAATACAGATCCAAAACTTTTTTTTGCAAGAATTCAAATCTCCACCAAATGTGCACTACATATCTTGAAGTGCAATTCAGTAGGCAAACTCATTTCAATTCAATATCTCAATGTTGTCCAAACAAAATATTTTGTTGGTACTGCTGTCCACCCAAAAGTGTGATAATAAAACTTTGCTATTTTTATATTCCTTTACTTATTGATTTTTTTTTTACTTTTCGTGTTTTTTTGTGACTTCTTGCCATTTTCATGTTCTTCAATTCGAGATTGACATACTTGGTCAGTTGGGCTTAAGTTCTTAACATTCGCAAGTACACTTGTGGCTTCTTTAAAGTTTATAATCGCACACTTTTTTTTTTGGAGAATTGCACACACTCTACTTTTCTAAATAAACATTCTAAAATTGCCGTGTTAGTTGGTTTTAGGGAAGGAGCAATGGGATCAATTCATCTTGTTCGAATCTCTGTCCAACGAATGTAAAGTTATAAAAAAAATCCTATTTGACACTAAAAAACTTATACTCTCCTGTTTGACACCTAAATTTAAAATATTTTCTATTTGTCAGTTGCCATCCTTTTATTTATCTTTCTTATTTTATACTTCCCTTACTTTAGAGTGGTCAGAGAAAAAGACCATTTTACTCTCGTTTTTTCCCCGTCGTGACGTTTTCTCTATTTTCTCCGAATTCTACGCTAACAGTTGCTGTTATCTGGTTTCTCATGGCGCGTGCCCTGGAGAACCTAGCAGATGTGAGAACCAGTGGTTTATCGCACACAGTTTGGGACTTGGACGTACCCTGGACGAAGAACAAATGAGAGCCAGGGCAGAGCCAGAGAAACCAGATAACAGCAACTGAGCCGTTGAGCTGAGCATCAAGCGTCCATGGCGTGAATGAATGCAGCAGGTGGAGCTGCCGAACGGCATGGCTACTCACGGCCAGCCTGCCAGCTTGAGGATGGATCTCCAACACCGAGCTCACCCCGCCCCGCTGCCTCCATTCCTGTGCCGGCCTCGTGATCCGACGCCCACACCGCAGGCCACGCTCCACGCTCCTGCTGTCCGGCTCCGGCAGCCGTCTGGCTTCGACCTACCGTTTCCGCTCACGCATTCACTGCACCATTAACGCCCTTCTCACCGCCCCACCTACTCACTCCGTCCTCTTAAACCCAGCCGCGCCTCAGTGGCTACTGAGCACACGCATATGCCACCGTTGTCTCCCCTAGCAGTCTAGCACCACCGTGCCTTCAACGTACCGGAGATCGAAGAGCACCGCCGAGAACGATCTTGGGCTGGTTGCAGGTCGATCAGATCGGCGGAGATCGATGGAGCTGCAGCTCGCGGCCGTGCTCGGCTCCCTCGTCCTCGGCGGCGCGGTGCTGGTGCTGTTCTTCGGCAAGTGGTGGCAGCCGCTGGCCAGCACCGACCGGCGCGTCAAGGAGCTGGCCGACGCGGTGGAGGCCCTGCTGCGGCTGCGGGCCGAGGTGCTGGGCCACGACCCGGCGCCGTCGTCGGATCCCGTGCGCGCGTGGCTACGGCGCGTGCAGGAGGCGCAGGACGAGTTGGCGTCCATCAAGGCGCGGCACGACGGCGGGCAGCTGTACGTGGTCCGCCTGGTGCAGTACCTCTTCCTCCCCACGGGCCCGGTCGCGGGGCTGGCCGAGCAGCAGCTCAAGGCGGTGTGGGCGCTCCGGGAGCAGGGCACCGCGATCCTCGACGCCGCGCTGGCCACGCCGCAGGCGCCGCCTCCTCTGCTCTGCGACCCCGCCGAGCTGGAGGGCCTCCCCGCGGAGGCGGGGCCCGCGAGGGCCTACCTCAACGAGGCGCTCCGCTTCCTCGGCGACTGCGACGCCGCGCTCGGCGTCTGGGGCGCCGGCGGCGTGGGCAAGACCACGGTGCTCAAGCTGGTGCGCGAGGTGTGCGGCCGCGTCGCGCGCTTCGACCACGTCCTGCTCGTCGCGGCCTCCAGGGACTGCACGGTGGCCAAGCTCCAGAGGGAGGTCGTGTCCGTGCTCGGCCTGCGCGACGCGGCCACAGAGCAGGCGCAAGCCGCAGGGATCCTGAGCTTCCTGAGGGAGAAGAGCTTCCTCCTCCTGCTGGACGGCGTGTCGGAACGCTTGGACCTGGAGAGGGTCGGCATCCCGCAGCCCCTCGGCATGGTCAACGGCAAGGTGAGGAAGATCATTGTGGCGTCGAGGAGCGAGGCGTTGTGCGCTGACATGGGCTGCCGCAAGAAGATCAAGATGGAGGGCTTCAACGAGGAGGATGCGTGGAGCCTGTTTCAAGCTAATGTTGGCGGCGACACCATCCATGGCCACACTCAAATTCCTGCACTTGCTAGACAGGTAACCAGCTTTTTCTGTTCAGATAGTGCTTTTGCTATTTTTACCACTCTATCTATAATATTATCCGGATCAAAGCCCATCGTCCGTATGGTTAAACTCTTATTGTCTAGTTCCTCTCAAAAAGTCTACACCCTATCCAATATTTTCACACATAAAGTTTTAAACACAGACTAAAAAATAACTAATTGCACTATTGCAACTACTTGCGAGATGAATTTTTTAAACCTAATTAGTTTATAATTTAACAATAAATGGCTACAATAACACATATCCTAACGATAAATTAATTAGGGTTAATAAATTTGTCTCGCGGTTTACCGATAGATTCTATAATTTGCTATTCTATAATTTCTTTTTTTATTAGTATCGGAACTTTTTATTAGTATCCGAACAATTCCATGCGACATCACTATGTGACAACCAAATAACGCCTCAAAACTTTACAACCTAAAACTAAACAAGAAATATATATTGTTATATGGTCTTATAACATCCATTTTGTTTGATCTTAAAACATCCCTTTTGTTTCAAAAGGACTATAGGAGTACATATTAGTTCCAGAGATTATAGGAGAAGTATTTAATTATAGGAGTAGTATTTATTAATAAAGTAATTATTGGTCAAAAGTTTGCCCTTCCAAATGCAATATCTGTCTTGGGTCTATTTGGATGACCTAGAACCACAACTTTCCTGAAAACCCGTGTAAACCACAACAAAAAAGTTGTCTAAATTTACCAAAAAAAAATCACACACGTAGATGGTACGATGATACATGACCTTCTAAAATATTTTGTCCAAACTCGAATTCGTTTGTGAGATATAAAAATAACAAATTTCTAACTGATCCTGTGGACAACTTTCTGGATTGAAATTTGTTATTTTTTTATCTCACAAACGAATTCGAATTGGGACAAGATATTTTACAAGATTGTGTATAATCATATCATCTACATGTCTGATTTTTTTTGGTAAATTTAGACAACTTTTTACCGTGGTTTGCACAGGTTTTCACGAAGGTTGTGGTTTCCACCCTTACTAGTTAGGCTAAAATTAGCTCAAATTAACGTGAGCTAGATGTCTAACAACTAGTCAAAGACTTACTATGAATTTAGCTCATATTAGCCTTCCTATATAGAAGCCCTAAAACTAATTTTAGTTAATTTTTAGCTAATAATAGTTAGCCCTATATCCAATTTTTTTCAAGTACCTCTAACCTACTGTTACTACCAGTATATGTTTTTCAGTTACAGTAGTATGGCTTTTTTTCTAAAAAAAGGGCCGTTGTGTGCCAATTTGCGGGTCTAGGTAGTTGATGTTGATCCAAGGACATCTAGCTACTTGCCGACTGATCTGAGATGAATGACACTGATCCAAGGGCCTTGGATAATTATTGGGGAAAAAGTTCAAACCTTACCCAAGGGTGACCTTATTTTATGACGTCCATTCTTATTTTATAATTAGACAAAATATATCATGTCTGGTCACTAATTGTGTTAGCGTGTTACCAAGTGTGCTAGAAAGTCAGTATTGGCAAATGTCAACGCTCGGTGTCAGTGTATGGCCCATTTTTCAGTCTATAATTGTGATCGTATTTCTTGACATAAATATCACTATAATATCAAATTTTTAATTACAAATGTTTCAAATTTTCATTTGACATGAGAATTTCCAGTTATCTGATTTCTTCAGGCTTAACTTGTTTTGCCATCAAACAGGTCGCTGCCGAATGCAAGTGCTTGCCTTTGGCTCTCGTCACCGTCGGCCGCGCCATGTCAAATAAGCGCACACCAGAGGAGTGGTCCAATGCACTCGACACCCTCAAGGCGTCTCTGCCCTCCGGCACGCCCGGCTTGGACAAGAGCACGCACGCGCTAGTGAAGTTCTGCTACGACAATCTGGAGAGCGACATGGTGAGGGAATGCTTCCTGACCTGCGCGCTATGGCCGGAGGACCACAACATCTTCAAGGAGGAGCTCGTGCAGAGCTGGATAGGACTCGGCCTGCTCCCCGATCTCGGCGACATCGAAGAGGCCTACAGGTTCGGATTCTCGGTGATTGCCATCCTGAAGGACGCGCGCCTGCTGGAGGCCGGGGACAACCACCGCTGCAACATGTACCCGTCAGACACTCACGTCAGGCTGCACGACGTCGTGCGCGACGCGGCGCTCCGGTTCGCGCCCGGCAAGTGGTTGGTCCGTGCAGGCGCCGGGCTCAGGGAGCCCCCACGCGAGGAGGCGCTGTGGCGCGGCGCGCAGCGCGTGTCCCTGATGCACAACACCATCGAGGACGTCCCAGCGAAGGTGGGCAGCGCCCTCGCGGACGCGCAGCCGGCGTCGCTGATGCTTCAGTTCAACAAGGCCCTGCCGAAGAGGATGCTCCAGGCGATCCAGCACTTCACCAAGCTCACGTACCTGGACCTCGAGGACACCGGCATTCAGGACGCCTTCCCCATGGAGATCTGCTGCTTGGTCAACCTGAAGTACCTCAACCTATCCAAGAACAAGATCCTGTCGCTGCCGATGGAGCTGGGCAACCTGGGCCAGCTCGAGTACTTCTACCTGCGTGACAACTACTACATCCAGATCACGATACCACCTGGGCTGATCTCGCGGCTTGGGAAGCTGCAGGTGCTGGAGCTGTTCACCGCCAGCATCGTCTCCGTCGCGGACGACTACGTCGCGCCAGTCATTGACGACCTCGAGAGCAGCGGCGCGCGCATGGCGTCGCTCAGCATCTGGCTCGACACCACCCGCGACGTGGAGCGCCTCGCGCGGCTAGCGCCGGGCGTGTGCACCCGGTCGCTCCAACTGCGCAAGCTAGAAGGGGCGCGCGCCGTTCCGCTGCTGTCGGCGGAGCACGCGCCGGAGCTTGGCGGTGTGCAGGAGAGCCTGCGGGAGCTGGCGGTCTACTCGTCCGACGTCGAGGAGATCTCAGCCGACGCGCACATGCCCAGGCTGGAGATCATCAAGTTTGGCTTCCTCACGAAGCTGAGCGTCATGGCGTGGTCCCATGGGTCCAACCTCCGCGATGTCGGCATGGGCGCGTGCCACACCCTAACGCACGCGACGTGGGTGCAGCACCTCCCCTGCCTAGAGTCGCTGAACCTCAGCGGGTGCAACGGGCTGACGAGGCTGCTGGGTGGCGCGGAGGACGGCGGCAGTGCCACGGAGGAGGTGGTCGTGTTCCCGCGGCTCAGGGTGCTGGCCCTACTGGGGCTGCCGAAGCTGGAGGCCATCCGAGCCGGGGGGCAGTGCGCGTTCCCGGAGCTGCGGCGCTTTCAGACGAGGGGGTGCCCGCGGCTGAAGAGGATTCCGATGCGCCCGGCGCGCGGGCAGCAGGGTACCGTGCGGATCGAGTGCGACAAGCACTGGTGGAACGCGCTACAGTGGGCGGGCGAGGACACCAAGGCCTGCTTCGTCCCCGTGCTCTGAGCCACTTCACTTCAGTAGGCGGACGGAGCTGCAATTTTGGCGCCAGTTGATATGTTCGACGACCGCTGGGTTGCTCCACGGTTCAAGGCAAGATGAGCGATGAAATCGGCAGTATCTGTCGAACGGCAATAAGACGGTTTACTTTTGGATTTCTTCTGAGAACAATTCAAACTATGGCTTGATTCCCGCTATGTTGTGAGCTGGTGACTTGGTTTTAGTTTAAGAACTCCAAGTGGACATGGGACTCTTTTGATCTCATAGGCTAACAACCAGTACTACCCAAAAATTAGCTTTAGTTTATCCAAATAGAAGAGCTAATGGATGAACTAATTTTCAGTTAACCTATTGGCTACTTGTTACTTCTTTTATTTTAAACCCTAAGTCGTTTTGCTTTTTTACATACATTTATTTCTTGTCATGTATCTTAAACATAGCATGTATCTGATGTATAGCAAAAGTCAAAGCCAAAATAACTTATAAAATCGAGAGTAGTTCATTAGACAACAACTGGTTTTTAATTTGAAATGGAGAGTAGTTCATTAGCCAGCAGGGATACATGCACCTTTTAGGATCCAAATATGTACGGGGTTAATAGTCAGATCCAACGCTTTTATATTTGGGGTTTGCATTCTTATAATTTACTAGAAATCATAAAAATAAGGTATCCAACGGTTTTACATTTGGAGTTTGTATTTTGGGCAACTTGGCAAATGAGAGAGTAAACTTGGCATAATTGTCAAGCCACGAACGGCTTGGTAAAGTCCGATCGCGCGCGTCTCCCGGTCCCCCGCACGATCCGGACTTTTCTTCGCGCCATATATACTCCATCGATCACGACAGAAACCTCCCGGCCCTCCATGTACTGTCACCCGCAACCGATCGAAGTCGTGAGGGACTCCATCGCGAGCACCTACCCTCCACGCGCCGCCGTCCGCTGCCGATCGCGACCGACTCCATTGCGCAGAAACTCCCTCCCCATGCGTCGTCGTCCACTGCCGATGCGAGCAACACCATCGCGTAGAAACTCCCTCCACGCTTCGCCGTCAGCTGCCGATCGCGACCAACTCCATCACGCAGAAACTCCATCCATGCGCCGCCGTCCGCTGCCAAACTCGTGCAGGACTCCATCGCGACAGAAAACTACTGCCTCACGCCATGAGTTCAAGGATGCCCTCCGTCCCTCCCACGACGGCCTCAGGCAGATCAATGATGAAGTATGTCTCTCGATCTCGCGGGAAGAAGTCGACCGCGCGCCACATGGAAAAAAATCACATCTGGATCCACTTTGGGTAAATACAAGAATTATACAAAACCCTTGGAGATGACTTATTTTTAGACTTTACATTTTGTTTTGTGAGTTTACAAACAACAACAAATGCCAAGTCAATTATGCAAATCTCTCTAAGATGCTCTTAATCCAAAATGGCCCTATATACCACCTATATACTTGAAGGTTTTAAACATAAACTCCATGTTAATTTTCATGAGTCATCTTTTGAAAAAAGACATCCTAAAAATCTCTTAAAAATCAGCAACAAGTAATCTTCAATTTCAAAGACTATAACTATCACCATCAAAATAGCCATTAATTTAAATTTTATTTTATAAAAACTATTCACATTTGTCATTACGAAAATGCATAAATTAACCTCTCAATTTGCATAAAAATTACTCACCTTTACTATTATAAAAAATAATGTAAAATAATCCCTATATTTACATCTAAATTACAAGATTATTAAAGATAATACAAAGCAATCATTGAGTTTGCTTTTAAATTACCCATATTTTCATTTGTGGAAGATGATATAAAATATATAAATTCTGTTATTTATTATTGTAAAAACAAATTAAAATATCCCTCAAGTTTAAATCTAATTACTAAAACTAGTATAAAATCTAAACTATTCCTCATCATTCCTCATAGGCTACAAACAACAAAATAAAGAGTCATGACAGACCAATTACCGTGGTCAGAACTTGGTCATTTTAATTTCCTATCAAAACTTAAATTATGCGTTTATATGTAATAATTGTCCACGCTCCATTAGCACCGAAGTAATAGTGAGGATTGGCTACAAATAGAATACTACAAAAATCACATTCAACTTTTTAATAGTAGAGCACCTACTATTTTTAAAATAAAGAAATAAATATATGATTTTATCCCATGTGACCGATAGAATTAGACTAATTAATATATTAAATTATAAATAAAAATAAAGGTGTACAACTCAAAACTTAATTTGAACATTAAATTGGCTATCAAAAAGAATTGCATAGAGATTTTTTTTAGCACTTGACAACTTTTAGAGATGGTCTTCACAACATATATCCTCTGAGAACCTAATTTGAGATCGAGTGTCGAGTTCCATTTTTCTAATTTTATACATTATTAGTACTTTACCCCATAAATTCATGCAAAATGAGAACCACTGACCCCATAAATTCATGCAAAATAAGAACTACCGACCCATATTATGAATTAGTACTACACATGCCATAAACTAGTTCTTTCTAAAACTAAAACACATAACCTCTTTGTTCTTTTTATTTAGGCCTCATCAATCTCAATAGCCAAAAATCCATCATGGATGCACCTAGCTAGTGGACGTGAATCAAAACCCTTTCATTAGCAACAATCGTGATGTTTTTATTTTGTATAAGAAATATCATAAAAAGGTAAATATGTGTTTATCATATTATCGTCTTCCATGAGTCTGCAAACTTAATGGCGTAGCTGATTGAGACGAGGTTTTGGAGGCACAAACAATCAAAAACTAAAGGTTCTAGAGGCGCAAAAAAGCCCAAAAAAACTCCATCCGCGCCGTCGCCGCGGAGCACTAGAATAAAGTTGAGAAGCCACACAAACTGTTCTCTCTTTGTCCTCTTTGCTTCCTCCTCAACACCTCCTCAAGTATAGAGTCAAATGTCCATGGCCTCTCGGGTCACGAGGTTGCTTCAGCACCGCCGCCCATGTGTCACCCCTGCGCTGGCGCCGCCATCTCGAAGGTAATCCAACAGCAACAAATGTTCGACAGAATACCCGTGCCAATCTCCTTGTTGCCTCTTTTGATGTTGCAGACTCTGATTGTGATGTAGTGTCTGGTTAGGTTCGTGAAGGAACTCAACTAGTGCTCTGTGCTAGATCCCACAAAAGCATCAATTGTTATGCAAGGTGATGGTTACCAAACAATGCATGTGTTGGTGCTCTATCTATATGAAAAACAATGTAATCATATTTTCTCTTCTTATTTAAAAATATATACTTGGAGATCTGATTTGTTCTTAACGCTTCCTTGTCTTTTAACTACATGACATTGCTAAGCCTAAAGTTCAACTCCCACCTCTAAACTAAAGATTTGTGTTTGACTGGCCAAGTTGTTATTATTAAATGTTCTATTTATTATTATTCCTATTGTTGTTGCATTGTTGAAATTGAGCTTATTTTATAGTGTTGGATACAAAGTTACAAAAGGCGTTAAGTGCTAAGCGATCAATAACCTATGACCAGAGTTTAACCATGCTTTAGCATCCGTAAACCCTTAGTAGAATTTCAGAATTTTAGTCTTAGACAGAATAAATTAGAAATGAGAATGGATAGCAATTAAGAAAGAGCAAAAAAATCAATGGTTAGGTCCCTCTCCACCTCCCCTCTCACCTTTTATAGGGGTGGTATGAGGGAATTTATTTCACAATTTCTCCCTAATGGGGCTCGTATTTATAAAAAGAACATATAGAGGTTACAAATGAGCCCTGATCATTATCTCACAAGTCTCTTGGTTATGTAATTGAGTCATGAAGACACTGATAGAGTCCCTAACATCACATAACTCAAAGCATCTAACATACATTAAACTAGATGATTTTCCTACGTGTTGCTACATGAATTTAAAGGATGGTGGTATCACTTTGGTTCCAGATGATCCTTCCACAATTGTCTAGCCTATCCATCCATTTTATAGCTTCACGTATGGTGTAGAATGAGGCTTCTTCAATGTCACAAATTTAGTTGTAGTGGTCTGATTTCTGAGATTTTTATCCACGGCTGTTTGGGGACAAGCAACTTTTTGAATGAGGGCAAAGCCAAGGCCTTGAAGGAGAAGAAAAGAAGAACAAGGAGAACTATTGCACGTTCGGCAACAAAGCACTGAGCAAACGACGTTGATCAAGGTAGGGTAATGGTGACAGTTAACCACAGTGGTGTTAGTTGACGTTGAGTTAACGAGCGTAATATATGATATGAATCGGGATGGTATATAATGCCTGAGATCTTGTGTCTTCTAACAAAGAACTGGAACTGTAAAACCTCAAAAAAAATCTATCTCTATTCCTCGTCCCATTCTTGCTTCTCTCCCTAGATCTCCAAATCTCCAACTATATGTCAAATTTGCTGCGGAGGTGTAACAGGAGGCTAGGAAGCCCAATGGATGTTGGTCTATGTTTAAATCAAATGTTTTTTAGTGGAGCAATAAATTTTTAATTTTAAATACAAATACATGGAGATCAATAGTAAATAATAGAGATTGATGTGACTTTACAAAATCATAGGTAAATATGTTATTATAGATATATAAATATAGATTACTAGGAGGATTTTCCACGTGTTGTCGCTGGTATAAAGAAGGAATATAAATAGATTAGAATGTTAATCACTAAGAATCAAGAGATGTATGGTTTATATACAACAATATATGTTAATAAATGATGTGGTTTGCTAATGTGAATAGCTTGAATGAAGACATAATGATATGTGTTAGTTTGATGTGTTGGTGAGTGCTGATGTGGGCACTTTGCATCACAAGATAGTTGAATGTGCTATATGCTAGTGGGATATTCTAGTGAATGCTAATGTAGACACTTTGCATGGCAAGAGAAATAGCTAGTGTGGTTGTGTTAGTGGATGCTGATATGGACACTTTGTGTGTTGAATATACTATATGCTAGTGGGATGTTTTAGTGGATGTTGATGTAGATACATTACATGAAAAAAAAAGTTAGTGAGATTTATCTTTATAAGAGATATAGATATAGATGTGCTAATTTATCAAAATATATAATAAAGAAAAATAAATAAAAAAAATAGAAAAAAGATATTATGGGCATTTAGTAAGTGGCCCATCTAAAAAAGCCCATGCATCGCGGCATGGGAGGCATTTGGTTGTCTGCATGCCTTCCCAGCTAGGTTCGTCTAACGTAGGTGGAGCACGTTTGGTTATCTGGATGTGCTACCAAGATAAACTGAGCTCATGCAAAAGAACCAAATGAGCCAGGCCTAAGGAAAACACCAGAATCAGGCAATCTAGTGAGCCAGGCTCGCGATGTGCATAATTAGCATAACTAATGATGTTATTAGCACATAATTAATGAAATATTAATTGATTTTAAAATAGATTAAGGTTGTACAAAGTAATTTAAGTTTTATTATGACATAATATAGTAAATAATTAATATTTCAATATTTATTTTGACACACATATAGACAAACAAATAATATCTGTTCACATCCAGGCTACCTATGTACGTGCAAGGAACCAAATATGAAAACCTACGTGCACTCAAGTGTCACACCCTGGCTTTTAAAATAAGACCAGAGTCGTCATATGTGTGCCCAGGAAGTCCACACATATAACAAAAAAATAGAAATATCAGAATCAATGTTATATATAGCGGAAAAACATATTTA
>Ga0182004_10001076_pt1 | contig 19186 bp, 17 predicted proteins | sample Sormic07211540_1_FD_120479 | JGI IMG/M metagenome (GOLD analysis project Ga0182004, IMG submission 120479) | Endophyte microbial communities from Sorghum bicolor roots, Mead, Nebraska, USA - 072115-40_1 MetaG | ecosystem: Host-associated > Plants > Roots > Unclassified | place: USA: Nebraska...
AAGTGTTTGGTTGACAACTAAGTTTAGGCATGATTCTTTTGGGCTCCACATGTCATAGAGTTAAAAAGTGTGGCAAGATTCCTTTAGGCATGGCAAAGTGTGGCAACCAATTTGCTAGCCACATTTTTTGTGGCTTGCCACACTTGCCTAAAATTAGTTGTGGTAAACTATGGCTAGCAACCAAACATCCCCTAAGTCGTTGAACTTGAACAGAAAAAAACCAACTCGTCAGAAATGTGTGTGCTGCTTCACCGGCCTCCGTACCAGCTTCCAGGGCTGCTCGGCAGAGCAGATGTTCGTTCTCCAGTGGGATCTCCAGCATGACGCTGACGCACCAGGCGGGCAATTTTAGTTGCAAGCTCAATCAAGCCCTGATAGCAACAAAGCGACGCAACATGCCCAAGCCCCAATCTGGCAGGCGGCCGGCAGCTAACAGCAGAAACAGATCTACGACAGCAAACGGACCCTTGCTATGTTGACGTGGCAACAGATAATCTTAGAATTATTAGCAAAAAAAAAACTCTGGCATCAAACAGAGGAATCTAGGTACATTGAGCTAAAATATAATTAAAGCAACAAATGGAGAAGTCTAGGTACAGAGGAGGGGCTCCCACAAATCTCTAAAGCTCAAGGAAATGTATGCGTGTACCATTGAAGGTTGTTCCATGAGTTTTGGCACAAAACTGGCGCTGTCTCTACATAAAATGAATGATAATATCTACGTTCAAAAAAAAAAAGAGTGAATGATATCTGCCCAGAGAGAAAGGCTGTTGCAGGAAGTTCTTCTCACACCGATGACCGTCCACTGAAATGCCCGTGGGAAGGCTTCAGCATGGCCATTTTTTTTGGACAACTCAGCATGGCGTTCAAGTGTGTGGCCATGGGGAGCCCTTCCCATGTACCTAGATTTCTCCATTTGCTGCTTTACTTCTATTTTAGTTCCCTTCGTACGTGAAGACAGTCGTTGTATAGTGATAGAACATCCCTCAACATCATATGGCTTCTTCATTCTTTTGAGAAGCTGGACTAGGAGCCTTTCACCTTTTCTGCTCTAGTTTCCTTTGTTTTCATCTTCACGTCTACTTTAGTCTTTTGCCTCATAGATCTTACTTTAGTCTCCTTCTTGCTTGTTTTTTTTCTAGCGCTCGGTGCCGGCCATCATTCTCGGTGCTATCTGTGTATGGTTGACGCATAAGAAAGTGTTATCCACCTGTATAAGAAAGTGTTTTTCTTAACTTGAATCCTTATAAATTGACACTTCCTTCATTTTGAATTATAATCTTTCTACTTTCTTCTAGACATACAGAATTTTTTAAGCGTACCTAGACACTAGGTGTATAGAAGAAAGCCATGTTTATAGAAAAAAAACATAACGAGTTATACTTTCAAAATAAAGAAGTGAACCGTTACTTTATTGAACAATAGTAAGATGCATTATGTGGTTATTTCAAAAAAGTGACAGTTTAATTCAACCAGTGACGCAAAAAGTCAATGAATCAGCTTCCAAATTATGGATCAAAAGATATGAAATCTGGAGAACATGGATGAATAAATGAATACATATTTATATAATATATACGTACTATATGATTCCGGTGAATAGTGTAAAAGTGGTTGCCGTTTCCCTCAGAATAAATGTAAAAGATAATGAATGCTTTTCACCCGTGGATGATTTTGTATCAATTTTACCGTGTACGTCAACAACATTGAAAGTGGTTTGATGGCTTAACCATTTCTATTCTGAATGCAAGTCCAACAACCAATCTATTCGGCTTTAATCTATCCGGCTTTAAGCTCCATGATCCAACCTCAACTCTATTGGTGTTTCTATTTCTACGTAATGCCTTTTTCATTAACAGTAGTGTGTAGCAAAACGTATTGCAAAGCCAACAATTAGGCCTTGTTTAGTTCACCCCAAAACAAAAAAACTTTTCAAGATTCTCTGTCACATTGAATATTGCGGTACATGTATGAAGCATTAAATATAGACAAAAACAAAACAATTTACATATAAATCACGAGATGAATCTTTTGAGCCTAGTGAGCCCTTGATTGGACAATAATTATAAAATAAAACAAAAGTGCTACAATATCCAAAAAAACTCAAAAAATGTTGGAACTGAACAAGGCCTTAGGAGTGATCTTTTACCCTGCAACATCGACACTATAGAGCCCTTAATCATGAAAAGTTAGAGGACAACCCTTTAGATTTAAGGTTGATATCAAGTATAATATGTCCCTTTGTCTGCACACTATTAAATTTGGATCTCAAGCTTAAACCCGACATTAATTATCACTATATATATGTGGTAGGTAAACACAACTATGTACATGAATTGCAGATCTGGCTTTGACAGTTGGCACTTCCTAGCCCGTTCGCTTGAGCTTATTTGCTAAATATGTCAGTCATTCAATAATATTTTTATTTCATAACAAATCAACGAACACTGTTTTTAGCCATGGCTTATCAGCCAAGCGAACAAGCTTTAATTACTTTATTTTCCCTTGACATTCTGTCAAACCCATGCAGCCTTTTCTTTCTTTTTTTATTCCTCTAACATCCTTTGCACCCCTCTATCATCTCCTTTGTTACTATCTCGTAGTTCGTTTCTTAATTGTGTCCTTTCTTTTTGAGTATTTTTATATCCTACCACGATCGTACTCCACCATCCCTAGTAGCGAGCTATGACCTTAGCTTTCGCTCACTACCGGCTAGTGCCACTACACTACCTTACATAAACTTTAGTTTTCGCTTACAACTCTATATATATTTGGCATCACTCCGAGTGGTTGGTAACTTGGTATAAAGATTTTGCACTTCATCATCATTTTGTTTAGGCATTTCATTATAGAAATTGTCGAGATTTTGAGAGTGCTTCGTTTAATACCTTTCTCCGACTCTGAGGTCCTGTTTAGTTCTCTTCTCATCCAAAAACTTTTCACTCAATCACATCGAATGTTTAGACACATACATCAAGCATTAAATATAAATTTAAACATAATTAATTATACAGTTTGCATGTATTTTTGCGAGATAGATTTTTTAAGGCTAGTTAATCTATGTTTGGACACTAAGACCCTGTTTTGTTTCTCTTGCTAAAATTATTTTAGCTACTCTTGGGTGACTAGTGGGATTAAACTATTCTAACTCCTTTTTAGTCAATGTATTTAGAACTTTAGCTACTAAATTGATTAAAATTTAGTTGGCTAAAATTTAGCAAGGAAAACCAAACAGAGTCTAATTGTTACAAAACGTGGTACAGTAAAAAATCTTTTTCCGAACTAAACAAGGTTTGAGCATATATTGTTTAAAAGGCGCCACGTTGCGATCCTGACCGTGGAAGATACGCATCGTACGGTCGTACTTCTTCCTCCTCCGTCCAGTCCTCTCTTGCAGATTTTGCAGGTCGTAGTTACTGCAGCCCATCATCAGCCTTCCCGGATCGGGCTAGAAGCCACACAGCTCCCCAGCCGCAGTGGCCGAGACGGAAGCCCAACCCGCCGACCCGCCGCCCGCACGCACGCGCGAGGCCGTCGCGCTCCTCCCCCCGCAGGCCTCACCCTTCCTCCGTTCCCCCAGATCGAACCAAAAAGGAGGCAGCAACCACCGCACGCCACTGCGGCGCTAGGAGCTCGCAGAAGCGCCGCCCCGCGAGAGGGAGGCCAGAGAAAGGAGGAGATCCGGCGGCAGAGCAGGTCAGTCGGAGATGGGAGTCCCCGCGTTCTACCGGTGGCTGGCGGACCGCTACCCGCTGACGGTGTCCGACGCGGAGGAGGAGGAGCCCGTGGAGCTCGAGCCCGGCGCCTTCGTCCCCGTTGACCTCCGCCGCCCCAACCCCAACGGCCTCGAGTTCGACAACCTCTACCTCGATATGAATGGCATCATCCACCCCTGCTTCCACCCCGAGGGCCGGGTACGCATTCGATCCTGCTCGCTCGATTCCGCACCCCCGGAACCCCTACCCAGTGCGTTTGCTTAGCTCTCGATCTCGCGGCCTCGGTTTTCCTCCCTGCAGCCGGCGCCCACCACCTACGACGAGGTGTTCAAGTCGATTTTTTATTACATCGACCACCTCTTCGGCCTCGTCCGCCCCAGGAAGCTCCTCTACATGGCCATTGGTGAGTCGCTGCTACAGTGCCGCTACTTTGTCACGTAGATGGTGTTGCCCTGAGTAACAAGGTCGGTTGATTTTTTTGTCATGTAGACGGTGTTGCTCCAAGGGCAAAGATGAACCAGCAGAGGTCCAGGCGATTCCGGGCTGCTAAGGACGCGGCTGATGCGGTAAGGCTACAATACTAACACAGCTGCTGTGGTTGTTTGGCTTGTGCAGGTGGTGACAGCTGTTTTCTCATGTTGCATTTAATTTGCTCAGGCAGCAGAGGAGGAGAGGCTGAGGAAGGAGTTTGAGGCAGAGGGTAGGACTCTAGCCCAGAAGGAGAAGTCGGAGGCAATCGACTCCAATGTCATTACTCCAGGGACGCAGTTCATGTTTGTACTATCTACGGCGCTTCAGTACTACATACAGTTGAGGCTGAATCACACGCTTGGATGGCAGTCTGTCAAGGTGTTACTACTTACTACTTACTATGTTGGTTTGACATTGTAAAATTGTTTTCAATCCTAGTTAGGTATTAACCAAGATGCACTGTGTGTATTTTTCAAGATAATATTGTCTGATTCCAATGTCCCTGGAGAGGGAGAGCACAAAATTATGTCATACATCCGCCTGCAGCGCAATCTTCCTGGCTTTGATCCCAATACGCGCCATTGCTTATATGGCCTGGTAAGTTTACTTCATTTTTAAACTACTAGTGGTTTCTGTTTAAGCTAAATCTGTTACATGTTATCCACTGTATTCTCCAGGATGCTGATTTGATTATGCTTGCTCTAGCAACTCATGAGGTTCACTTCTCAATTTTAAGAGAGGTAAAACTTCTTAATGTTCTTTGTTGGAAAGTATATATCCATACACATCTAGCTAGAGCCAAGTTCTGGACCCTAATTTTGTCCTCTACATGGTAAATTAGGAGTAATCCCGCAATTACAGAATTCAACTGACTTTACAGGTGATCTCCATGCCAGGGCAACAAGAAAAATGTTTTCTTTGTGGTCAAGCTGGGCATTTGGCTGCTGAATGCAGAGGTCCTAGTCAGCCTGATAATTCTGTGGAGCTACCTCCTATTCATAAAAAGAAGTACCAGGTACTCTGAAACTATATAACCATTTTAATCCAGTAATTTTGCTTCAGATATGTTGTTTGTAATTCATCTTTTACTCTTGTTGACGTTGATTCATTGTGTGAATATTTTCTTCTTGACAGTTTCTTAACATATGGGTGTTGCGTGAATACCTGGCAAAGGATTTGGAAATTGTAGATGCCCCCTTCAAGATAAACTTTGAACGTCTTATTGATGATTTTGTGTTTATGTGTTTCTTTGTTGGCAATGACTTTCTTCCTCACATGCCAACTTTGGAAATTCGTGAGGTGTGTTGATCGAAAGCATCCATTATATTTTTATGCGCTTTATTTTACTTGCAAGATGATTTGTTCATAATTCATAACTGTGATTAATTGCCAACTGTATTCTGTAGGGTGCCATTAATCTTCTCATGAGTATCTACAGGTCGGAGTTCACATCAATGGGTGGTTACCTAACTGATGGGGGTGAGGTAAGGTTTATCAGATGTAAATTCTTGTATCGTATGAACTTTGCCATGCAAGTGCAACATTTTTTTTGTGGCGGCAAATACTTATACTTACAAAATGTAGGAAACTAGTCCTGTAGTCAGCTTTATAGTAAACTATTGGCTTTCTTTAACCATGTGATACACACTATGATGTTTGATATATTAATTGTGTATATAATCATACTACTATTTAGGGAAACCAATTTACATAGGAAATCTCTCTTCATGGTTATCCTGCCATCTGTTTTGTGTCAGAATGTTAACACTACATAAGCTAAATGTTACCAATCCCATCAATTTGCAAATTTGGTATTATGTAACCACATTGGTTTAAAATGCAGCAAAATTGGTATTATGTACATATTGGTTTAAAATGCAATGCGTGGAATATGGTTGGTAGGATCTCAAGATGGCAACGGGGCCCCGATACCCGATACTCGATGGGGATTTCATCCATTAGGGGATGAAAATGGGTTGTTTTTCATCCCCGTGGGGAGCTTAACGGGCGAAATCCATCCCCCGTCGGGTGAGCCGGGTAAGAGAGCGTTCTCTGGGTCCCCGTCCCCGTCACCCGTCGGGGCTCCCCAGCAGGCCTAAAGAAGCCCATAAAAATGAAATGGCCCAACTCATAACAACCATATAAAAAGGATCTCAAACCCTAGCTCCATTCAGTCAGTCCTCAGCCGCCGCCGCTAGTTCCCACGGCTCGAGTCGCGAGTCGCGACCCCCTCCTCCCTCTCCGACTCTCCACCCAGAAGGAGCAAGGCATGACCGGCGGCGCTCCTCCCTCTCTGCTCCACGCTCGCAGTCGCAATCGCAACCCTCTTCCTTCTCCATGCGCAAACCCTGCGCTCCTCACCACCTCTACTATTGCTGCGACCCTTGGCGCCTACGGAACTTCCGATCTCCATGAGTGATGGCCGTGAGGTCGTGAAGCACCTCTTCGGCTCTTCCTCAGTTCCTCCATGAGCAACGGCCGGTACAGAAATCAAGTTATTGACGGATCTAAGAAAGGGATCCAAGGGCGGAGTTGTTGCTGCAGTGTTGTTATGTCCAATTTTTCTTTCTTTTCATGATGTATTGATGTTGGATGCCTTGTGTTTATCGGGGACAGGAACCCCATCGGGGCTGTGATACCCGTGCCGGGACGGGGATGGGGGATAATCTGTCCCCACGAGCGGGGACGGGGACGGAGAGCGGGGGATTTTCCTGCTAACGGGGACCAAAACGTTCTGGCCAAATCCGTCGGGGATAGCCCCGTTGCCATGCATAGTAGGATCCAGTGAATTACAGAAATCACAGTAACATTACTCAAGTTGACTGTAGACCAAATTGAACTTCATACCCATTTTCGCCTGATGAGTTATGGGATTGGGACCTATGGACATTTGGTATTGTACCATTGCCTGTGAAAAATAAACTGTTTCTAGAATGTAGGAAGATGGATGCGATATTTTTACTAAAGTACCTGGTGGCTTTACTGTGTTTGGCAAGTATGTTTGTTACGGTTCGTCATACATCATCTGTGGTTGAATGTTCCTTGTTTAGTCTGCCCCTCTGGATATCATGCTGCTCAATAGCATACATGTATATGATAATTCATTATGCCCACCACTTGACAATTTAAGCCATTTGGAAGAAAGCCCCTCTTCATTCTCTGATGTAATGCTCAGATCAAGTGTCCACAAGTGAAAGTTTGGTTTATGATGACTCATAAAATCATAAGTAAAACCTTTGGTCTCATCATTCAGCAGTAGTCGATGCTCTGCCGAATGCACGGATTTCCATTTTTTTGTCTTTTACATGGGGTCAAGGGAGGTCTGAAATCTTGACATTTTCTCCATTCTATGAAAAGGTTATATTGGACCGAGTGGAACATTTCATCCAGTCTGTTGCGGTCAATGAAGAACAAATTTTCCAGAAACGGGCACGCATTCAACAGGTAATTCCTAGCTGGTCTTCATCCAATGTCTTTATTGATTTCTGTATTCCTACATATACTTTATGCATGCAAATATATGATCATCGTGAAGATTGTGAAATCATTTTATAGTGAGATTATGTTACTTCAGTGATTCTAATAATCGTAGTAGGCCAATCATATTATGCTATAATGATATGTTTATTGTGCAACTTTATTTTTTAACATGATATGAGCATGTCAAGATACCATAGCGTTGATGCCTTTTAAAAAACGACTAATTTCTTTTCAGTGAACTTCTCAATAGGAATGAATTTCAACTTCCACTTGAGTATAGAATTATAGATTTCCAAATAATTTGAAAATTTATGCCATTTGAACCTTACTTTATGTGTTAATACTTAAATGTACAACCACAAAAGCTTTTAGTTAGATCTTTGCATTTGATATTGCTATCTTAGAAGACAAATTAATTTCTGATTGCTAAACTGCAGGCACGCGAGAACAATGAAGAGAAGCATAGAATACAGAGGGAGAATTCTGAGGAGAATCAATATGTGGATAAGGTCTTTTTTTTGTCCTGTGAACTGTCCGAATATGTTTGTTCAGTAATGTCCGATGTCTCTAATAACTGTAAGGAAGTGTTAAAATTGTTGGTTGTCCCTTGTTCTATTTCTTCCTTCAGGTGAAGTTAGGAGAGCCAGGGTACAGGGAGCGTTATTATGCTGAGAAGTTTAAAGAAGAGGCGGAGTCAAAACCCATTGATCAAGTTCGGAGAGATGTTGTGAGTTTTCTTGCCAGGCACCATTTTGATTTGTGTAATCGCAGCAACTTCTAACTCAATGCCTAAATGTTACTGCTGAAAAATTAACAGTGGATATATGAAAAGGTTTGCCAGATAATAAATACCCAACAACCAAGTTCTGAATGTTGCCCCTTGACAACATAAACAGCTAAAACTTACAATTAATAACTAGACTAATATTGATGGTTTTGCGTTGCAAATAGTTATGGACTGGGTCCACCATCGAGATGCCTCTTTTGGCCTGGCAACAATAGTCTACATTTCCTAACACTTCTCAGGCTGGAACAATCTACCAGCTGTTTTGACGTGTTTGTTGCATGATTAATTTGCCCAATATGCTAATAAGGTTGATCTGGCTTTGCTTAGGGCAAAAACTTGACTTGATTTAAATGCTTTTAGTTTGGTTTTGTGAGTTGGTCTCAACCTACCAAAGCGATTTTGGATTTTTTATTTCTATCTATCTTGTTTAAAAATACTGATCCCAAGTTAGGGGAAAGGAGGGTCATGACTCATGAGGCTGGATGAGCCATACTAAAAATCCAGCCACCAGATGGAACCCAAATAAAAGATTGTAGTAGCATGCAAAGTGAATTTACATGTTACAATCCACATACCAGAGCCATGGTCTACTTTTTTTTTTAAAAAAAAACCACAATCCTTTTCTTTGGTTCATGCTGGGTTAATGGGTTTAATTTCTAGCCTACTCCACCTTGTTTGGGATAAAGGCTTTGTTGTTGTTTACTTGTTTTAGTGTTTTCTTTCATTCTGTGGTAGGAATAGGTGGTACACTCATACTGGTTACTGCTATGCGGTTGCCATTTGCTGTCAACATTGGTCTCTTTTGTCTTTATTTGTATATTATCTATGCATATTTCAGGTCCAGAAATACGTGGAAGGTCTCTGTTGGGTTATGAGATACTACTATCAAGGTGTTTGTTCATGGCAGTGGTAGGTAAAGATTGACCGTCTAGTGTGAGAATTTGCTGTCACATTTCCTGTGGAGGATAAAACATCACTTGATTGAATGCTAAAGTATTATTCTCCACTATTTTTGACCTAAAACATTATGCCCACTTTAGGTAGGTCCTCTTAAAGTTTCTTAACTCCACAAACAGATACAAGATATGCATCTAAGATCTAAATTTATGGTAACCAGATGACCCAAATTTGGACCTCTAGATTTCGTCGAAACCATATGCCGTAATTCTGCACAGATCAATTGGTTCTTGTTCCACAACTCATAATTATATAAAAGTGTTAGTCCAGTATGATCATGTCAACATCCTCTTCTATTTATGAATTGCAAACAAAATTTTATGACTGAAGAACAAAAACCTCCGCCATTTGTCTGCCATGCAACAAGCTATGCTGCAGTTGTGGAATCTCCAATAGGCGGTGCAGTTAGATATGGCTCATGTCTTCAGTGACTAGTGCCTGTTCCTGATATTGTTTTCTGTTGCTTATGCCCTGATGGAAATTTACTGACATTTAAGGTTCACTGTTTTACATAAATGTATAATGTGACAAACCATTTTTACCTCTGCTATAACCAACATGCATACCTAGCAATAAGGTTGACATGCTCTTCTCAGCAGCACATGCGCTTTTCTTTAGATCAAACGTTAACTGTGGCTTTTCATCCACATGTCAGGTTCTATCCCTATCATTATGCGCCTTTTGCATCTGATCTAAAAGGCTTGGCTGAATTGGAAATAACCTTTTTCTTGGGTCAACCTTTCAAGCCATTTGATCAATTAATGGGAACGCTACCAGCTGCAAGGTCTGCTACCCCTTATGCAAATGAATCCGTTCCATGTTCAATTGGAAAGAATGTCAATACAATGAGTTCTGAGATGTCCACTATTTATTCTTCTGTAGCTCCAATGCTCTGCCGAAATACTATGGGGATTTGATGACTGATCCAGATTCACCATTGAAGTCTTTCTATCCCAAAGGTACCACCACCTATTGCATAGGGTGATTGTGTATCGATAAAATCATATTTATTCATTGCTTCTAAAGCCTTATATTGCACCTGCAGATTTTGAGATAGACATGAATGGGAAACGTTTTGCATGGCAGGTAATGCAAATGGATAAATCATTCTTCTTTCAGACTACTGATTGTGTTATGTAGAAATATTTATGTTCTCTTTTGCCCAGGGTATTGCAAAATTGCCTTTTATTGATGAAATGCGTCTGCTTGCGGAGACAAGAAAACTTGAAGATTCTTTGACAGTATGTTTATGTTACAATCCTTATTTTTTAACCATCTGGGCTTGTTACTTTCATTTTGGCTGAGCTTTATTTTGCTGTCTTTCACAGGAAGAAGAGAGATTCAGGAACAGGACTATGTTTGACATAATTTATGTTAGAGATACTCACCCATTGTCCTCTCAGATTATGTTCCTGTATCAGAACTACTACCATCTATCAAGAACAGACCCTTATGTTATTCCCATTCAGCCTGCTGTTAGGTTGGTAGAAATGGAAGATACATTGATTTGGATTTTTTTCCCTCAGCATTTGTTTACTGTGTTGCTGTATGCAGTGGTGGAATGAATGGATTCCTATGTTTATCTGAAAGGAACTGGTATATTGTCACTGTAACTTCTCCAGTTAGGGGGTTCAATGGCATTGCTCAGAACAGAGTTTTGTAAGCATCTTATCGTGTAAATGCATATTGTAAACTAAAAGCACCCTTTAAATCTACTAGCACTCTCTATATATAATTTTTTTTCTATTATTTTTCAGGAATGCTACCTATCTTAATCCTCAGTATCACAAACACATCCCAGAGCCTCCAGCGGGGGTCATCATACCTGCGAAGGTATTTTTGTTAGCCCTGCACCCAATGTGCATTTTGGTGCATATAATTCTTGGAGAGATGAAAGTGTGAACAATAATATATTTTTCCTTTTTTTTAAGAATAATGTCCCTTATGTATGTATGGTTCAGCCTTTTTGACATCACCAATACAAAAAGGATATCTTCTTTCCATTTTGGGAAAGAGTAATTGCTGGCTCATAAGTGAAAGTATTATTAGGTGAAGCGTTGTTTAGTATCTTTTTAATGTTTACTCATCTGTTTCTTTTTAACATTTCACGGTTACAAGACACAAATACCCACTGTTTAGTGTATAATGTTATTTTGCCCACTTATGTGAAGAATGCTAATGATTATATATTGATGTGGCCAACTGAACTTCTTTATAAGCTGGACAATTTTCAGTTTAATAGCAATCCAAGCACAAATGCACAATAACCTATAATGCGGAACAACAGAAGCAGTAGCAGGGCTTGACAAAAATCCCAGAGGTGGGCAAGTTTAGAAACTAAGCCCAGAACTTACTCTATTTAGTGTTTTTGTTACCAAGCACAGGGTGTGAAGTTTAGTGTTTTTCTTTTGAACCAAGAAAACAGCAGGGGGCTCCCCCACTGTTAGATTTAGTAAACCACAAAAACAACCACTGTACGAAACAAAAGGAAAACACTTCAGCTAAGCCCGAGCGAGTCTAGAATAAGAAGAAAAACAAAGAACCACTATACACATGAATCAACCCAGAAGAGAAAAACAGATCGCTTGTTTGCAGAAATCGTAAAGTTTAGTGTTCACTTAAGGTAATTTCTAATGGCAGAGGGGCCATGGCCACCTTTGGCCACAACAAAGCTCCGCCTCTGAGCAGAAGCATAATATTTTCTTTTGTGATGATGCTATCTTTTAATTACCTGGCTTTGTTATTATTCATGTTTGCACTGTTATGACCTTTATATGTATGTTATCATTATCAATTAAAGTATATGGTGGTATTTGTTTTTATCGATTTCGATGTTGGTTTGCTATAAGCTGTTTAAAGATAAATTCATGGCCCAACAAGTGTACCATTTTGTAGATACTGAAACCTAGTGATTTCAAACCCTTTCCTGTGTTGTGGCATGAAGATAATAGTCGTCGACAAACAAGAGAAAGGTATGATTGATATGTCATGATGCTTTTGCAGACTACTTCCACTTGCACTAGAGAGTATTCAGGAACTATAGGAGCCTGGGTATCCACTTTAAATGAAATACTATATAAGCTGTGCACTATTTTGCGAATTTAGATCAACACACTTCATCCTGACTAGCTTTTCACCCTGTTTTTGTAGCCTGACCAATCTGGTAATCTCTTTGCACCATCATGATTTGTTTCCATTTACAGGCCTCAGGTTTCTGGAGCCCTGTCTGGTTCTCTCTTAGGAGCAGCTGCACACCGTCTGGTGAAAAACTCCCTCCAGATCAAATCTGGCAATGCTGCTGGGTTAATTGATATGCCATACAGGGGTGCACCCTACAGCCCTGGAAACAGACCAAGGCCTGCTGGACCATTAGGGTATGAGAGGGGTTTTGTGGATAATCCATACCATGCACACATGTCTAGAAGTGTTCCAAACCCTCACCCTCAGTTCTTTGGTGATTCTCAAGCTAACAAACAGCCAATGCGGATACTAGAACGGCCAAACCCCCGAAGTCATGATGCTGGTATCCGTGCATCAATGTCAAAGTTGACAATCCGAGAAGGGCCAAGGCCTCATCAAAATAATAGGATGCAGAATTCTGGGTACTGGCCCAATCAACCACATTCTAATCACTTTGCTGGACCCCCAGCCCAGCGGCCTATGCAGAACATAAGTTTTATACCTCAGCGACCTTTCCAAACTGGAGGATTCCCGCAGCAGAGACCTGTAAATGGGGTTCCACCACCATTACCTCCCAGTAACTGGATTGGGAAGCAACCAAATGGAGGCCACACGGGTGTACCTGCAAAACACGATCCAAGGACAGCTCCAGATAGACAGCCTAAGCAGGATAACCCAAGATCACAACAGGATAAGAGACAGCAGGCTACTACCAAGGTATACCGTGTCAAAACTCAAGCTACTAATGGTAATGGTTTGTCAGAGTCAGGTAAACAGGAAGAATCTGCAGCGTAACTGGGTTGCTTAGTTGCTGGAAATCCACACGCAAAGTTTAATGTGCGTGGGCATCCTGCTATCAGGAGAGAATGCAGGCTCTTGGTGATAGCAGCAGAGGGTTTCCATGTATCCACACTCAATTTATATTCCGTTGTTGAATTGTTTGTTGTATTACTTGGAAAGGAGTTGGCTAAATTTTAGGACGGGGGATTTAGATACATCCTTATTTAGTTGCTAGGACATAGTATGGGCATCCACTGCTGTTGTAAAGCTGTTAGTGGGATAGCTGAAACTGTCTTGTGCTGGCTGACTGCTGAATAATTTCCCTAGACCCGTCGAAGGCTGGCTCACCTGCCCTGCTGTATCTCATGAAAGTTGGGGGCAGATGTGCCTGGTCTTCAACGGACCAAGGTGAATAAACTTACCATAAGTTTCTTTGTGTCAGAGGGAGGAGGAAGCATTCTGACTTCTTCCTCTCGAGCTTAACAAGGGTGAATATTAGGACAACGAATATGATCTTTTTTCTTTTCTGGGATGCAAACATGATATATTCAGTTGTTAACTAGTGATTTGTTGTGATATATTCAGTCTGCAAAACCACCAAGGCACGTGCACGTAGTAATCATACGTACGTGAATGAATTCCGAAACGCAAAAGCATCGAGGTATTTTTTCCCCTTCTTGGCCTTGTTTAGTTTCTAAAAATTTTTTTTTCGCCACATCGAATCTTGTGACACATGTATGGAGCATTAAATATAGATAAAAAATAACTAATTACCTGTAATTTATGAGATAAATCTTTTGAGCCTAGTAAGTCTAGATTGGATAATATTTGTTAAATACAAATGAAAGTATAGTGTTTATTTTGTAATTTTTTTTAGAACTAAACAAGGCCCTACCCAACCGATCCCTAATCCTGAAATCCTCCCGTAGTTCGTGGGCCGTCAGAGGCAGGGCCGCAGGGATCGGCCGTGCCAACGCCATGGACCGGACCCGGACAGCACTCGACGATAGTCAGCCTACCTCTTCATCTCACAATGCTTATCTCTCCGTTTTGATTTTTTTTTTAAAAAACCCTTTACCAGACTGCGCAGGAAATGCCATCTTCAGGAACCTTTCTTTCTTTGTAAACTATAGAGGGTTACAAGCTTGGCTAGACAAAGGACCAGGCCAGAACAACAGATTAATTCGTTCCGTATTTAGTAAACTATAATAACCAATAATCCTGTATTCTGCAGAGCCTCAGATCTCAGTGCCCATCTGCACACGTAGATGGATCCTAATGCAGGCACACATGCTCATGAGCAGCTGATTGCTTTCTGCCATGCAGATTTCGGCGAGGAGACCAGCCAACTTTCCTAGTCCAACATATATAGTTGGCTAGTTGCTCCCAGAGATGGTGAATTGGTGATGGTGTGGCGCACACAAATTTCAGGAAAGCAGCCAACTTCAATGTTCTTATTAGGCATTATTACGTTATCAGTTGCACTGCCAAAGTCAAAAGCAATCTGATGTCCATTTGTTCCGATGATTCTATGCCCTTTCATCTTGTAAAGACGCGTGGAGATATAGAAACATCAATCATTTTCTGTTTGTGCACCATTTGCATTAGGGGATTCATCTGGCAGGAGACCCAGAAGAGGCAGAGGTAGCAGGGAACTGAGATTGCAAACCGCGATCAGCAGGGCAAGGTTTTCAAAGTTGTCTCTGCTGACTCCCAGTAATTGTGTTAGACCCGCGCCCACAAGACCGCCAGCAACACCTCCGGCATTAGAAATGGACATCAAAGTGGCAAATAAAGTTGCTTCCACTCCCGGAGGGCACAACTTTGCAGCCAACACCAGGACAGGCATAAAGGAAGCCTACAACACAAGTTTATGCAAGGTGTCAAAAGCACGGTGCAGGTCCAGATGTGAGATGTCTTCATGGTTAAAATGTTTATGAAATCCACGGAATGTATTGTATCATATTTAAACCTGGACTATAGGAACGAATGCCATAATTAAATCTGGATATTCAACTTCTGTACAACTTTGGTAGCATGTTCATATTCTGCCTCAATTAATTTAGTCTTGATATTTGTGCTTTTACTATTTATTTTTCAATGTTTACACCTTTGCTGTTCTTTTAATATTAATGTCTTTTGTGCCAATCATAGAATGTGTGGTAGGCATATAAAAGAAACTAGGTTGATAGGACGATTTTCATGAACAGGAACAAAAACAGCTCTTTGCAGCATACCATCTTACAGAATTACAGTACAAGACAAAAGAAAAAGTGTAATTTTAGAGTTTGTTCACTCCAATTAGTATATCACTTCAAATACCAAGCATGCAAGCTTATTTCTTGAATCATGTAGTTGCTGAAAGTGTTTCATACCTGACCAAGGACTGTGATAATCAAAGAATCCCCAATGGAGAACCATTCGTCGCTTATGCCAAGCTTCCGATTGAGCCCAGTGACAAGAAGAACCTGAAAAATACACAAGTAAACTTGATTTTACAACATATATTGCAGGTGCAACACTAGAACAAGTAAGCACAGAAGAGGACCTGTGTCATTCCAAGAGCAGAGCCTAAAACTGTTGTCACTAGAAAGATTTTCCTCAATGGAACTTCCTTCAAAAATGAATTATACACTCCGATACCCAGTAAGGATGCAACAGATGTAACAAGCGTAACACGTCCTAGAAATTCTGGAGTAAACCCGAGCTTATTTGTGCTGAAATGCATCAGAAGATAGCAGATGAAGATTCAGACATTTCAAAGAGATGTCAATACAGAGATTTCTAATGTACATACTAGAGCAATACCAATTTTATGGTCAAGTTGTGACTTTATGTACCTAGAGTATAAGCTTCTATCTAGATGCAATATGAAGCAACATACTTAATTAGCACAAAGAAATTTGAGCTTATAGCATATTAATTCATTACAGAGATATTAATATAGAGTGAAATGTGATGAATATGATATTTTATTCACATTGCCAAGAAGCATGCAACAAATCTAATTATTTTCAGATTTTTCTATGCAGTAAACCATAATTTATATAGCCCATATCTCATAGAATTTCAATTGATCACTAATTCTGGTACCAGTAAACCAGCTTAGAATCCCAGCACTAGAGTCCGTAATTTTAGCATGGAAGGAAATAATTTCTGTTCAATCGCTGCTATCAAGATCAACACAAGCTTGATGCAGATCCAGCACTAGATTTGGGAATTTTAACATTTCTGTTCAAATTTCGGATATCCAAGATCAGAGCTAGACGCAGATCCAGCACCAGCAGTTATCAGCAAGAATTCAAACTTTTCCAGCACCAGCAGTTTCAGGTTCAGAATTAATTGCTCTATGCAAGAATTCAAACTTTCTTTTGTCACGTTTTGAATACTCAAAAACAGTTATTAGACTTTACAGATTTCAGAGATAAATCTAACACAACAGTCTAGCAGTTAAGCTGACAAAATGAGTCTGTGAACATACATGAAGAAAAACATGGCAGAGTCTGATTGCGGTGTTGCTTGCCAAAGGAATATGAACAAGGTGGGTAGGAATATGCTGGGTTGCTTTACTGAATTCCAAATCTGCATGACACGATGCTTAGAGCTCTCAATTAATTCTGAACTTGAAACTGAAAGTGAGACTGAACATTCCTCCAAACTTAAGCGATCTTCATTTACAAGAACTGCAACAGTAGATGTCATCAGTGGCAAAAGTGCCGTAACACCGAAAACAAATCTGCATTCATGGGAACACTTTATCAGTGAACTTTAGACGCCAAGAAACTTCATCAGCTGTTATCAGGTCTATTAACAACACAACCTTACGCCATAAGTATCCACTAAAGAACCACTGAAGTATGCACTCAGAACTCCTCCAAAGGCTGAGGATCCCCAACATAGCGACTGGAGAGATCCAGATGTACTCTGTGATTCACCTCGAGCTCTCTCAACCACCATAGAATCAACCACCTGAATTGTTTTTTCAGTTACATTTTGAAAGCAAACCAGAAGTTCAAATATTTGTGTCATGAAATGTGGTGAACACATATATGAATTCAGAAGGCACACATGCAAAACTTTTGGTGTTTTAGATATTAGTTGTCACACATGACACTCATACAGAGTTGAGTTGTTTTAACAAGATAATAATGGAATGAATGATGCATCTCTGATAATGGCATTTATGATGCAGTGTGGCTGACCAACCAGCAGCGTGTTGTATTTTTTTAGCTTTTCCCCTCTGATTATAGCTTCCCAGGGCTAGAATCTTGTGTTCCCCCTACTTTATTAATAGAAACTTGCACTGTCCAGTGCAGTTCATTAAGAAAAGGTTTTAAAACTAGTTGAAAATATAATTAGAACATCATGGTTGCATAATGCTCGTTCTCAGCCTATATGCTGTCTCTGCAGTGTAGCTCCATGGAATGAACAAAGCATAAAGAAAATGTTAGAGAGGTACAATCCAAAAGTTGAACCGAAATAAGCAAGCATTTTCCAACTTACAACATCAGAGACGGCAACTGCAAGCGATCCAAGGACAATAGAGAGTGCTGCACTGTATTTATCATCCACAAGGGTGGCCATCAAACTCCATGAAAGTGCTCCAAGGATGCCTGATAGAAATAGGTATGACCTTCTTCGATATCCAAAGAGAGGGATGGAATCACTGTATAGGGAAATAGCAAGAGTACAACATTGCATTTAAGTGCATATTATATACAGAAAGAAAGGGATCGTAGGAAGGATATTCAGTATTTTGGTGAAACCTGATGAAGCCATAGAGGGGCTTGACCAACCACGGCAAGGCTGAGAACCCAGATATAACTGCAGTCTAGAAAACACAAACTAAGTTAATCTCTGTACCAAGACATGATGCACATTTATTTTTCACACAACAAAAGTTCTAAGGGAATGCACTTGATGTACTCATCCTGCTTATGCTCGAGTGAAACAAACGCACATATGCCTGGAGATTGAAAACTGAAATGGACTAATATCTGGATGAAGCAAACGGAGGACTTTCACCACCATACCTCTGCTGGCTCAAGATGAAGATCGTCTTTTAAGTAGAAGCTGACAGCAAGCCTGGAAAGGCCTAAAACTCCTTGCACGAAATAAACAATAGCAACAGCCACATTATCAGGGGACAGATCAACCCCAAATACTTTGACGTATCTTGACTTGGACATGCTCTTTGAATGGCCTTCTGTACTATATTGCCACCCCTCGTGGCCTGCATTCTGTGTGTCCTCTTCTTTCAAAGTTACTTGATATCTTGGTTTTGCATTTCCTAAAATAGATAACGTGATGAAAATGAAAGCACAACCTACTTGACATCCAAACATTACAGGTAGCTTACTTTAAGGAGCAAAACAGGAAAGAAAAAAAACTAGCCCAATGTTACGGGTCACTATTCTGTGATTATCATTATGCTAGGCTTAGGAATTGCGTTATCTACAAGGCACGTGACAAGTGCCAACTATCCTATCTAAAAGGTTGGTGCCTTGGTGCTATAACTATGCAAACAAAGTAGAGAAATGTCTTCCAAATGTTTTCTGGATGTATAAGAAAGTCCTGCAACTGCAACAAGAGGTCTCGATGCTCCCCCAAACAAATTTATCAAGTTTCCGGAAGTTAGCTGTGGAAAATTGAGTCATAGTACATTAGTACTCCACTGGTGCTTGCTTCCTCAGACAACCGCATCTCTCTCTCTCTCTCTCTCTCTCTCTCTCTCTCTCTCTCTCTCTCTCCCCCGCGCACCATCCACCCCCCCACCCCAACATTTTCTTATCCGCCTCCCCTTCCCAGTTCACAC
>Ga0182004_10001077_pt1 | contig 19185 bp, 18 predicted proteins | sample Sormic07211540_1_FD_120479 | JGI IMG/M metagenome (GOLD analysis project Ga0182004, IMG submission 120479) | Endophyte microbial communities from Sorghum bicolor roots, Mead, Nebraska, USA - 072115-40_1 MetaG | ecosystem: Host-associated > Plants > Roots > Unclassified | place: USA: Nebraska...
TCCAATGGATTTCACCAATTTCTTAGCTTCATGAAAGTTTCTAGGTAGATTTGAACCCTCAGGGAGTGCATCATTAAGTAGATCTAGTAGTAGGTTCATAGATCTATCAGTCCATCCTCCAAGGAGTTTGATGTGGAGCAATCTAATTAGGAACCTTAGTTGTGTATATTTCTTGCAATTTGGGTATAACTCTTTGCTATTTTCTGCTACCAAGTTTTGAAGGACAACTAGTTCAGGATAAGTCTCCAAAGTTGAACTATTATCTTCAAAATCTCCTCTGTCATCTAGACCCGCAGCTAAGTCTCTAAGCAAATCAGATATTTCATCATCCTCACTAGAATCCTCTATGACGTTAGCATCATCACAATTCCCATGATTCACAGAAGAGCTAGCTTCTCCATGTAAGTTCCATGTTCTATATCCTTTTAGAAACCCATCACAAATCAAGTGCTCACGAACTTCACTTGCCTCTTTCCAAAATGAGTTTACACACTTTCTACAAGGGCATAATATCTTACTGCCTACTGCAGAATTACTAAAAGCAAAAGCTAAGAAACCATTCACTCCTTGCAAATATGTCTTGGTGTGCCTATGTGAAAGTCTTAATTTAAACACCATTTGACATGTATATAGAACTTTCAATATTTGTGAAATTATTGGTTTTTACCTAGCATTATCATCAGTCGATGTTTTATCCACGATCAACCTTCACGCAAGACATCAATTTCAATATAAAATAAAAAAACATATCATAAGCACGAAAATAATCACATAATTCCACAATATAAAAAAGAGCAACAACTAGGGAAACAGAAACCTACTTATACAAATAAGTAGGTAACATATTTCTCTTATTTTGGTTCACTTTTTTAATTATTGTAGCTAATCCTTGTCTCACTATTATTATAATCACTATCTTGACCACTAGCATCTATATGTAGAACATACTGATCTTTTACTACAATATAAAAGAATGTTGCCTTCCATTTTTGTTAGTTCCATCTATTTAGAAAAAGAAGGAACATCTACATGCTAACTTTCTGTGCTCGCATCCATGGAAGCCTGACAAGAGGGCCAAGGGCTAGGGGGAGAGGATGGGAATAGGGAAGAGAACCATTACCAGATGCGTGGGTGGCGAGGGGTGGCACAGCGGCTGCGACGGACGACGGTGGCGGCTCGGGCGCAGGAGAGGGCCTTCAACTGGACGGCGAGGATGGCGGCTCGGGCGCGGGAGAGGGCCTTCAACTGGACGGCGAGGATGGTGGCTTCGGCGGCAGGAGTGGTCCTTCAACTGGACGACGAGGACGGCGGCTCTAGCGGCGGCCACGACAATGGCGACGCGCCGGAGACGGTGGCTGTGGAAGGCGCCTTGGCCGGCCGTGAGCGGTTGCGGGTTGAGGGAGCGCCCTCGGCCGTGTTGCGGTGCGGAGGATGAGGATCGATGGGCGGCGCTCTCGGTGGATGTGTCCGTGTGTGTGGGCGGCTGAGGAGAGGATGGCGGCGGGTGTAGGTGAGGATGGGCGGCAGCTGAGGATTGTTTAGGGTTTGGCTGACACTGACTAGTGGGTCCTCTAAATTTTAGTACGCGGGAGTGGGCTGGGCCAAGCGCGCCAAAGTGAAAATGGGCTATACCGACCGATGGTTGGTCTCTAAGATATATCTTTAGCGTCTAATATTATGATGAGGACTCGTAGCGAACGATGTTCTGCCCTTATAAATAATTGTAGTGACCAATGATCAGTTACAAATTTATAGCGACCGATGATTCAACACCAATAATAAGTTTTAGCGTCTATTGTCTGACGGTATAGATTGACTGTGGTATAGTGGACACCCTGAGCAATGGACTTAATGAGAACTTTCTTTCCTCCCAAGCTGAGTGTTTTTATTTAGAATGCCGGCTAAATAGTCAGCATTCCTTTGTCCGCCTTCATCGTAATAAGCGAGTTGAATTGTTGGTGCACCCCTACACACTTTTCCCCTTTCTAGATCTCCCCTATCTTCAGCTTTTCTTATTACAGAGGACAAATCTCAGAGAAACAAATATGGTGACTATGGATCACCTTGTCGCAAACCTCTTGTCCGTGAAGAAAATCTCTGTATCAAACAAAAATCATTTGCGCTATATATTGCATTCAGTTCGGAAGGTGGGATTTTTTTGTTCTGTTCATGCATTTCTCGATGAAATTGGATTGATTCCTGTGAAATGCCGACATGATTTCTGCGAGATGGTGCGTTCCAAACAAGTCCCCAGCTAACGAATCCTGTGCGTTTGCTAAATTGCTAGGGATCCGACAGCTAAATACGGTTCCTCTAGAAGAGAGTAATTAATAATCAATACTTGTAATTAATAAGGGCACTCACAATGCAGACTCTATCATAGAGTCTAAAATTATTTATTACCTCGAACAGTGTGGACTTGAAGTCTAAATAAGACTTGGAGTCTTATTTTTTCTACCTCTTTCTTCAATAAATATGCTGCCACATTAGCAAAATACCATAAATAATATGTAATTAAGTGTCTTGGACTCTATGATAGAGTCTTGCATTGTGAGTGCCCTAATAATCCTCCATGCGGCTTTGCGCTATGGAGGGGCAATATCGTCCATCCTAGACCGGATTCGCGTCCATGCCCAACCAAGCGAGAGAGAGAGAAATAAAAATAAAAACACAAGTGGGGGAGTATTAATACGGCGCCCTGGCAAAATCACAGAAAAACATGGTCTTGGTCTTCTCCTCCCACCCGCAGGCGGCGAAGTAGCACAAGGAAGGGGTCCAATAAAAAAAAAAAAGAAAAATCGCCACCGGCGGCGGCGACGGCGAGGCGGCTGCGGCGGCATCGGCGGAGACAGCAGCGGGAGCCGCGGCAGGGAACAGGCGTTCTCGATCGATCGGCCTGGCCCGGCGCGGCCAGAGGTCCAAAGCGAAAAAGAGGAGCCACCAGGAAATTTCTTCGCACCGAGGCGCACGCAAGGAATCCACCGAGTGAGGGAAGCCATGGGACGGATGGGTTCGGATTCTTCTAGCTGAGTCCTGGGAACTCACGCGCAGGGGAGTGGACAGGAGGGAGGAAGAGGCTGACGCGGACGCGGCGGCGCTGGTTTTGATGAGGAAAGCTGGAGCAAAAGGTATTTGCAATCCTAGATCTTAGAAATCTGAGTACACTCCGCGGCTGCTGCTGCTTTGCCGGCCGCCGCTGCCCCGACGCCCCGATTTGGCGGGGGTTGTGGTTCGGCCGCCGCCGCCGCCGCCACGGAGATCACCCTGGGTTCCTCTGGTTTCTTCATGTGGTGTGGATGAAGAACAGTTTCTCGCCCGTCGGACTTCAGATCTGCTCTGTCTCAGGGATTCTGGACTGCTGACCGCGGATTTCTCCTCAGGTCAACTAACGGGCTTGCAGCAGTTCTTCGTCGTCTCTACTGGTCCGCTGGAAAGGAGGTGTTCATCGGAAATCCGACCCGATTCCAGATCTACCTGCCTTACGTGGAATCAGTTGTTTCCAAAAGGAGAGAAATTGGTGCTCTCTGGGGTGAAGGCCGATGGCCGATGTCTAAAGGCTGTTGACTTGATTTGGCAAGGAGCTGTTGGTGTTAGTTCGTGGGTACTCGGTTCAACTCAGGCGGAAGGACATTGGTTTTGGTTAGCCTCTGGCTTTCATTGCGTGCTGCAGGATAAGATTGCTTGCTTGTATGTGCTGGGCTGGATTCTTTCTCAAGTGCATTGGGAGGGTTCAAGTACTGGCTGATGATGGGTGACCAGTGGTGGTGGCATGGCTGCGGAGGCGTTCTATAGTTTTTTACCTCTTGCTTATGTGCATGCTATGTGGATTGATGCTATTATTCTTCAAACAGTACCATAAGCTTTGGTGGTGTGGTGCTCAATATTCCAACCTTATGTTGTTTTTGTTTTCCAGAGGGATCAATTGGATCCAAGGGTGCGGTTGATATGAATAGTTCACATGTTTCCACAGCAATAACAAGAAGACCATCGAATTTGATGGTATGCATACAATTTGCGAACACAGTGGTTTCTGTCTTGCATAGACTGTGCCTAGCCAAAAGCTTGTTTTAGATCAATTTGCTAAAATACCAATATTTTCTTCATTGTATTCTTCACTTTCTGCTGTTGTGGATCTTATGGTTAGCTTGGCTGATTTACAGATCAAATTTTGCGCTTGCACTGGAAGGCTATCATCTTCATCGCAACATAATCTTGAGAACACAGATATTTCAATGACCTGCAAAGGCTGTACTGGTGAATCAACTGCAGACAGAGGTGGGCCATTGTGTAGCGGCAAGCTTAAGAATATGGGCTTGGAGCTCCCAAGGCCTTTAGATCTTGAGGTTAGATGGAAGACTGGAAACAGAAGGCAAAGAGCCACCAGGAGAGCAAGGACCTCCTTTGGCGAAGAAACAAGCAGGGATGGATTTGGATCTTTCTATTTATTTGGCCGTGCTACAAATCAAGAGATGTCACAAGATGCTGCAGTCTCTGAATCTGAGAAGGTTCTTACTTTTCTCCATTGAAATACAATGAAATAATTTAGTCAATGCATCCTTTAATGACAAAATTGCTGAATTATCATATTGTGTCTTTGCAGCTTGGAGTATCCATTCTTGGTAGACGCTTTAGTGATCCCATGGAAAATGTTCCTATAAAAAAGAGAAGATTTCATATGGATTGTTCTCCATCACCTCCACCAACTCCATTGCTAGTGGATCCATATGAGAAGATACTGGGAAGCTCTTCCAAAGCTGTCAGATCATATGATAAGCATTGCAAGCTTAAGATGCAAGGAATTGAGTATAAGGAGGAAAACAAAGGCCGTTTTGGTGCCGATGATTTTTCTGGTATTGATATACTAGCTTCTGCTGCTTGTGAGAGTGAGATGGATGGTGAAATGTTTAATGGGGAATGCTCAAAGTTAGCTCACCCCCCAGAAGAAAGGAAGCTGGAAAATACTACTGGTAGCAGCAAATTGAGTCTATTACATAACATGGAGGATAAGTTAAATATTCCTGGTACTTCACATTGCATATATGATAGGCCTCTCGGGCCTTCTAATTCTGCTCCAGATATGAAGTCCTTGTTTGTTGCCACACCAACTATCTCAGAAAATCTTGTTGAATCGGCATATGCTCCCAAGGTTAATTGTTCGTCCTATTCTGCACTGAACAGTGCAAACAAAACAGAGATTGTTTCTGATGCTAAGTCTTCAAGTGTTGCAATTGCGAACAGCTCAGACAATCCAGAAAAAACTATAGGATGCTCACAGGATACAGTTGTGCAAACCAACCATGGCAATGCTTCTCGTGATTCTAGGCTGCACTGGGATCTTAATGTTGCCATGGAGGCATGGGATACTGATTGTGGTGATGTTGATGATCCTTTAGTTTCTACTGTCATTGATCATGATGATGCTAGAAATGGCATGGAAAAACCAGGGACATCTCATCATTTTGAGTCAAGAGACGGTAGTGTAGCTGATCACTCTGTTGACACAATTCATATGGCTGATGCACTGAAGCATGTGTCTGCTAATACGAATGATACACGCGATTGTACTGCCGATGGTTTGTCTCACCCTTCGCAAAACTTGCAGCTATTGGAATCTGGATCTGTAGGGAACGATGCCATTGCAGAAACAATGGATTTGCCTGACCAGCAGAATAGCAGGTTTGCTTCCGTTATGGATTCACACATTAGATCTGATCTAGAACCACATCTTATCATGGAGCATTTCGCTTCAGCTGCAATTGTGGGGAAAATCGATGGTTCACATCCCCAACCTGTTCATTCTGAAGGTTTGTGTAATATTATGTCTTCTATGAATGTCAATGTTGGAAGTAATTCACTTCAAACAAGTGAATTGGGCACCACATTAAAGCCTTTGGCTAGCAGATTAGTTTCTGAGGAAAGCACAAACCATCCAACAGCCGTAATGGATTCACACATTAGATCTGATCCAGAACCAGCTCTTATCATGGAGCATTTTGCTTCAGCTGCCAATGTGGAGAAAATCGATGGTTCATGTCCCCAACCTGTTCATTCTGAAGGTTTGTCTAATATGTCTTCTATGAATGTCCATGTTGGAACTAATTCACTCCAAACAAGTGAATTGGGCACCACACTAAAGCCTTTGGCTAGCAGATTAGTTTCAGAGGAAAGCACAAACCTTCCAACAGTAGGCACTTTCCATAAAAAGGTTACTGACTTTGGTTGGAGTGATAATAAGCTTGAAGAAGCTTCTGAACAAAGCATATCTGAATCTAAGAACCAGGAGCTTTTGGATGTTGATTCAGGAACTAGTAAGAAGGGTGAACGTGACACTGATATATTTTATGCCAACAAAAGAACCAAAGATGCAGAAAATCTCACTCATCCAGAGGACAATCATGGATCTTCTGATTGTGATATGGCTCATGCACATGAAGAAGATGGTGCTGTTGTAATGATTAATTCTAAAGACTCTTTAATTACTTGTGCCAACAGTAGCACTTTAGAGACATATCACATTTCAGATGAGGCTCATCAGGTTCCTGGCCCCAGTTCAGAATGCCACAAACCGGAATTTATTACTGATGCGGGCAGCATTGTGGATTCAAAAGCAGCAGACAGCTACCAGAATGGTTGCAAAAATGAGCTTGGGAAGGTTGTATCAAATGTTTGTTTAGATCAATGCTATGAAACTGACATATCACATATTAGCAAAAATCTAGCTGGGGTTGAAGAAGTTGATGTTGAGGAGGATGATTCTCAATATGAGGACGGGGAATTCAGAGAATCTGATGATTGTTATTGGGTGGGTGATGGATATGAAGAAGTTAAACATGCCAATTTGCATTATCAGGTATCAGATTACAAGAATGAAGAAGCCACTCCTGGCCTCACGCCTCTCCATACTGATTCTGTTGCAAAGAATGTGGTTATTCCTGTTTCTAGTTACAATGGAACACAATCTAGAAAGGAAGACATTGCTGTTTCACCTGTCTCATCTAAGCGTTCATGGTTAACAAACTGCTTAGATGGTGGACCTATTGCTGATGGAAAGGCTCAAAGTGTTCACTCGAGAGGTGATACTAAGATGTATGGGTCAAACACAGGCCGTGTAGCAGTTAGATCTGCTACAACAGTCAGCCAGTCTGAAAGGTGCAATGATGCCCTAGGTGATGATATGTTAAATATCAGAATGAAGAACACAGGTTGGGATATGATGCCTGAAGATCAAAAGCACTCTCAACATGATGCAAGGGACGTGACTGATTCATCTAACCGGTGTGTTTTGAGCTCAGATGCAGCTAGAGATGATGAGTCGCTGCGAAAAAAGGGACTATCGAATAGAGATCTTCAACGAGTGGAGCGGCAAAAATCATTTGACAAACCCCAGAGGAATGAACTGAGCAGGTATAATTTCTTAGTCACTTGGTTTTCTAGCCTTGCAGGTTTTTCAGTTCCTAATGATTTAGTGTCTTGACACCATTGACTAATATCATGATAATCCTTATTTTATGCAGATCTGATGATGGTTATGGCTCAGGCTCAAAATCTGAAAGGACAATGGACTCTCATAGATCACATGGCATGTATGGCACATCACGGCATGTTCAGACAAGCGGCCGGGGGGAGTGGGTGGAAAATTCAAAACATCCTCGTTCTACTCGGCGCAAATCACCTGAATATTATAATTATGACCCACCAGGTCCAAGGAATGCTGCAGAAGCTGCTGTCGCAAAGATGGAGAGCAGTGGCTTTGTTGTTGCACCTGATGGCACTCTAGTAAGAGCTGTTGATGCTGCAAATGCTGGTCAGATGCCCAGAAGGATGAGAAATACTTTAAGTAGCTCAGGCCGCCTGATTTCGGGACGGGGTTCCCCAATTGATAGGGATGGAGCTTGCGGGATGTCCAGAGGTCCTGTGCATGCTAGGGAAGCATCTCCAGAGCGCCACTTTGGTGCAAATAGTAACCGGTCCAGACGATATGGTCCTGAGATGGAGAAAGATCATACTACTGATGGAAATTTGAGTTCTGTCCGTTGCTTGTTGTCCAGTAGACAACAAGGCACCCCGACGTCTAGAGCATCACTTAACCTTTCCCGTGCTCACAGCAGATCTCCTTCTGGGTCCAGGTCTCGGTCCCCACATGATTGGGCACCTAGGAACAGAAGCAAGATCATGGCAAATGTAGGTTCAACTTTAAGGAGGCATAGTAGATCTCCACCGAATCACATGGCTAAAGGTAGAATTGTGAGAATGGCTTCACCTCAGAGACAACCTGGATATGATGATCGAGCTATGCGTTACAGTCCACTATCAAGAAACAACACTTACTCCCAGCATGCTTCAACATGGGTTGAGGGAAGGAACGGTTCAGCAGTAGATATTTCTGATGATCATAATAAAAGATATTCAAGGAGAAGCCCACCTCTGAGAATTACCTCACGGAATGACAGATTTGATGTAATGGACTCCCAAGGACGACCACGGTCTGGAGAATTCTACCGTCCAACACAAGGAAGACTTCTTTATGGTTATGATAGGGAAAATAAGCATGACAGAAATGGTGAAGATGAAAGGGAATACTCTGATAGATATGCAAATCATTCTGTCAAGCCATATGACCGGAGTGGTGCTGTAAAGCAATTCAGAAATAATACTGGAGATAAATTTCGGACTCGTATTTCTGCTCCTAGATCGCCAGAACTCCAGAGGAGGGTGAGTCCTCGGAGATTTGACAGAAGCTTTGAGAGGTAGCTGACTAGCTGGCTATGAATTTGCCTTGTAGGACTAAAATGGAAAATAAAGATCTGTCTGGATGATTGAACCGGAAAATGTTGCAAATCCTTGATGGAGTTCAGTCATTGGGATTTGATGGAAGACTCTTGGCAGCACTGCTTTTTTCTGCTTCTGCTGCATATGTTCAAGGCACAGAAATACTGGAACCATGCACTTCTGTAGGGGGAATTCAGATTAACTTCATAATTTTCCTGTTTCAATTTGTAAATATTTATGTCGGTAGCAGAATCACAATCACTTCTTTCAGCTTTATTATAGCTGTTCTTTTTTGTTTCTGATACTTTCTCATGTTTATCCCTTTTGCTTTTTTTCAATGGGCATTATCCCTGTACGAGGTCCATTTAAACATGATGAATCAATTAATTTTGAGCTCAAACACTTGTGTACTTTTTACACTTACGTTTTTCATCTGGCATTTTGTATTATCTCGTTGCCAGTGTACAGTGTTTTATGTGTTGTTGACAATAATTTACAGTGGCCTGTGACCATATTAAACTCTGCTCAAAGTTTGGATGTGAGGTGAATAATTTTTTTCTTTCCTCTACATTTTCCTTCAATGTCATGAAACTGACTTTGATGTCTTCTTCTCAGGAGAAAGGTTGTTGGCTTAGTGCTTTTGACCTTTTGTACATCAAAGAGGATACCAAGGTATTTTGGCCAGAACTAGTTTTGTTCCATTTTCGAGTGTTTATAATAATGACTGCTTTCTGGAGTACTGGAGGAAGTCTGATCATCTATATTCCTGCTGTTAAAAGGATTAGCATGCCATTTTTTTAAACGTATACATAGGAACAATGGACAGGCTCAACCTCCACCTGAATTATCAGAGTATTAGCATATTGTGGCTATTTGTTTACTGTTACGCATTACTTTATGTGATCCAATGGTTATGAATGCAGAGCTGCCATGTTTTGTGCCTTATCAAATGGGCCAAGTGCTGACCTGATAGTGGCATAAATATACGATGGTTTAAGATAGAACAGTAATAATGATTTAAGTAGACAATTGGTAAACAGAGTGAGTACAACATGGTTGACTCTGGGCATGTATATACAATACATATTACATATATCATATATATTATGTAATGGATTTAAAATTTGTACCATTTCAAAATGCATAAGAAATTGTTAAGAATTAAATAACATTTTTTTGACTGTTTATTTCTGTCAGCATGCTGTTTTGTTGATGTGAAATCATATTAAGTTGGTTAGTGTAACGAACCTAAACACTGAAAGTGTGTTGTGTTTCTTGAACATGTGAATCCATTTTGGTCTGTGTTTAAGTCTTACAGCTCAAAATGGATGCTATTGCATAATGACCGCATGCTGAGTAGGGCAAATATCCATTCACTAAATTGTCTTTGGATACGTTTTATATGTTGTCTTCATACTATAGGCAGCATAACTAACATGGAGAAAGTTATCAATCATCATGTTATTTTCCCCCATATTTCACCTGCACAATTGTCTGCAATCTTGTCTAATACTTGTAGTATAAAGAGTGAAATACACTCTGGGTCCCTAAACTTTTCCTGTTCTCGTTTGGATCCATAAACTCTCAAAGTGATCATATTGATCCTTTAATTTTTCAAGTGGTTCATTCGAAGTTGTGTGTTCAGGTCCATGATTAGAATCAACGAGTTGAAAAGTTGAAAGGATTGGATGACCCAGAAACCCAGATTGTCACTTTGAGAGTTCATGGACCCAGATGAGAATGTGGGAAAAGTTTGGACCAGTGGTGCATTTCTTTCTAGTATAAATATGGTTTATGTGGCAACCATATGCAGCATATTATGGGTTTAATTGGTTCAATAGTCCATATCTTGTTATGACGTTTTGCAAATGGCTTATGTAGTATTGATGCTAATGTATGTGAAGACAGTTATCCTGCTGATTGAAATGCCCAGCGTGATCTTTGAGGTCCTTAGTTTAATTAAGTCAACGAGGATATTTCTATCCCCAAGGATTCAATCCAGCCACAAGTCCCTCTACGGCTTCCCTGAGCCTAGTCGAAGACCCCATCATGATATGCACCAATAAGACCACTAAATGTCTTTGTGGCACTAATGGTACTCAGAAGTCAATGCGTTATCATTGGTCCAATGCTTCTGGTGAAACCAATTCCAGGGTGTGACAGGCGTGTTCAGGGCTTGGGTACATATTCATTGAGGCATGCTAATCCTATTTACTTAGGATTAGTATGTGAGCCACTTGCTCTGATGGTGCACTCAGAATGCATAAATCCATTACATGCAAGTGAAATGGTTTATTTTTTTTCCCACTTATGTGCTTTGGATAGTGGCGATTTTCTGGAACTTGCGACTCTTTCATGCTTCATGGCAAGATGGAGGCCCTAGTTTTGTTGTGTGCATGATAAATAACTTGAAATTCCAAGTAAGATTATAGTGATTTTACACATTTGTTGGTCATATTTAAAATGGATGCCATATTCTGCATCTCAATTGATCCTTGTGTTATCATGGTTGCAGTGTTGTGTATGCCAAATTGCGGTGGTCAAACTAGGAAAGGTAATAAAATGGGTTAGAAATGAAATAAAAATAGTGCTTTTAGTACTCATTAATCCGATTCTATACTGCAGCTATAGTGCATAGAAAGCTTTTAGAAGCTTAATAATTCTTTAGCTTTGGATGCATTCACCACATTCTAGCTGCTACACTAGTTTTAGGTGCCTGGGGGCCAGGCTGGCAAGTGATAACCAGTAGTTTGGATTTTAACTGGTATTCCCTGCAATTAGCACAAGGTGTTATCATGAAGCATGTTTGACCATAGAATTTTTTTTAAGGGGAACACATATGGTTCCACTGCAATCATCATTATCTTTGGATCAAACCAGGATCCAAGATACCTGCATGGCAGCTTTGTTTTTGCTTGATTGCTTGTAACACAGCCTCTGTTATCTCATGGCAGTGGTGTTTCAGTTTGTTGTCCTCTCATTCCTTTTTGTTGTTTTCTTTCTACAGCCTTCCTCTGCATAAATTTGTAGGGAGCTGATGGCAACATTTTGTTCACCAGAACACAAACTGTATTCATGGTTGTCAACAAGAGAGATTTGCTGATTTTATACCGGCCTGTAGTTTCTGGTTTTTGATAAAAAAAATGCAAGTTCAGGGCCAAAAGTATCTCCCTTAACAGCCAAGGGCTCCAGTTTCTACGAACACTTGAGCAAATTATTAGACTTTGTGGAGCGTGGGAGTAGGCCTTTGCTTCTCCTTTGTATTTTCCTTTCTTAGCATGAGGTGGTAGCTGAATACTTAGACCTTGGATCCTGTTACTTAAATATATTGTTGAGTTAATTTGAGGTCAGTTGCTGTAGCATGTGTTCCACTTACCTACATTTTGTTGAACTGTTTTTTTTCCTTTTATAATAGTATATATAATAGACATGACTCTAAACTTACCTATCTTTGTTGTAAGATTGATCTGATACACTTTATGATTGTATTGATTTGTAGCTAGTTATTTCTGCAGGTGTTGGGAACGGGCAGACACTGGCTCACAATCTGTGGGTCACACCCCGCACCGCAACTCTGTTGCAGAAGCTTGGAATAAAGCCTGCACATGCCATCTTGAAGCAGGCCAGGATGAGAATCTCCTGAACTTGTTGCAAGCATTTGCTCCTCTCAAGCCTATTCCGGAAAATGCCGGAGGTGTGACTGTGATGCCACTCCTGGACCATCCAGACGGTTTCATGGTGGCTAGTTGTCACTGAAAAGATGTCGTTTCAGGAATCAGGTCTCTCTGCGGTTTGCGCCCCTGAGCAAAGATTCCCAAATCTATTTGGGGTACTGCTAGATCGCGTCTTTGTCTGCAGAATATGTTTTGCCAGCTTTCGTCTAATCACAAGCTGGGGAGCAGTCTGGCAAGTATTTCAAGATATTTGCAACCTGTTTGCTTATAAATTCCACGGTAATGTGTCGTAACATGTGCAATAAATTACTTCATCATAAACGCCCGTGAAGGCCTTTTCAATTAAGTAACAAGGTCAAATGTGCTTAATAAGCAATCTTTTGTGTTGGAGATGTGTGCTCAGTTGAATAGTTTTACATATCAATTGTAAATAAATAAAGGAGCAACTGTCACCTGGTTGCTGTCGAAGAAATGCAAAGCTCTCGTCTCGATCAAGTCTTAGTAGCCTACGCCCCTCCTTCCTGATTCAACAAAGCACCGACATTGTGGAACAACTGCCAGTTTTTGCCACTCAGTTTTGGACTTTTAGTAGGCCTGCAGAGCAAGTCACGCTAATTTCAGTGGGAAGTGTACAACGCTCTGAAGCGAAGAAAAGAGAAACTGCTTGACATGTGAAGAGGTGCAGTGAATGTTTCACAGAAATGAGGCTCAGAGGCCAAATGCATCCGCCTGGCTTGAGTTTTAAGCTGCATCCAAAACGGAGGGAGGACTTATTTCAATGAATTTTTATAATCTCAGCCTCCAACTTTCAGTTTCAGGTGCATTCTATTCAATGAACTCACTGAAAAAGACCTTGTGGCCTTTGACCTCTATTCTATGGTGTCTGGAGGTTTGTGATACATCCTACTAAGACTCTATCTACTCTTCCCTAAGTCACACCCATCTGAAGTGACCACAATAATTTTCTGCTACTTTGTATCAAGTGGACAGTACCAATGTTCCTTATAACGGAGCATATATGGTGCTAATGGTGAGATGACTGAAAGTGAGCAGAATATAGAATAAAGTCACACAGAAATATTTCTTTGAAGGAATGACTGACTTTACCATATGCTTACACAACCGGCATTTTGTTTTTCAACTGCTGAATTCACATAAAATCTTGTTTGCAGTGGAACTGATGACTACCATGGTTCAAATGTCAGTTGTGAATTCAGAACAAGAAAAAAAAAACTTGTTTCTTCTGTAGTCGTGAATTGTGGTAACTGAATGAGTTCAGCAGATATTTGTACCCCCACCCACTGCATGCTTATCATGAATGACTCTAATGAAACCCAGAAGCCCAAATGAAGGTATCAACTGAGATGCCTTTGCCATAAACAATCTGTTTCAATATTGAAGATATGCTGCCTCTTTTCACTTAGTGGCAGAACTGATTGCCACACCAGTTGTACTTAACTAATGCAGTTATCTTAACCATGCCGGTTTGCCACTTTATGCCCAAGCACTCCCTCCCCCCACTAACGCACCACAAACTCACTCTCAAATTTACCAAATTGGCCTCTGCTTTCCGGTCAAAAGTCGGTCAAAAACTACTTTCTTGATCGCTACCGTTGTGTAAACAAACAAACAAGAAACTGCAGGTTGTTCAAAACACGGGCACCATGTTTGGTTCACAGTACTGAATTTAAACCGTTTCCTATGAAATTCCATGATAGGACGAACAAAAGCTGAAACCCCGAATGAACGATGGGACCAACTGACCGAACAAGACTTGTTTTGTTCACACTGCTTGCACAGCCTTGTTAGATGCACATTGGATGTGCCACCTCGTTTACATATATATAAATATACATGCAGGGGGTGCTCTCGTGCAAGCTGCCACTGGCACCGGCACTGGCAGCTGCGAACGGTACAAGGCCGGCATGGCATTGGGCGTGGTCGGCCTCGTGCTCGCATTGCCACTCTTGTTCTTGCTGACAAGGGCGGCATGGATCACTGTCTCCTGCTACTACCTCACGCCGGCGAGGATCCGGACAATCCTGGCCGGCCAGGGCGTGCACGGCCCGCCGCCACGCCTCCTCGTCGGGAACCTCCGCGACGTCTCTGCCCTCGTCGCCGAGGCCACCGCCGGTGACATGAGCTCCCTGAGCCACGACATCGTCGGCCGCCTTCTTCCCCATTATGTCCTGTGGTCCAAGATGTACGGTGAGTACGTAGCTCACGACACGACGCATTGCCGGACGGCCGGTGCCGGTGCCCGGAGGAGCTGACCGGAGGTCGGCGTTTTGCTTGCGCCTGTGCAGGGAGGCTGTTCGTGTACTGGTACGGGAGCGAGCCCCGGGTGTGCGTGACGGACGCGGGCATGGTGCGGGAGCTGCTGTCGTCGAGGCACGCGCACGTCACCGGCAAGTCGTGGCTGCAGCGGCAGGGCGCCAAGCACTTCATCGGCCGCGGCCTGATCATGGCCAACGGCGCGACGTGGTCGCACCAGCGCCACGTGGTGGCGCCGGCGTTCATGGCCGACAGGCTCCGTGGCAGGGTGGGGCACATGGCGGAGTGCGCCCGGCAGACGGCGCGCGCGCTGCGTGAGGCGGTGGCGCGCGCCGGCAACGAGGTGGAGGTGGGCGCGCACATGGCGAGGCTCGCCGGCGACATCATCGCCCGCACCGAGTTCGACACCAGCTACGACACCGGGAAGCGCATCTTCGACCTCATCGAGGAGCTGCAGCGGCTGACGGCGCGCTCCAGCCGCCACCTCTGGGTCCCTGGCAGCCAGTGAGTACGCTACAAATTCCTCTGCTTTCACCTCGAACACGGTTTCTTTGCCCTCGAGGGCATTAATAAGTGTGCAAACACACATCTCAAAGCAGATTCACATTAAGATGATCTCAAAGTAGATTCACATTAAGATGTATGTTTGCACACTTCTCAATGCGAATTCAGTGGTAGAGAGAGTGAGAGCACATACCTTGAGGGCAAAAATAACTTTAGCGAAACGGAGCATCTGAGACGAAGTACCTAGCGGTGCCAGTGCTCACTGACAAGTGTACACACGCCTTTCACCAGTTTTTTTTTAAAAAAATATTTTTTTATGAAACAAATTCCAGGTATTTACCAAGCAAATACAGGCGGGAAATAAAGCGGTTGAACGGGGAGCTGGAGCAGCTGCTCAAGGAGTCCATCGAGCGCAGCCGCGAGATCGCCGACGAGGGCCGGACGCCGTCGTCGGCGTGCGGCATGGGGCTCCTCGGTATGCTGCTGGCCGAGATGGAGAAGAACAAGAACGACGGCGAGCTGGGGTACGACGCCCAGATGATGATCGACGAGTGCAAGACGTTCTTCTTCGCCGGGCACGAGACGTCGGCGCTGCTCCTCACCTGGGCCATCATGCTGCTCGCCACCAACCCTTCGTGGCAGGACAAGGCGCGCGCCGAGGTCGCGGGCGTCTGCGGCGGCGCACCGCCCACCGCCGACCACCTCCCCAAGCTCACCGTGGTAAGCCAAGCCATTGACTACTGCGATCCACGCGTCGTCCCATTCCGTCCACACCACAGCTCACCCATGCCTGCCTGCCTGCCTGCCCGCAGCTGCAGATGGTGATCAACGAGACGCTCCGGCTGTACCCGCCGGCGACGCTGCTGCCGCGGATGGCGTTCGAGGACATCACGCTCGGCTCCGGCCCCGGCGACGAGCTGCGCGTGCCCAAGGGCGCGTCGCTGTGGATCCCCGTGCTGGCCATCCACCACGACGAGGCCGTGTGGGGAGCGGACGCGCACGAGTTCAGGCCGGACCGGTTCGCGCCGGGGAGGCCCCGGCCGTGGGCGGGGCGGTTCCTGCCGTTCGCGTCGGGGCCCCGCAACTGCGTCGGCCAGGCGTACGCCATGGTCGAGGCCAAGGTCGTGCTGGCCGTGATGCTCGCCAGCTTCCGCTTCGGCATCTCCGACGAGTACCGCCACGCGCCCGTCAACGTGCTCACGCTCCGGCCGCGCCACGGCGTGCCCGTGCGCCTGCTGCCGTTGACGCCGCAGTAGGCTGCTCTTGGTGTTCTTGCTTCTTCACAATTTTGGAACATCTGTGTTTTACGTTTGTGATTTTCTTTTCTTTCTTTTTTTTTTGTGTCTTGACTACTAGTAGATGGAGAAAATTTTGTGCTTCGGTTCACTAGCGGTGGTCTGACATATGTAGAAATATAACATAATATTATTTTACTTATTTAGAGTCAACATTTTGTTGACGGTGTTTTTTTGTCAGTGATGAGAAACAATCTTGCAGATTGTATCAAAAATCGAAGTGTAAAAATGTCGCTGAGGGCAGGAGATTCGCCGGAATTGATTTTCCATTAGTTTGGACGGGGCGGGATGTACTTGATACCATAGAATATTTCAAAATCGAACCAAATCATAAAAAGTTGAATCTCATATCTATATCAAAACATAATACAAAGTAAATATAATTTTGTCCGCGGGACAAGACTGTGATGCTGACTATAATAAGTAATAAATTGCCCACTCAGGCACTTAGGATAATGCCGTACAGCTGCTGCATATATTCATCCATAAGTGGGAGCTTAATCTCGAGTTCTCGATAAAGGATTACATTTTTATAATAAATTAGTAGGGTCTACGGATTCCATCCACTAAATTAAGACCCTACAGGTCACCTACTTAATTAATGGGTACAATTAAACTAATTTCTTGAGGCATGATAGTAGGCAGTAGAAATGACTCATCACAAGATGTAGACATGTATATGTCACAAAAAACAAACAAACAAGATGTAGACATACATATATATAGGCCGTGGGCAGGGGGTGGTGGGATTCGAGATATGGGAGCAACCTAAATACCTACTAACCTTTGGTGTCCTTATCAAAAAGAAAAGAACCCTATAATCGTCTTTACAGTACATTTTGTATATTTATTTTGTCGGTGGAAAATAGTCTTGCACTATAGTTATGGCAATGCGTGAAGTGCTTTAGAGAGAAGAAATTCACACCAAAGGCATCTCGACAACACGTATATTGTGTGAAAGAATGAGAGATCATGGATGTGTATTCACCGTTCACAAAATGCATCAATGCTCTTGTCGATTTGGGTACATGTTATGATGTCAACCGGTCTCTCCCAATCCTTGCACTTTTGCAAGTGAGATACCATCAATAGGATCCTTGCACTTTTGCAAGTGAGATACCATCAATAGATCGGACCAACACCAGCAAGTTCCCTCGCTGCAAAATGGGACCAGCTATAGTCAAACACTAGTGTAATAGTGTTTACCTCAATATACAATTCATGTGGCCTTGTTTAGTTCACCCAAAAACCAAAAACTTTTTAAAGTTTCCTATCACATCGAATCTTGTGACACATGCATGGAGCATTAAATATAGATGAAAACAAAAACTAATTGTACAGTTTGCCTGTAAATCACGAGACGAATCTTTTAAGCCTAGTTACTCTATGATTGGACAATGTTTGTTAAATAAAAACGAAAGTGCTACAGTGTCAAAATCCAAAAAAAAATTGGATCTAAACAAGACCTATGTCCTCCCCCATCAATTCCCATTTCTCTTCCAACCTCGCGAGAGACTGAGTTTTCAGAGAAACCAACATCACCACCCTACACTAGTGTTTACCTCAAGATACAATTCATGTGACCTATGTCCTCTCCCATCAATTTCCATTTCTCCAACCTCGCAACGGAATGAGTTTTTTAGAGAAACCAATATCACCATCCTCCTTGTCCATCGCCTTGTGACTCCTCTACAATTGAGGGTGCATGCTCTAGTCAAGCTTCAATGGGTGAACTCAAAACGACTCTTAGTTTCAATCGAATCACACCTTTGTTCATGTTTCTTGGTTTCATAAATTCCCAATCTGAGTCGCAATATACCTATTGTGCTTAAATCTGCTGAGAGCATATCCGTCTCCGCTGATAAACGTGTCGTCTCTTCTAGTCAATACTACACCGTTCAAATTTGTAAGATATGAACTTATGATGATTCTTATTTTCCTCTCTAAAGCACTTAAATTAGTACTTTGGACAGTTGGTTGCTGGACCTGCCAAGCAGCACGGTAGGGGAAGCACCAAATCTTTGTCAAGCATTTGTTGAGCTGGATGAAGTTATAGCAATGGATGTTGACCAGGATCTAATGGGAAATGACCTTGATGTCATGGAAATTGAACTGGATCTCATTCAAGTCGACTAGGATGTAATAGAAGTGGACCAGGATCTCATGGACGTTGACTAATTGTATAACTAGCTAATTTGGTAGAAATCAGGGCAATAATGTTATATTTTTCATAAGGGGTATTGCTAGGTCCACTACAAATGTCTTTGCATCGTTGCTTTTGTATGACCAATGTGGACTTATGTTGTAATGCTGCCTATGAATTGGTAGTCTCTAGAAATTGTAGTTAAATCAATGGTCTTGTATGACCAATGTAAACTAATGGCCTATTCCTTTTGCTTATGGACTAAGGTATTTGTATCTTGATGCAATGCATGTAGCTTGAGGACTTAAAATGTTTTTAAGTTTGACCAAATAACAATAAATATATTTTTATAGTAAATTAATTTTGAGATATAAATATTGATATTATTTTCTATATACTTAATTAAAATTTTAAAAATTTGACAAAAACGTGATGTACAGGGAGTAGATGGTTAGAGTGTTACACTTAACAAGCCGTGATTTAGTTTGTCGCTAAGGCCAGTCTCAATGTATAGTTTCATGGCACA
>Ga0182004_10001078_pt1 | contig 19181 bp, 13 predicted proteins | sample Sormic07211540_1_FD_120479 | JGI IMG/M metagenome (GOLD analysis project Ga0182004, IMG submission 120479) | Endophyte microbial communities from Sorghum bicolor roots, Mead, Nebraska, USA - 072115-40_1 MetaG | ecosystem: Host-associated > Plants > Roots > Unclassified | place: USA: Nebraska...
CGAGACATGATCACATGATTCTACAGAAAACACCAGCTGAGTTTCTCCGGAGTGCTAGCTACTACTAGTCCGGATCGGAGACCAGTAGAAAATAGTGGTTTGGAGCTGCAGGCTATGATCAAATTTACCACAAATATTGGCATGCAGCAGCTTTCTGCCGACACAGAACGTTCGTGTCTCGCCATTTGCCGTACACATGCATACTGTCATACCTCCAGTGCGTGACTTCCTAACCTATCATCATTTGATCTGCCGAATTGTTTCTTTGATTGATAGGGATATAGTTTCCTCACAAGAAGCACCTTTGAGTTGAGATAGGTCTGCCGTCCATATGCAAATGCATGCATGCATCTGCAGGCCCAGCAGTTTTACCCTGGGTTTCTAACCGCGCGCGGGCCTAGCTAGATCGAAGGCCAGAGCCGTCCCGGGCCTAACTTACAACAAAAACGGCCGAATGAACAAGCACATCTGGCCCATGAGACGACTGTTTCCGCGGCGGGGCCGCCGCGCGGTACGGGGTGCGCCCCGCGCCCTCGGCAGCGAGATCGTCGGCGCCACCTCGTGATCTTCTTCGTCTCGTCACGAGACTTGTACGCACGCGCCGTCTCGTCGCCCGCCGTGCCCCCCCCCATCCCGTCACCCCCTGTGTGGTGGTGGGCTCCGGCGGTGCATGGATCCAGCCGAGTGCCGACCTGCCCGTGCCGTCGTCCGTGCGCGCATGCGGCCCCCCGCGGCCGTTTGCATCGGTCGCCTCTGCGTGGATCGTCTGCAGGCTGGATCCCCCGCTCGTCGCCTGGAACGCCTGGTCAAGGGGTGTTTCCGTGACCGTGAGCGTGGCCTAATAACCCAGCACCAGCAGCATCCAACAATGCCACGCTACTGCTTATTGGGCAGCTCTCCAGATAGCAGCGTCTGTACTGTACGTGTACTACACTGCAGCCAGCCAGCACACCTATGACGCTGACATTGCTCTGGGTGCGTAGCGTAGCACGCTCCTGTTCTATATAGTGCTAGGGCACAGCCGCACAGCGGTGCGTGCAGCTAGACTACAGAATTGTCCTGGTGCCATGGGCAGCAGAGAGGAGTGCGTGAACAACTGAAGGAACTACAGGAACGAAGAGCATCTTCACAAACGACACACCATGTGGTAGTTGTACTAGACGTCTGGACTACTGGAGCCATCGGCTGATCGGCAGAGACGACATTTAGTTCCTAAAAGAATTTTTTAATTTTTCATATTTTCCGTCATATCAAATTTTACGACATATGAATGAAGTTCTAAATATAGATAAAAAATAACTAAAAAAAATTTTGCAAAATTTTTTAATTCTCCATCACATCGAATCTTGCGGCATATGTATTGATTGAGTACTAACTATAAATAAAAAAACAACTAAGTGTACAGTTTGCCTGTAATTTATAAGACGAATTTTTTAAGCCTAATTAGTCCATGATTAGACAATATTTGTTAAATATAGACAAAGTTGCTACAGTGTCTATTTTGTAAAAAAAAAGTTGAAACTAAACAAGACCTAGCAAAAAAAATTGAAACTAAACAAGACCTAGCTTGGTCAGGTAAGATAGAACTACTCATACCTGCTACTGCTAGTAGCATTTCCTGAATGAATAAGGCCTTGTTTAGATCCGAAAAGTTTTTGGATTTTAACATGGTAGTATTTTCGTTTTTATTTGACAAACATTATCTAATCATGAAGTAACTAGGCTTAAAAGATTCGTCTCGCGATTTACAGGTAAACTGTGCAATTAGTTTTTGTTTTCGTCTATATTTAATGTTCCATACATATAACGCAAGATTCGATGTGACGAAGAATCTTAAAAAGTTTTTGGTTTTTGGGTGAACTAAACAAGGCCTAAGCCTTTCCTAAGCCCTAAATCTAAACGATGTAAAATAAAAACCATACTTAAAAGTCTTAAACTGAGGGGCAGGTTATTAAAGCTTGTCAAGCATGAATCCCAAAACTCGGATCCATCCTCGTACCTCGCTCCATATGTTATTATCCAGGCATATCAAAAACATCGATGTTTCATGCGGAGAGCAATACTAAAGAGTTCAGCCCATTAAGCTCGTTTCTAGGCTTTCTTGCCTTGAATATTTCTGTCAGTTGTGCATCAGAAACCTGGAAACCGCAACTCATCTCCTCTTCAAATACAGCATTGCGACAAGCATATGGAAAAGAGTGGCAGATTGGATCGTCGCCCCAAATTTGGCCCCGAACATGTGGAATCAGAATGCGAATATGCAGGATTGGATCCTAAGCTTGGTTTGGTTGATGGAGTGCCACTGTCAACAAAGGAGGCGCTAAAGTCATTGATAATGTTAGTTATCTCGGAAATTTGGCGTGAGCAGAACAACATAATTTTTCAGAAAGACGTGCAGGTCCGTGCCACAAATTCTAAGCGCTATACAGGATGAAGCGACGACCTAGGCTTACGCAGGAAACAAAGGTTTACAGTGGTTGCTTTTTACATCGATCAATCTTGACGCCCATGGGCAACAAGCTATAAATAGGGAGGTTGTAGTGCTCCCTAATATGTAATCTCTTAATCATTTTTCTAGGGGTGGATTGGGGCTCATAGACTGAGCTCTGAGCAAAAGGAGTAGTGACTGGCGCATCTTACGCCATGTGTAAATGTTTTTAAATCTCTTGCTTATTAACGAAAACCGATCTTTCGGATCTTTCGAAAATAAAAGACAGATAAAGCTTTGTTTCCCATGCGCCAGCATGTAACTCTCTTCTCATTATTACTTGAAGCCGGTCAATGTTCCAGATCTTTTCGAAAAAAGAAGAAGCGCTCGATAGATATCATCTTATAAATCCCGCACTGTTCTACGAGTATCCTCTGGGTCATATTTCAGCATTTGCAATGAAATGTTTCGGTTTTACCTTTGCTTTTCATTGTCTTCCCTCTCTGCATACTGGCTCTATTCTAAATCTTCCCCTTCTGTTGCCATATTTAGCCTTTTATTTTAGGAAAAGACTTATTCATTTTCATTACACCACATCGGTCTTACCTGGAAGTGAAAAGTATATATCAGGCAATTCTACGCAGACAGAAAGCACAGGATTGAACACAATCGAGAAATGAGTGAAAAGCAACACTTATTCAGCAAAGTTTTGGTGTGGCTACAATATCTTCGAGTTGATTACAGACAAGGCCACCGAGCTGATGCATCAGGGTGTCCTAGTGCCCGTACGAGTTCTTGGTAGTAGTATCTGCCAAATGCTCGAATTCAGTACTGCCCATCAGTAGCTCTTCAACAGCTTTCTGAAAATATAATATCGTATCATTGAGATTCACACTGCTACACACGAACCAGAACAGTAATAATAGTAAAAAGTAGAAAGTAGAAACCTCGTGAGCTTTTTTGCATATCTACCTTAAAACACGCCAGTGCATATTGAACATCGGTATCTGAAATTTGGTAATGAAGGACATGGCACTGCATAAATAAAGGAGGTCATATGAATAGTTAGAATGGTGAATGGATGGTATTGTCTGGATTTCAAAGGACTGCTGAATGCTGATATTGCTAATTTTTGTAGTCTCAATTAAGTTAGTAATGGTAATACTCCAGAAAGTCCAGAAGAATGGTAATACGCTAGCATCAACAAAGATATTGAAAATGCTAAATCATATTTAAAAACAATGTACATGCTAAATCCTAAACTACTGATTGCAACTTCACCTTTTTCAACATGCTAAATCATGCTAAATCTTATTTAAGAAGTACTTACTGAACAGCAAAGGAAATTCACCTTTTTGGACTCCTTGGATTTGCAAGCACATTGAGCGTTCCCAGGACTTGGCACAGCTTGTCAGATGCGTGAATCCACATTATCCAAGAATACCTTACAAAGCATATGTATGTTACAATTGAACCTCTACAGTTACATATGTAGTGGTAGTGGATAATGACAAATAATGTAGGAGGCTAACCATATTGGTCTCGACTGAAGCTGAATCCACTGTGAACTGTTCAATTTTATTCAGTCCCTCCAGGCAAATGAACAAGAGTGACAAGTTCAGGACTTATAGTCAATGACGGTCTCGATTTGCTTTCGAGAAAATGCAATGGCACAGTGTTTTTTTACCCTGTTGTTTTAAGTTAGGAACAAATATTCCCAGAAAAAGATAAACCCCTTTCCTATTAAACAGCGTACAGCCAGCCAATTCTGACTAAGTTTTTCCCTCAAAAAAATTATGACTAAGTTTTTTTAGAAAAAGAAAAATAAACCTGCCAAAGCTCTAGCCTTTCTGTGGTCATCCGCAGAGTGTCGCGAATGGCAACATGAGCAGCAGCACAGAGAACTTCAACCTGCCTCATTCCACCACCAGCGTCTTTCGGAGAATTTTGGCCTGAAGGTATTGTTCATATTTCCATTGTAACTTGCAGATCTTCGCAGTACTCTTTTTTTTTTACAATAGTACAACGCTGCGATTTAAACTTAGAAACGCAATTGATCAGACCTTGTCAATGAAGGCCTTTGAACCAACAATAACTGATCCAACGGGGCGCCTAAACCTTTAGACAGGCATACCTGAAGTAGATGCACCAACATACATGTATCTGTAGTCCATTCACATGTAAGTAGGGTGTAGCTGAGCATAGTGCTCTGAAAATTCGAACATACCGAAACTGAATCTGCGGCTTTCACAAGTCTGTCCACAGGAAATCCAAGTGCCTAGTACAATGAATATATATAGTGGATAAGAGCTAGGACGCATGCACAGATGTCCAAAACTTTTCTAAGTGTGGAGGCAAAGTACACATCTTATCTTACTGGTTTATTTCAGATCTCAATCCTCTAAAATTGATATCTGAATACAGTCCCCCGCCGCGAGACCTGATTGCAGCGACGACGATCCCGTCGATGTCCATGGTGCCATGGGCGTTGTTCCTGACGGTCTTGGGGTGCACGCCGCCGACGGTGGAGACGCCCGCTGTTCTCGTAGAGGTGGATGTGCGAATCGTCGCCAAGGATGATCGACCTCGCTGCCCCCGACGTGGCAGTGCGCGCGCGAGGACGGAGACGGAGACGAGGTTGCCCATGGTCCCCGACGGGACGAAGAGCGCGGCCTCCTTGCCCATGATCGCCGCCATCGCCTCCTGGAACCGCCCGCGCGGTCGGGTCCGCGCCCCGGACGCCGTCGTCGACCTCGGCCGCGGCCATGGCGGCGCGCATGGCGTCGGAGGGGCTTGGTGACCGTGTCGGACCCGCAGGTCCACCACCACATTGGTCGCCATCCTTCCTGCTCATGCTCTGCGTCTGCGCAACCCAACTGCAGTGCTGCACCGGCACCGCTGCAGCGACAGAGTATCCAGGATGAAACGGACCTGGTGAACTGAATCGATGTGTGCGGGGTGTCACGTCCCGCAAGCGCAACAAACTTTCGTATGGATGGTTTGCCTTTGCTTTTCGCTTTTTGAATGAAAAAACTGACAAATCTTTCGCGCTATTAGAAGGACCGCCATGTGTGGGCTCTGCATCGTGTATACCATGATGAGATGATGACGATGATGATGATGATTGAAGAGGACGATGATGTGGATTACACTCTGGTGAGGAAGAGGCCTACCGTATCTGGCCTACGAGCACAGGGCTGTGGCGGCATCCGGCAGGCCAACGTACGTACAGCCCACCAATACTATTTTCAGCCCATATAGGCATACAGCCCATCCAAATTGGTCTACGTCAACCTTCATGGCTGCTTCATCGTAAAATCTGTTACCGATTCCGGCGATGATGCACTGACAACCACCGCCTACCTTGCCCCCACCCGCAGCGCACGTCCCTCTTGAGCAGATCAAAAGCTCAACGGTGGCCATATGCCTCAACATGACACCTAGGTTCCCTCCATCTTAAACTATAATCCTAAGTTTAACCATTCATCTTATTTAAAAAATTTATACAAACATAATTAAATTTAAATCATTAGTAAAGATTAATAAACCAAGGCACAACACAAAAAGCAATATTTTGTATAAATTTTTGAATAAGACGAGTGGTCAAACTTAGTTTGAAGAAAGTCAAACATCTTATAATTTGAGATGGATTAAGTAAAATTGGTGGCCTAGAGATTGTCTGTAAGTAATATTTTGCACAATTTTTTGAATAAGACGAGTGGTCAAATTTGGTGTGAAAAAAGTCAAGTGTGTTATATTTGAGATGGATTAAGTAAAATTGGTAGCTTAGAGATTGTCTGTAGAGATCACTCATGCCACACAGCAGGAATGTGTGGTTCAGCGTTCAAACAAGTGCCTAAAGTAGAAAGCAAGACGAAAAACAGAAGAATGCAACAGGTACTTTCAATTTGGTGAGGGTGGAGAGATTGATGGGATTACAAGACCACTGATTTGCATTAGGAGAATGTGTGCCCTTACCAATCCAGGCGTATAGGATTTTCTTTTTTTTATGTGTGTGTATATAAGTATAATTGATTGTCTAGTTATGACATGGAACAGGACATATGATCTTCATACTATACGCCAAAAATTCAAGATTCCCATGCATGATAGCCTGGCAATATGGGCATATGGCTGGAAGATACAGAGATGGATCGATGGCCGTAGCTATTGAGATTGATTCTCGCTTGATAGCAACGTTTGTCTTTTGGAAATTCAATTATTTTTTAAACAAAATATATTCGAGGGGCTGTGAATTCTAAAAATCTCAACCTGCCAAAAGTTTTTATTTCTACTTACCACAATGTCAGCTCTACGAGACCAGGTCTGCTTACATCTCGATTGGTCACTCAATCATAAATTTCTCTAGCCTAAAAACGTTTAACTTTAGAGTTTTTTTAGATATGGGCTTTCAGAAAAAAAAATCGTAGCTTTGTTGGTATGAGTATCCTATTAATCCTATTAAGCCCTAGACCAGAAAATTCTTCCCGAGTGCGCAACGAGTAAGGATAAAGTGTGTAGAAAATACTGGTATTGGTTTGTGAGGATAGCCTATGTCTTAAAAAAGCTTTCAGGTATAAGTAGATCTGGCCTCGTAGATGTGGGACATTACATTGGTCATGTTAGCCAGAACAGCCTAATAACGGCATAGAGTGTGATTATAAATGTGTTGTAATCGCTGACACAACTAGAACATATAATTTTGTAATTCTTAAGTCGTCTAAGGCTTTGTTTAGTTCCGATTTTTATTTTTTGGGTTTAGGTACTGTAGCACTTTCGTTTGCATTTGACAATTATTATTTAATTATGGACTAATTAAACTCAAAAAATTTGTCTATTTATTTTTTAGGAAAAAAATTGCTAAGTTATTTTTATCTATATTTAATGCTCCGTGTATATACCGCAAGTTTTGATGTGACGGAGAATCTTAAATTTTTTTTTGAATTTTAGGATAAACTAAACAAGACCCAAGTAACTAATGTAACAAAGGTGTCAGTTGTACACAGACAATTGCAACACACAGAAAAATAAAGGACCAAAGTCTCTTCATAGCTACGTACGTCAAAAATGTGGAGTGCTCTACTGCTCCTAATCTAAATATTTGAGAAGAATAGCTACGTTTGTGCTAGCATAGTAGTGTCAATTATGGTTCAAATATTTATCGTGGCTTTTGTAATATATACGGAGTAATATTTAGACTCTGCCAGCTGCCACCATTATGTAAAACCTGTTCCATGCGCCGAGAAACTTCTGCTCAGTGTATAAGCGAGGGAAATCTGGAGCTTTGCAATTAGACAAACAGAAAATTAAACGTCATACATTTCAGGCCAAAAATATATACTTTTTTGTCCCTAAATAAACCAGTTCCTAGAGTTTTAAGTCAAACTTTTTTATGTCTCACCCGGATTTATATGAAGATATAGAAATATTTATGTGGGGGTATAACCTCTATACTCTCATGGTTCGACATGGGCTGTATCATTGGAGATGGCCCAACCTATAAGAGGAAGACGTGCGGTGCACAACGCTGATCGACATGCACCGCAAGGTTACAAAAAAGTATTGTACCAAATAGGATATTTTGCTTGTAGCTCTGTCCCTTCATAATATATAAGGAGGAACGGGGGTCCCTGAAGGACAGGTCATATAGATCTCATCTCATCTCATACAATACAATGGTACAAACTAGACGCAGGACGTAGGTATAAACTTTAGTGTTTGTCTTGCGTCACCATCTAGTTCGTTGCCTCGCGCACCTCCACCCAAACTACTACCTTGGCCATACCCCTAGATAGACTGCCGACCATATTTCGTCGACAATCTATGACACCAAATAAATAAGCACATTATGAGAATATAGTTTCCTGTGTATCTAGTGTAATTAATTTTTATGAATTCAATTAAAACTTAAAAAATGACTTAGGATAACTCTAGGAATTGATTTTTTAAATAATAGAGGGAATATATGCAATTGAATTACATTAAAGGCAATCTTTTTTTCTTATTGAAATGACGAAAACATGAAATATAAGCATCGGGCATGCATTATTTTCTTGAATTGCATTTTCATGTCTGGAATCAGGATGTATTGGCTCCGATTTTATTTTCTTCAAGTCTCTCACAAAAGTATATATTTTACCATTAAATGGATTGTTGGCGTCTGTACTGTAGTTTGCAAAGAAAGCCAGATAAACTTATATATAATCTATTTAAATACGGGAAAAAGAAGAAAACATGGAAAAGAAAAATCAACTAAGGAATTATTGCTGTGAAAGTTTTTCTGACACGAACTAAATTAAATCAGGAAACCCAAGCGTGTGAGTTTCATGTACCAATAAGTTCAACGTATGTAAAGTTCAATCCGGTGAGAATTGTAGGAATTTCCATAGCCGTTTTTTTATTATTTTTCGGTGTTTGTAATGCTTGTTATGTTGCTTTTATAAAAGCAGCGTTTACCTCCATAAATAAAGAAATGTAGGAATAAATAAGTCAGCTGAACAGTCAGAAACCTTTAGTATATTCAGAAACACACATATACTTGATATGGTTTCTCATGGTCATATGAAGCAAATGAAAATGACACCTCCTTGATCAGTAACAGTTCTTGTGTGCCACGCACACATGCATCATGTACTTAAAATATATACAAACATATAGTAGGAGCAAAGAGATACATATACATATATACAGTTGTCGTCATGCAGGTGAACCAAACCATCGATCTATCTTATGCACATATGCACTCTACTTTTTCTTTCCGTTTTTTTTTTCCTTTTGGATTGGAGAGGTGCACTCTTAACAATTTCTAGTAATCTAACCTCACGCTAAGTACCTACTGTACAATAATACTAGAGGGTACTAGTACTAATGGAATCAATTCAATCATTTCCTTCACAATGCCCAGTCCATCTCCCATGGCTGCACCTGCACGTACGTACGCATTGCAATTGGTACGTGCCTCCTCGATCAGTCCTCTCAGCCAGTCCATCCCTGTGGGAACCCCATGCCCCCAATGTTGGCCATGTCCTCGAAGCCGCTGTCGTAGAAGAAGCTGCTGCTGCAGCCGCCGTCTCCTCCTCCTCCCCTGGAGCTGCCTAGCCCCATCATCGTCGGCGAGCTGGTCACTTCCTGCTGCGGGAAGTGATCGAAAACCGACGACGAGGTGTACTGCCACATCGCTCCGTTCATCAGCAACGCGTCCAGGCCACCAATACCGAGGCTCATCAGGTTCTCCTGATGATGATGCGGCGGTGCAGCGAATATTCCGGCGGTAGAGCCCGGCTGGTCGACTACGTACGACGCGTCCATCATGCTGGTGGGCTGGTCCGGCTCCGGCAGGACCCCCTGCGACTGCGATGCGCCGGCAAAGGTCGTCGGCGACGAGGAGCCGCCGCCGTTGTCTTGCTCGCTGTCTTTCCGCTTCTGGAACACCCTGCACAGCACCCAGTCCTCCTGCACGCACGCATGCACATCAGCAAACAGATCGATGGTGTCTTGGCGGCTGGCCGGCCGGCCGGCCGGCCGGGCAGAGCCGATCGATTTGACGCGCGCACACGGACACGGACACGGTGGTATAGTCGTCGTCGACGGGTACGGTACCTTTGGTGGCGTGTGCGGCGAGTCGAGGCGGAACTCGTGCATGACCCAGCAGGACTTGACGCCGTTGGGGGCGCGGCCCTGGTAGAAGACGAGCGTCTTCCTCATGCCGACGACGCCGCGGGTGGCCGGGCTGCGCACCTCGCGGTCCTTGCCGGTGGCCTTCCAGTACCCCGTCTTGGTGGCGCGGTTCGTGCGCGAACCCGTCGCGTACTTGCGGTCCCTGAAGCTGAAGAAGTACCACTCGCTCGCCGTCAGCTTCGCCGCGTCTGACATGCATCATCCATCGAGATCAGACACCATCCAAATGCACAGCAAATTTGTTTGTCAATTATTCAACGTGTCAATTGGCAGCTAGTAGCGTATATATAATAAGAAGAATATGTGTACGAATAATATAATGCATGCTTTGTGTTTAGTTTATTTGTATAGCTGGAAAACATGCTGCCTATATATGTACACAGCAGGTCTGAGATAAGTGATGGATCGATCGATCGGTCACCGGAATGAAATTGAAACTTTGAAGGAACTGAAAGGAAGAATCGTGGCTGTTACTCATGTGACGTTAGCTAGGAAATGGACTGGAATTGAAGGGCGCCATCAAGATGGTGACGAGTCTTGTGCGTTGGGATCAATTAATTCATTCTTGAAAGAGATTACACTCGATGCAAATGGAATTATATATACTAGTATTGATTAATGATCATTATTGCAGATGCATATGGAACATTAGTTTACAAGGATCGACATAACTACACGTACCGCGTACACCAGACAGCATCAACGTACTAGCAGAGCAGGTGACTAGTCCAATCAACATCGGTTTATTTGAAAAAAAAAGCACGGCTCCATCAAACTATGTACTCCGTCCTATATACATGGTTGGTGATTTATTTGTAGTGCTTTTTTCTTAAAAAAAATCATTATTATGTGCCCTCTTATCTATGTTGGGTGAGTCCTACGTACACATGAGCAATGCTGAAGAACAGTATATATACGTGGAATTTGTTTTACACTAAACGAACACACATGTATAGTAATAAACAGAAATCGATCACGAAAGACGTCTCATTGCTTGCTGTTTGTTTTAGAGAATTGGAACATGCATGCATGTTCCAGCCCTCTGCACCATGTGATGCACGCAGCCTTTATCTTTGTTGCTTCTTGCTACTGCCAAGGGCACCAATAATGTTAGCTACTAGATACCTTTAAGGAAAGGCCATGCTAAGCTATACAGGCATGGATATCATCGGCAGCAAAGGTCACACATCGCTTGCTTGGTTCCATTTTCCATAAGCAAACATCGTCCCTTCCATCATGCGTTAGCAGTGATCGGAAACGGCTAAGGTAACGTCATCATATTCTCAGAGCTGTCAATAGCTAGGTGAACCGGCCGAGCTAGTACTATAATGACAGACACGAATAATAGCTATTACAACGAACGAATTAACACCTCATCATCGATCAAGAACCAAGAGGCACATCTATCCATGGAATTGAAGCTTAGATTCGTGGAACATGCACACAACAACCATGAGCAGGAGAGACGAAAGGCACATCATTCATGGGAGATGGAGATAAGAAACAAATTAAAGAGTAAGAGATCGAGATGGGCAACATCAGGGCGGGCGGCGTGCGTGCTCACCTGGAAGCTCCCATGGCTCGCGCGCGTGCAGGTCGACCTCGACCAGCGTCCCCTACGCGGCGCGCTCGTTGGCCACCTTCTTGTAGAGGTAGTGGCACACCAGCTCCTCGTCGCTGGGGTAGAACCTGAACCCCGGCGGCAATGTGGACTCGATCTCCCTCAGCCCCATCCCCTCCTCCCTACCTCCCTGCCTCTGCCTCTGCCTCTGCCTCTGCCTGCCGATAGATGATTCTCTCTAATTTGTAGCACACGTTAATTAGCTATATATATATAGATGAACAAGCTAAGCTAGCAGCAGACTCGATCTATCGATCAACTAATTATCTCGCTCTTGCAGCCTGCCTGCATGCCGAGATTTGCCTTTTTAGCTAGGCTAGAGACGTAGTACTGAATCTATGCCAAGAGCTACTCTAATAATGTGTCTTGAGCGTGGCTGGGTCTCCGGCCGGATCCTTTTAATTTATAGGGACGAGGAAGCCTGCAGGAGAGGCGGGCTGGCTAGCAAAAGAAACCGCTGCTGTGCCTGCCTGCGTGCTGTAGTGTCATGCCAGGCAATAAGCTCCCGTCGCTATCCTCTTGCTAGCTATATCTCCTGGGGCTCGCGGGCTCGCGGCGGGCGCACGTCACGCTCGGCTCGGACGCGCGCTTGCCAGCAGGCTGAGGTGGAAGATTCCAACGCGCGCGCCACTGATCGATCCATGGACGCCATCGCCATGTCGCGCATGCCTCATGCTTGTGGCACGAGAACTGCTGCCCTCGGCCCGGATCGCCCTCTCGCCTGACGAGGAGGCACAGCCTCGCAAGTTATCCATCCCCGCCGGGAAGTCAGTCATGGCGGGGCCGGCCGGTGGATCGATCATGGACGACGGATGGCGAGAGGTTCGAGGCCAACGGTTTCCTGCTGCTCCGATGAGTACTGTATTATACTGTGCTGATCCAGATCCGATCCTATCTACGTGGAATGCGATCGACGATCGAAACTGGCGAGCCTTTTTTTTTGCCCCCCGGACCCTCTCTCGCTTTTTAATCTTCTTTTCTAGACGAGATAAGATACGATGGCGTTTCAGTCAGTTTCCGGCCGGCGGCGGCTTTGTGCGTGATCCGCGGAGGAGGAGATCATCAGTAACCTATGCGGATAAAACAGAGGGGTTCCTTTTAAGGTTTTATCAAGTATGATTGGAGACGAGACGGCGGCGGCGGCGGCGGCGAAGGCAACGTGTGATGGCGTCTGGGCTGGCCGGGTACTGTATGTATGTGTGTGTGTGTGACGGTATGTATGAGTGTGCACCGTTTATTTGGCAGCGATTCTTGGAGCAGGTTTGTCCGAGATAATCGCTCTTCCTCATCCAAATAGCCCGCACAGATTCTGGTGGAGCGTTAATATATACTAGTTTGATCCCCATATGAATGGTTAAGAAAAACATATATCATTACTAGGAAAAAAGGATTTAGGAAACAACGACCTTTTTTATTAAACTACCTCCGAAAATGGTATTGCGGCTATCGTGGATTTGAGTCCGCAGCAGTGATTAGTGATTTGATCAGCGTATCCGGCTCTTTACCGAATGTCAAATAGTTTGCCGAGAAAACAATCGGCAAAAAAAATACTTGGCAAAAAAACTTCTTTATCGAATGTTAAAAAACACTTGTCAAATAAGGTCTTTGCCGAGTGTTTTTTTATATTATGCAAACAAGCCTTTTTACCGAGTGTTTTTTTTGACACTCGGAAAAGATCTTCTTTGCCGAGTGTAAAGAAAAAACACTGAACAAATAAAATTTCAAATCGAATTTTTGAAGCCATAAACAAATTTTAAATCCAAATTTTTCAAACGAGCTTGGATAGAAAACTCCCTAAATAAACTTTATAGATCTTAAAAAGTTATAAAAGTTTGTAGTTTATAATTTTTTTATTTGAAATCATCTTGTCATGCAAAAACTATATTTGAATTTCTCAAATTTAAAATTTGAATTTTATAAATGACCTCGGATAAAGAAACTCTTTACAGAAAAAGTGTAGATCTCAAAAAATTATGAATCTTTGTAGTTGACATTTTTTTAATTTAAAATTGTCTAGGGTCTCGAACAATCAATTTACACGTGGTTTGGTATAATATATGAGAAACCAAAATACAATATAGACACAAGTGACACTGTGGACCTCTGGTACAGTGGTTAGGGATGGAGATACGCGAGAGAGAGGTCATGGGAGAGAGAGGTCACGGGTAAAATGCAGTGACATGTGACTTTGACGGAGATGGATAGACGCTGGCCAGTGGGGGTCTTCCAAATAAAAAAATATTCCTATTTTTTGGGTTTTTTTATTTAAAAATTTACGGGGTGTTTTATTTTACTGACTACCAAAACGACACTTGACAAAGAAGTCTTTGCCGAATAGGGCTCTGCCGAGGCTCCTTTGTTGAGTGCCCGTGGCACTCGGCAAAGAACTGGTCTGCAGTAGTGGCGGGTTGATGCATATGATAGTGGTCTCTTCGTGTTAGAATGCTCAATCAAGTTTTTACAATAGTGGAGAAAGAAAGAGAGATCGTAGCAGAGGGTTGTACAACAGTGGTCTCTATATGAGCCTCATTCCTACATTATATATACTGGACGGCGAGGGGAGTACAAGATAACGTGATTCTTGAAAGTTTTTTGGGTTTTGTGTCCTAATCTGTGGTTGGTGGTGGCACCAGACACTGTCCCTCGTCGACGATCACGACATCTTCTGCTCATGCCTAGAGCTGACCGATGGAAGCTGGAGTTGTCGTTATGTCTTGTCCAGCTTCGTCTTCCTTGTGGCATTCACCGCACACTAAGGACATGGCCACAAACAGTGAGAGGCTGACCTACAAGCCTGGGTGCGCTCTCTTGTGATGACTGCACGCTCATCCATGTCACATTATGTCATTGCCCTAGGCATGACCCTATACCAGGAATGGCCACACAACCTCGCGAGGCATGAAGACAAAGCTTCGATAGAGCCTACCCTGTTGCTCTGCCCGCATATTAGGTTTGGTAGTAGTGGCGAAGCTAGAGAAAATTTAAGAGGTGTACTTGTTTTGTGAGTATATAGATTTACGCCATGTGAGATGTATATATAGTAAAAAATTAATCACTATAACTAAGTTTTAAAATTTTAGAGGATGCATAGGCATCCCCTAATGGCACTACAGCCCTATTTGGTAGATCACTATAGCACCAAAGAAGAAAGCCGCGGGTGAAGATAGGAGATGGAGTGCACCACAAGAAGGGTGGATCAAATGCAATCTAATTGTGCCTCCTATCCAGAGTTGACTTGTCAGGGAGCGACCACAGTCGTGCTTCATGATTAGCTGGGGAATTTCGAAGGTGGAAAAGCGAGGTGACACCCCTACGGCCTAAATATTTTTGATGTGGCTAGAAGCTTGAAGGACCAGCCACATTGCACCAAGATTTTTTTTCGCTTGTTTTGAACAAGTGCAACCGCTATGATTCAAACATAGAAGCTCCTTCCTCACGTGTTCCATCCCCAATAGCACATCAGACAGTCACTTTGCTTAGTTATATATGATGTTGTCTATTTATACTGATACGTACAAATCTTATAATTAATATTTTAACTTGTAAACAATGTTAAATGAGAAAACTTTGAACTATAAAGTTGTAGGTATCGTCAAGCACTAGAACTTCGGTATAGGACATTTCTCCATTTAAAGTCATTTGAAAAAATTTAAACTTTTAAATCCAAGAACTTAATATATAGTATATATTTGGGCCCTTAAACGATCTCAAATAAAAATTCCATCAACTACAAAGTTTTCGATCTCGTCGATCTCTATAATTTGATATACTTCATCCAACTTTATTTGAAAAATTTATTAATTTATTTGTGATCTAGCTATTTTGAAGGACAGATGACTTAGTCAACCTTCTTTAAAAATCAATTTCTAGAGACGGTTGACTTAAGTAAACTGTCTCTAATAACACCTTTTTTAGAGACGAATGACATAAGAAACCATCCCTGAAAATTATTTTTTAATAGAATAGCTCCTAAAAATGTATTTATAGGGGCAGTTTATAAGCTACAGTGTTCCATGGGATATTTACGAACAGTTTAGATTGTTTTTGAAAGAAATATGAGGCGTTCCTAAAAAACTATTCTGTACTAGTGGCATTTGCTGGTTGAAGATTGTAATCTTGTTGCTTCTTGATTAATTGAAGCTCTATGTCAAAAAAAAGGTGACATGGATACATCATTCCAATTTTGTATCCGTAGTACAGATGCTTATATTAGTTTATTAATAAGGAACACATCAAGATAGATGATTTGTATGCGAGAACAACACGGATCAAACATCTCCGATGAGTGTGGATAGAAACAAACTAAAACAATACGGGCAAGGAAAGAGAATGTATTGCAATTATATAACTTGCTTTTTTACAATATCAAATCTTTGATTGTCCACCACCTAAATATAGTAGTATAGCGTGTGTATCTCCAAATGGGATTTGGATGAAGCTAGTGAAGCGCGGCACGCGTACGTATATATATAGGCCCCATGCATATTGAAAAAGCGTGCTCTAATGATAAGTGTACGTGCATGTGTTAGTCCAAAAAAAAGAGATATGCAGCTCGTGGACAAAAAAAAAAAACAACTAGTCGGCACTAAAATACAGTATGAGGAATCGCATCTTTCACATCATTTGCACAGTTGTTACATATTAAGATGATCCAACAAATATGCATGGCATCATCAGTAATAGTACTCATTCAATTTTAAATTGGTTGATCTTATGGGAATATTTTCATGATTACATCACACTAGCCCATGATTGAAGTATTATAACGAACTGACACCTCTTAAAAAAAAGGTTATACTGATTATATATGCATTAGAATTAAGTCACGCCGAATTTATACTCTATATACGGTATAGCGGATCTAGTCTAGTTTTAAAACCATGTTTTCTCTTGCGGTGGTAGTGTGTGTGCTTTCTTAATTACGTCGTTCGATCTCTTGCTGCTTTTATTCCACAATGACATCAGTGAGATCATGGTCTAAAAGTGTCTGTACAAAGGTAGGGAGGGAATAAACCCAAATAAGGTAATGATCCAGTCTCTTTTTAAGCTGGCTGGCCCTGTTCGGTTAGCCTACATTGACCCACAGGAATCATTCCAACTGATAAAAGGTTATATAAATTAGACAAACAATCCAGCTAGGAATAGTTCCAGTGATTGGTTCGCTGGTAACCGAACAAGGCCTAAGCGAGAGCTAGGTTACAAAACTTGGGATTATTATAGCCATAATTGGAGAAACAAAGTGCATAGACAAAAGATATTTAACCATGCATGAAAAATTACACCGTCGTGGTCTCAGATTACAAATCGATCCCCAGTATTCTCCTTTCTCAAGGAATGCACCAGCACTCCAGCAGTACTGATCTTCTGTGCACTTCCTGTGGTAGAGCTACGGCACCACCCCAGATTGCTCCTCAGCTTGAGACCCAAGCAATTTGACTCCCTGTAGTGGTAGATCTATCTCCTCAAGCACATACATTGTACGCTTTCATGCATGCATGGACCTTATAATTGCTATAGTGTGCTGACTGCTGAGCGGGCCGGGTTGAAAGATCATGTTGATTGGCTGGTTTATGGTGTCTGAATCTATTGGTCATTAACAGCGAAAGCGGGTTGCTTGCATGTATGTGGACTCATGCAGTCATGCCATGTGTTGCCGTACAACATAAGTATATATTGGGAGTAGATCAATATACTACTCCCAATTCACTGAACCGACTAGCAGATTCGATCAGCAAATGATGATCACACACATAAAGGGCCGGGGACAGGGCATGGATGAGTTCAGTGTTCACCGAACCAATGCAGTGCAACAACCACACAACAAGAGAATGGCAGAATCCAATGCAAGGAATGAACTCCGATCCATTTCTCCTGAGATCATGTTGACAGTGGCATGATACTTATTACGACACTACCACCGTACCACCAACGATTTGAAACAAGAAAGTGAGATTTGTGTACTTCATAATGAATCAAAAAAATTTAAAAACATACTTATATCCTGTCGCGGTCAACAGAGCAATCATGAGAATCGGGGAAACTCATGTAGCCTGATGCGAAGTAAACGCGAAATGATGATGGAGACAAGCCATTCCGGGTCCCCGGCCGCATCGATCGATCGTATTCGAATTCAGACCTTGTTTAGTTCCTCAAAAATTTTACAAAATTTTTCAGATTCCTCATCACATCGAATCTTTAGACGTACGCATGGAGTATTAAATATAGATGAAAATAAAAACTAATTACACAGTTTGGTCGGAATTGACGAAACGAATCTTTTGAATCTAGTTAGTCCATAATTAGACAATATTTGTCAAATACAAACAAAAGTGCTACTATTCCTGTTTTAAAAAAAAATTTGGAACTAAACGAGGCCTTTCGTAGCTGGATGTTCTGGATGTTTGTTGAGGCAGAAAACAGCAGGACGATGGATGATGGGCCTACAGCCAGGCAGATGCCCGGCCGGATCACTGCAATAACGAGTGGACTTGGTAGAGACACGCGTGAAGTTGCCATCTCGAAAAACGAGTGGACTTGGTCAAAAAATGGACAATGTGCGAATCTTTTGGGGGTGATTTTGGTTTCTCCGGCCGGATCACTGTTTTGTTGCACCAGCCGGCCACCAGATGAGGATGTAATATATATATATATATATATATATATATATATATACGTGTGGCCGTGTGGAGGGATCCATAACAACGATGTGTGAACATACGTGGATAAGTGTTGCAATGTCAGTTTTCATGGTGTGGCAAAATGTGAAAGCTACCGTGTCTCGGAAGTATATATTCTTTTGTTTCTCACTCACGTGAGGGTCATTCCAGTTTACAAATCTTCACATATATATATTTGAACATGGTGAACAAGAATGCAACAAGCTAGTAGAAAAAAAACATTTCCTTAGTATATAATATTTTCTATTTATAGATATATCTATCATATATTCATAAGAAGTGAAAGTAATTGTGTCAGTCATGTCCTAAACCATCTTATAGATATAGACCCCATGCGTATATATAGACGTTGTCCTAGCAATTACCTACTCTCTCTCTCTTAAAGTATAAGTCGTTTTGATTTTCTTCTCTCAACCATTTTGCTATGTATTTAGACACATATTATATCTAAATACATAGCAAAATAAATATTTAAAAAAAAATCAAAGCAACTTATAATTTCAACAAAAGGGAGTATTTCGCGCGTAGTCCAAAGATAAGTAGCAGGCGACTTTTCCACAAATCCACTTTGCATTACGAAAGGGAAACACAAGCCCGAGTTCCGACAAGCCCATCCATTTCCATTTTTCCCGTGCCAGCAACAGCCACATCGTTTAGCGGAAGTTTATAAAATCGAGCTGCGCAAGCAGCCAAAGCAGAGGGAGGGGCACATTCAGCATTCAGGCAAGCGAATGACTGGGGGCGCAGCTCGCATCCCTATCGTCCATCCCTCTTGCAG
>Ga0182004_10001079_pt1 | contig 19179 bp, 12 predicted proteins | sample Sormic07211540_1_FD_120479 | JGI IMG/M metagenome (GOLD analysis project Ga0182004, IMG submission 120479) | Endophyte microbial communities from Sorghum bicolor roots, Mead, Nebraska, USA - 072115-40_1 MetaG | ecosystem: Host-associated > Plants > Roots > Unclassified | place: USA: Nebraska...
CTAAACTGTGTAATTAGTTTTTGCTTTCGTCTATATTCAATGGTTCATGCATGTGCCGCAAGATTCGATGTGACGGGGAATCTTGAAAACTTTTTGCTTTTTGGGGTGAACTAAACAAGGCCTGTTTTCTAAACAATGGATTCATGCGTGTGTTGTTGATCTATTTGAGTTTGCGATTGTTCCTGTTCGGGTGATGAAAGTGTAAACAACACCCGCTGCCATGTTCTTTGCGGTTGCACCACCTGTTTTCTGTTAATAATTACATGCAATCCCTGATTGAATTTGGACCTGAAATATTTAATTTGAGAGCGGTTTCAGTTGCAAGCCGCCAGACCCTTACATTTGAAGCTATTGCATGTTCTCTGGTTGTAGCTATGTAAACAGTGCGATATTTAGTCCGTACCGATTTCGGACTTATACTTTTAAAAAACTAATCAAACTAATCCCTACCGATTCAGACCCGCTACCATTTTAGAACCCTAAACTTAAAAAAACTAACTAAATGAGTTCCAAATAACTCTAAATAGATCAACAACACATGGATAATATTTAATTAAAAAAATACTAGTTTCATATCTAGAGGTTAAGAAATTTTGTGTATTTTTAGAGATTACCCATTTTTTTTTTAAGAATTAAAAATCAGAGGAGCAAATTTGTTTGGGTTTGTAGTTTAAAGTTAACAGTCTGTCGTGCAAATTGAGGTTGAAAAATGGTACTATTAGTGAATGGTGGAAATCATACTAAGGCAATAGTTAGAGGATGCAAATTGAGTTCTATGTTGAACATTAGAGTTAATCAAGAGCTAAAGATTTAGAGATTTTGATCCCTTCCTCAATTCGACTGAGAAATTTGGCCTCTAGTTGGATCAGAACCAGATCATGTCCCAAGTTTGGCTGAGTGAGTGTTTTGTCCTTGAACTTTCCACATCATTTTCGCCAAAATCTCTAGCGAACGTATTGTCCTTCATGATTTTGGCGTGCATTAGACTTACTCGTAAGTACCAAGGGCTTGCTTGGTTAGCTTCTAATTTTTGTTCAACCAAAATTATAGCAAGCCAAAACTTAGGCTCGCCGAAATCAAAGCTTGCTAAAGTTAGGAAAAAACATTGGTTTACATTTGATTGAGTGATGTAATAATAAATTTTTCTCTCATGCAATTTATTAAGAAGTTTGTAGATATATACTTGCCAAAACTTTGGCTATTAGTATGCCAATTTATTTATTTATTTATTTTGCAACAAACCAATTGGTTTGGTTTGCCATGATTTTGGTTGGTAAGAATTGAAACCAATCAAGCAGGGCCTGAGTTGACAATTCCTGAAGGAACAAGATGTGACAAATAAAAAAGGAACAAAATGTGACATTTCTTGACACGGACGGCGCCTTGTACTGAACTCAAGGTTGCCATACCGCATCGCCAGCGCATACATACATACATACATACATACATACAGTATATTTTTTTTAGAGAATAAAGCATACTCCTACATAAATACATACATATAGTTGTAGTATTTTATTTTTTTGAAAAAGAGCAAAGTGCATCTGACTGTTTCTTCTTCAGGCAACCGTACAGGGTGGACCGGCGCTCTGTGCGGCTGTGCGCAGCCGCCGTCAGGGTTGGTGCACCGGGACTGCCCGGGAAGAGGACGCCGCCGTCGTACAGCTGTCCTTTCACGATTCGGGGGCTAGTACACTCTGGATCCTCTCGGTTTCTCCCCCTCTCGGACGCATACGCACGGGCAAACGGGTATCCCGATCCCCACAGGGAAGGGCGGAAGGCTGGACTTTGTGCTGAATTCTCGCCCGTATGCTTAGACATCAGGGCGTTATCCCGTGAAGATAGACTTTCCCCGATCCACCACGACACATGATTTTCAGGTCATTTTTCCTCCTTTTGGTGCCATCTCGTGCGGTACAGATGTACACCTCTCTTGTTTGCTATTGGCCCGTGATGCGTGACTGTAATCACAACACAACTTCTTCTTCAGCGGAGCAGAGCAGGGGAGAGATTCTTTGCTTCACAAGGTCTAACTGTGATAACCTCTTTTAATCTGCCTCTGCCTGCCGCCCTTTTGTTCACCGACTCCATAGTCCATACTCCATATAGTACATAAATATACACCACCTTCAGCTGGCCTAGTGTACAACTACTGTGTTGTTGGCTACTAGTATATCTTTGATTGACAGCACATCAATGCCAAATGTCCAATGAATCCAAACCTGTCCGACCAAATGTGCAGGACTAATCGAATTCTTTTTGGAGTAAACTATTGTCTTGATAATAGCTAAGCTCCACGTTTGGAGCTTCATATCACAGGCTAGGTAGGGTTACCTGGTTCAGCTTCGTTCAGAGCTGCTTTTCTTGACCGGAAAGGCGATTTGGAGTCATGCGATTAGCTATTCTTGCAATAATGGCCCTCCCTACCCTAATTGTTTTCCTACAATATGCTGCCTCCCTGATTGCAAAACCAAGTTCATACGCTAACCATGACAGTTTGTCAGAAAACTAAATTTCCGTTTGTGTGCAGAGGTAAAACACCTGATTGCCTCTGATGAAAACGCCACCGCGACGTGTCAGCAAATCTAGCCAGGAAACAGAATTCGACCCTGTTCCATTGGATTGGCCACGGATTTGATACTGCAAACAGAGCTACCATGAACAGGCTAACGGTCAGACCAGTGGACGATGTGGCATTGATTTCCCTGTCATTTCGATCAGGCCGTCGCATAAAATAATTCGGGGGCACTAACACCTCACTTAACAGAAGCGCGTGCGTGTGTGTGAGAGAAGCCAGCCATAGCCAGCCAAGCTTTATGTCGCGGTCACGGAAATTGGCCATATATACGGGAATCCTATCCAAGTCATTCCTCCAGAACTCACCGAAAGCCCTCGGTTGTATATATACTTATCGTGTTCCTTTTGATCGCGCTACACATGTCGCACACACTAGGATAGCTTTGCCTGCCTCTGCTTCGTCTTCCTCCCTTCTCTGACTCCGCCGGACTCTGCTCGACCTTTTTCCCATCCATGGTGCAGCTTTTGCTGGCGCTCGCGCTCGCGATTCTTCTCGTCGGAGTACCGGTGGCGGATGCGGCGACGGCGAAATACACGTTCACAGTACTCTCTCTCTCTCTCTCTCTCTCTCTCTCTCTCTCTCTCTCTCTCTGTTTCTCCCTTTGATCGCCATGCATTCGAGTTATATTCGATCAGTCTCAGTTTCATCTGGTAGAGTTTAGAAACTGAAGCTTTTGACAAGAACAGTAGACCAACTTGTCTCAGTCAGTTCTCAGCTGTGCTTCCATGAAAGTACAAGCTGTTAGGCGCGTGAGGTACGCTCTAGCTAGCTTATCATGGATTCAGCATCAGGTTAGTTAGGCCTTTTGCATGCCTGACAAAAATGGAGAAATCGTGCATCTAAAACTCTGAACTCGCTGGTTGTTGGGAGAGTTCAGTTGCTAGGATTTGATGGAACATCCTTATCTGCAATGCACAGCACAGCCAGCGGTCCCTAGGCTAGCTCTGCGAACGACGACATGCTTAGCTTTCCTTTTCGAGGACACGCAATTTTGCGCGTGTTTTATTAAAACGGTATGTATGTATGCTTATCTGTAATGCTGTTATTAGGTGGGGAGCATGCAAATCAATCAGCTATGCAGCAGCACCAGCATTATTGCGGTGAATGGGCAGCTGCCGGGCCCGTCGATAGAAGTGAACGAAGGTGATGATGTCGTCGTCAAAGTCGTCAACAATTCACCATACAATATAACCATCCACTGGTAACTTCCTATACTTCAACTCGAGAAGCTTCTTCTTCGTCTTCTTCTTCTCCTTCTTCGTCTTCGTTGTCGAAAGACAGCAGTGCAGGCCTGCACATGAATTTCAAGTTTTTAAATTAAAAAAATGAAAAGACAACTTTGGTTTATTTTGTCACAAAAAGACAGCATTACAGTTGCTTTGAGTTCTCTGCTCTGTTAGAGAAATCAATCAAAGTCGCCTGTGACATCAAAGACATGTACAAGATGCCGTAAGGAACCTGCCATCCCAGCGTTTTATTGGGTCATGGGTGTGATGGTTTTGATAGGTTTATCTGATTTTTCTTAGCCTCCATCCGGAGGCCGAAAGTGATAGCCTCTGAATAGGACATCCTACCTGTCGAAACATAGCCTGCAACTGTACGGATGATCATCCCAATATTCGCCAAGTGTAAAAATGATACGGTCTATCTTTTTTTTAACATGATACGGTGTATCTTTACAACAGAATGCATCCAAAAAGCACACGAAAAAGTGAGACGTGGAGTGCCATAGAAACTCCACTTAGGACACTCAAGAGTGGCTTAACGTCAGAATCACCCAGAAACGTAATGAAGGTTAATCTTGACTGTTACTTATAGTAATTATGAGCACCTCCACTAATAAGAGAAGAATTTGCATGGTTTTCAAACTGTCTTTTGCACTTGAAAGATACAGCTATGGTCTACTCGGTGCACTTGGACAGTAACGGCACCACACCACTTGAGTCTGAAACTTTGAATCCATCAGTCTTGTAGTACTCGCAGAGTGTGGCCTAACCCTTGCTGGGAGAATTGACAGGCATGGTGTGCTCCAGCTCATGACGCCGTGGGCGGACGGGCCGAGCATGGTGACGCAGTGCCCCATCCAGCCCAGCAGCTCCTACACGTACCGGTTCAGCGTCCCGGGGCAGGAGGGCACGCTGTGGTGGCACGCCCACTCCTCCTTCCTCCGCGCCACGGTGTACGGCGCCTTCATCATCCGGCCCAGGCGCGGCAACGCCTACCCCTTCCCGGCGCCGGACAAGGAGGTCCCCATCGTGCTCGGTAACCGCCCGCTGCCGCGCTCTACTGTGTTCTGGACGGCCGCTTGGCTTGGCACTGCCAGCCGCGCGCGCCGCTCTCGTGCATATCTGATAGATAGCTCGTTGGTGATCGAGGACACATAAAGATGAATCTGACGTTTCTTGGTCTCTGGATGAGGTTGTCTTGAACAGGCGAGTGGTGGAACCGCAATGTGGTCGACGTCGAGAGCGACGCCATCTTGGCCGGTCAGCTTCCCACCCAGTCCGACGCGTTCACAGTTAACGGCAAAACCGGCCTGCTGTACCAGTGCGCAAGTACGTGTTCACCGCGTCATCGAACACTTGGTGGAATTGTAAATTGCATTCAGTGACAGAGATTGGGTAATAATTTAGTTAATTAATTATTACTGCTTCATTTGATTTGGTATAGATGAGACGTTCACGGCGGTGGTGGAGCCCAACACGAGGGTGCTGCTCCGGGTCATCAACGCCGGCCTCAACTCGCACCTCTTCTTCAAGGTGGCCGGCCACAACTTCACCGTCGTCGCCGTGGACGCCGGCTACACCGCCAACCTGAACACGGACACGCTCGTGCTCGCGCCTGGCCAGACCGTGGACGCGCTGGTGACCACCAACGCCGCGCCCGGGAGCTACTACATGGCGGTGCTGGCGCACGACACCATGAGCCCGCTGACGTTCGCCGCGTCGGACACAACCACGGCCACCGCCATCTTCCAGTACAACGGCACGTCCACCAACCCGCCCGCGATGCCCACCATGCCGTCCAGCTCCGACGCCGGGACGGCCAACGCCTTCTACTTTGGGCTGAGGGGCCTGGGCACGCCCGCGGTGCCGTCGCCGGTGGACGTGAGCATGACCATCGAGCTAGGGCTCGGCCAGCTGCCCTGCGACCCGTCGCAGACGAGGTGCAACGGGACCGCCGCCGCCGCGGCGATGAACGGCGTCTCGTTCCGCCTCCCGTCCCCCGAGACGTCTCTCCTGGGGGCGCACGTGGACGGCGTGACGGGGGTCTTCACGGCAGACTTCCCGGACGGCCCGCCGCCAAGCGGCACGGCGATGTCGGTGGGGACCAAGTTGAAGAAGCTCAGCTACAACTCGGTGGTGGAGATCGTGCTGCAGAACCCGGCGGCCGTCCCGACGGAGAACCACCCGATCCACCTCCACGGCTTCAACTTCTTCGTGCTGGCGCAGGGGATGGGCAGCTTCACGCCGGGCAGCGTGGCCTACAACCTCGTGGACCCGGTGGCCCGCAACACCATCGCCGTGCCCGGCGGTGGCTGGGCCGTCATCCGGTTCGTCGCCAACAATCCAGGTAGGAATATACTCCCTTCTTCTCTAGATTCAGCCCATAGGATACGTGGGCCTAGGCCTACTTCTACATTTTGGGCCTAACGAGTGGGCTGAAACTTTGAACTCAACGCAGGGATGTGGTTCTTTCACTGCCACCTGGACCCGCACGTGCCCATGGGCCTGGGCATGGTGTTCCAGGTGGAGAGCGGGACGACGCCCGGCTCGACGCTCCCTACGCCGCCGGGGGATTGGGTGGGAGTATGCGACGCGCAGCACTACGCGGCCGCGGCGGCGGTAGCGGCAGCGCCGGTGCCAGTCCCTGCCCCGGCCCAAGCCCCAACACTAGCGCCGGCACCAGCAGAATCGCCACGGACGGCGGGATCGCCGCGGCAATCTCCGCGCGCGGTGGACCACAAACCGTCGCCCAACCTTCCTCAGCACAAGGAGCACACGGGTACCTCCGGCTCCTCCAATTCCGCTGCAGGACCTGGACGGAGATCAACCGGGAACCTCGCTTGTTTCTTGTGTTATGTTCTTCTTCTCTTTGTTCTTCATGAACACATGGCCTAGTTCATGTGAAGCTTAGGCGTGATAGTGATACCCACTCAAAATATACAGTTTTGTTCGTTCGTGTAAGTAAATGTGATAATTGTTTTTCGTTTTTCATTTTTTATACATGTGTATATGGATTTATATCCTGATGTAATTGTGTGACCTTTTCCTTCACCTCCATAGGGGAAGTTGTGCATAGCAAAGTTCAGGCTTCAGATTGATTGACTGTGTATTCCTGACACAAGCATAAACGTACTGAAGTTTACGATTACAGATGGCAACTTTTTGTTTTGTTTTGTTTTGTTTTGTTTTACGTTCCAACAACTTGATTGCGCCAGCTGTGGATTGCTAAACATGCATACGTACTTGGCCTAGCAAGAGCCTGAAGGACAACAGTCACCGAAGGACCTAGTCGACTGACGACATTCTTGCCCAGTCGCAATTCATTTGAATTTTTTGGTTAAAAGTGTCAATCATACTTACCATTGTCAATGCTGCGTAGCTTATGTTCAATTAATGGCCCTGGTCACTTCATTTTGTGGGTATAATTTACAATTTGTCGTTAGCAGAGCAACGTAAGCATGATTGTTTCAGTATGATGGAGTCTAGCTATACAGAAACAGACCACTTATTTTGCACAAAGAAAAAAGAGAAATAATCCACCGAGATCACCATTAATCCTACGCCGGACACCAGAAATGCCAGAGGTTGACTTCGTAGAAGATGATGGTTGTCAACTGAACAGAACCAACAGCATCATGCTCCTGATCCTGATCTGTTGAAATTGAATTCACAAGCAACTGCACCCAGTCGCGCACCGCTGCAGGTGACATATGCGTTAACTTTGTGTCTTCATGACCAAGAAAATCTATAACAAATCAATAAATGATTTGATGAAGCCGGCTTGCTTTTCAGTTTTCCCCCGGTAGAACAGTTTCGAGGTTATTTCTTTGCTGAAACGATCCAGCTGACCTCTAGTTATTCAGAGACAGAGCTGAGTAAAACAATATAAGAAATCACTAGGTCATGGACAGATTTACTTTTACTGGACGCGCACAGAAACAGATTTCCAAAATCCAGGAATCTTCTGTAAGTTGAGGGCCGGCAAATTCAACGTACATACCTTTCGAACAGCCTAGCCTAGCCAGTGTGTTACGTTCGACAAATGGCCATGCAGGCTTACGGTTCGCCGAAATGCATATTTTTGTTCTTATTTTCTGAAAGCGAGACTACAGTTCTGACTTGCGACAACTTGAACGCACTGATCTACCTACTCCGGCCGTGTCGTCTCCGTGCATGGCGTCAAAGTTCTGAGAAAGCATTGAGGGAGGCATGCAGTATAAAAGTCATGAACAAATTAGCACTAAACCGAAAACCGTTGAAGAGCATATTATGTGGCATCACACAAGACTGTCGTAGTTCACACATGGTTAAACATATCTTCTTGGTACTGATACACAAAGTACTACAACATGTGTGTTGCAAGACTTGACTCTGGATTAATCAACAGCTTCAGGGAAAGAAGAACCTAGTGAAAAAGTCTAGAACAAAGTGCAACAACTACACCAAAAGAAAAGGGATCGATAATGCATAGTCAGATCGAATGACGATGCGCCTGACAAAGTATTCCTATGTAGTCGCAGTCTGATTACCTCCGTTACTCAACCTCTCTCACGCTACACGGTAACGCTAGGTCATTTGTAGGCGCAAGCACGACCCGTTCTGAGAATATAAATTATCTATAACTTGCTCCAAGATAGAGTCGTGTTTGTATAAATATGGGCGCCAAGCCGGTACGCCGGTACGTTCCTCAGTTGCTTTTGTTTGCATCTTATGCATCCTCGTCTCTCGTCTCTTAGAAGAGGGTCAGGATATCATGGCGCGGGCAGCCAAGCTGCTGGCGCTGCTCATTGCGGCGTTGTGCACGGCGGCGACGATGGCGAACGCGGCGGTCGTGGAGCACACCTTCAATGTAATAACCCTCTTGTAATAAACCTTTCTGTTTCGGTCGGTCTTTTGGAAGCTTGCATTTTCCGTACCCCATGCCGTAATAACTTGTGTCGTATTTATCATTGCATATATATAAACTAACTTGTCTGTCCATGCACGTACATACGTAACCGTTGAATTAGGTGGGCGGCATGAGCATCTCGCAGCTGTGCATGAACAGCGTGATATACACGGTGAACCAGCAGATGCCGGGACCGACCATCGAGGTTAACGAAGGCGACACTCTCGTCGTCCACGTCGTCAACGGGTCGCCGTACCCAGTGTCGGTCCATTGGTAAGTACAAGCACGAGTCGTCCCGTATCCTGAAGAACTGAACAATTGCGTCGTCAACGGATCGCCAATATATGGCAGGCCCGCGCTGCCGCGCCTACGTTTTTTTTCTCTGTCTCTCTCTCTCTCTCTCTTTCTGATGCGCTTCGCTGCGTGTGCAGGCACGGCATCTTTCAGCTGCGGAGCGGGTGGGCGGACGGCGCCAACATGATCACGCAGTGCCCGATACAGCCTTCCGCCAAGTTCACCTACGCGTTCAACATCACCGGGCAGGAGGGCACGCTGTGGTGGCACGCGCACGCCTCCATGCTCCGGGCCACCATCTACGGCGCGCTCATCATCAAGCCCAGGAACGGCCCCAGGGGCTACCCGTTCCCCAAGCCCTACGCCGAGATCCCCATCCTGCTAGGTACGGTACGGTACGGTACTACCCATTGCCCATTCCTGCCAAGGCTGCTGACGCTGTGATCCGTTGTGGTGCGTTCCTGACCGTTGTGTACAAATTCTCTTGCACAGGCGAGTGGTGGAACAAAAATGTGGACGACGTGGAGAAGGATGGGCTCTTGACCGGCCTTGGCCCGGCGATGTCCGACGCCTTCACCATCAACGGCTTCACGGGCGAGCAGCCGTCTTGCAGAGGTACGGCCGGCGGCACACGATCAAGCCCTGTCCCGTGTTACGAAATTCGTGTCTCCGCGGACATAACATAACCCCTGTCACCTGTGCATGTATCCGGTTTTGCCAAAACCAAGCAGGCGCCGGCGCGTACCAAGTGGAGGTGGAGTCCGGCAAGACGTACCTGCTCCGCATCATCAACGCCGCGGTCGATTCCGAGCTGTTCTTCAAGGTGGCCGGCCACGCCTTCACCGTGGTGGCCGCCGACGCCAGCTACACCAACCCTTACCCCACCGACGTGATCGTCATCGCGCCGGGCCAGACCGTGGACGCGCTCATGACCGCCTCCGCCGCGCCGGGGCGCTACCTCATGGCGGCGCACGCGTTCGAGAGCAAGACCGCGGCCAACCCGCCGCCGTTCGACAACACCACGGCCACGGCCGTCGTCAGGTACAAGGGCGTGCCCGACTACGCCCCCGCCGCCATGCCGGCGCTGCCGGCGCACACCGACGTCGTCACCGCCGGCAGGTTCTACTGGTCCATGACGGGACTCGTCCGGCGGGGCGATCCCGTCGTGCCGAGGAACGTCGACCACAGCATGGTCGTCGCGTTCGGGCTCGACCAGGTGCCGTGCGCTCCGGAGCAGACCAAGTGCCAGGGGTTCGCGGTCGTCGCGTCCATGAACAGGTACTCCTTCCGGTTCCCGGACAAGGTGTCGCTCCTCGAGGCGTTCTTCAGGGGCGTCCCCAACGTGTACTCTGAGGACTTCCCGGGCGCGCCGCCGCCGGTGCCGGCGCCCAGGAAGGTCACGTCGGTGAGGAAGGTGAACTTCAACGACGTCGTCGAGGTGGTGCTGCAGAGCCAAGAGTACAGCAGCGCCCTCGGCACCGAGAACCACCCGATCCACCTGCACGGGTTCAACTTCTTCGTGCTGGCGCAGGGGCTCGGGCGATTCGACGCTTCCATGAAGAGCAAGTACAATCTCGTGAACCCGCAGGTGCGCAACACCATAGCCGTGCCGGCCGGCGGCTGGGCAGTCATCCGTTTCACGGCGGACAATCCAGGTGAGAGAGACTTCGCAACACACAGACTTGTTCATCAGAATTTGAGATGCTGATCCTAATTTCGATATCGCGATGAAATCGCAGGTATGTGGTTCATGCACTGTCACTTCGACATGCACCTGCCGTTGGGGCTGGCAATGGTCTTCGAGGTGCTCGATGGTCCGGCGCCGAATCTGCTTCCTCCACCTCCCGCGGGCTTTCCCAAGTGTCACTGAAATCTGCTAACTCCGCCTATGCTGGTGGTCCATAAAACCAAAACTGAGTGTACGATGTAATTAATGCTCGGGTAGTTGTTTCTTCTCGTGTATGTCTGCCTTATTTTATTGTGTTGCTTGCTAAATGATTCCTTATTATTCAAGTTTCAGTCACTAAATAAAGCTATGTTTAAGTGGTACCCCCTCTGTTTTTGATTTGTGAGACGCAAGCTAGTTACTTCGAAAAAACCAGTTTCATCGCGTATGAATACGTGCGAAGAGGTCGAGTTTTCCAAGTGCAAACGCTTGGAGATGTTCTTATGTATTGACAGAAAGAAATTTTAGTGAAAAATATTCTCCAACCTTTTTAATTGAATTTTTCAAGTATTATCATTCTCTATTTCTGATTTCTCACTAGCTAAAAATAGAGAGCAAGACTGGCTCTGTAGGGTACACCGAGCAAATAACTCTCCAAATAAGGATTTAGAGAGTGAGGTTAAGATTTTTTTTAATGATGCTCTATGTAAGCATTAGCGGCTGAACAAATTACTAAACAGTGTGGAAAAGGGCAAGTTTTTTCTGTCCATCCAACTACTGGTGAGTTTGATTTTGGCCATTAAACTCAAGAATCAGGAATCTTTGACAACCAACTATTGATACCATTCATATTTGGTGCTTCGGCTGTTTTGATGGGTAGTTTGAAAATTTGAAATTCAAAATGTGAGAACTTGAAATAGGATTTTGGGTTCACAAGTGATTTTTAATAAAAGAAGTTATCAACTATAAAGTTGTAGATCTTGGTAGATCACTAGAAAAGGCATGTGGTGTTGCCGCGTAGGCTAGTATGAGACCTTTTAGTATAATAGATTTAATTAATTGATAATTTATTTGAATAAAACTTAGATATAAGTATTGGTTCGCTTTCTGTATTTCCTAAAGGGTTCCATGTTAGGGAAAGTGGTCATTCCAATAGATTGCAACTGATTATATATCGTATGCAATAGTTCCTAGTATCGAACTTTGAGTGACCAAATTATTCTTAAATGGGAGCATGTAACAGAAGTGCAACATAGCAAGTATTATTTTAATTATTTAAATTTATAAACTGAGCTACGCGCATCTAGTTAGGTTCGGTGAACTTGCTGCACCAGGTTTTGTTAATTATGTCTTTTTTTTGCACTATATTATTATATTTGATAGACTGCTATTTTATACGTGGGCCGGGATAATATTATGTGTAGGCAAATGCATATTTCTTTTAGGATTGTAAAGCCGATAAATTCACTCAATCATTTTATATTATGCATGTTACGGATAATCTACCATAAAAGTTTCATAACAATTCTAATAAAGAAACTAACCCTATTAATTATTTACATAAAACTCTAGAGAAATCTACATTCACATTTATAGCAATAAAGTTACACTAAACACATCTGATATTATGGGCTTACAGTGCAGTGCTAGTTGTGTAAAGTTCAACAAACTTGGTTTGACTTTTTTATTTGTATTTGTTTTATTATGATCTTTACAAAATTAAATTTGTAGGAAAATAGAAAAACAGCGTCAGGTGGAATTCGACCCACTAAGGCCTAAGTTCGATGATATTATAGACCTAAGCGGAAGGTAGGCCGACCCATAAAAGGGCTTAGATTGCGGGTTGATTTCGTTAAAATTCAAGGAATTTTTTAAATAAAAACCTAAGAGGAGACCTGAATTACATGTTGATTCTACTAAATTTGAGGACTTTTTTATTTGCAAAAGGGCCAGGACTCCACGATCTACGCTATCCGCCCTATCAATCCGACGGCCGACAAAAGCTGACAACATGGCCACGTCGGCTGGCCTTTTTTTGATACATGAATCGTCTTAAAGAGATTTCTCCATCCGAGTGTGTGTGAACAATTTTTTAAAAAAGTTGAACTTCAAATTACCAAAACTTCAAATAGAATTTTAGAATCATAAATAAAAATATTATCAATAATAAAATTGTAGCTTATCAAAATCAACAACTTTGATTCAGGTCATTTCTCCATGCGTATTCGTTCAAATAATTTTGAAATTTTGAAGCTTTGGTCGCCGTTTGCATATTTTTCATTTTTTAATAATGGATAATAATATCTGGCTTCATCTATGCGTAGATAAAATCAGGCCAATTATTACAACGACCAACTGACACAAGTTCAGTTGTACAAATAGCAGCCCCACAAATAACCACTGGAAAAAGGAAATAGTTTTTGACTAAACGAAACCAACATGTCTGTGTGCGAGCCATCCATTGGAATAAAAAAAGCTAAAGCCGACGTCTCGAGGTGAACTGCTGCTGAGATAGATGATCTTTCAGATCTTCATGCCGCTGTAAGCTCACCCATTGGCGTAGCCAGTGAGTTCCTCTGAAGAGTACTTGCAAAAGAGATTTAGGTTTGCATTTATCCAAAACTATTTCATTCTGTGTTAGACTATCTCCAACAATCATCATCCAAAATACAAGACCTATTTGTCCTTTGGGTAGCGCTATAGTTAAATGGTTCCATACCTATTTTTAGTCTTCTCCAACAACAAGACCTAAAAGATAACACTCTCTGCAAATGGGTTTCGAGGAGAGAGTATACCCAAATTTGAGTTATGCCTCTCCTGATACCCAAAATGGGTTTTCTGTATGGGTACCCTGTTGGAGGCTATATGTATTATATTGGAGACCCATTTTAGGTTAGGTTTCCCAAATAAGTCTCCTGTTGGAGACAGCCTTAGCCATAAGCCCACAATAAAGTTGATGTTGCTGTTAATAACAATGTATTATATCTTTTAGTACTCAATTTGGACCAAGACTCGAACAAGTCTCTAACACTAGTGGGTGGTACAATACCAAAAAGAATATGAATAGAGCGCCACAAGAACTTGGCGTAGTAACAATAAAAAAAAAAGATGTTGAATTGTTTCTGATAGAGACAATAAGACTTGTCTCCGTGCCAATTTCTCCTAGCTAAGTTATCTTTTGTTAAAGTTACTCATCTCTTTAAGTACTACATAAAAATTTTTATCTTCATTGGTAACTTTGTTTGCCAAATATCCTGTGAAACTCGCTCCCCATTATTAATTAAAACAGTATACATGGACTTGATTGTAAAGGTTCCTGAAGCCTTTAAACTCTACACAAACACATTTTATTCTTGCATTAAATTAACCTGTTGTAAAGAAGCAACAATTCGCTGCCAGTTTTCTAAATTTCTTCCTATCAAATTTATCCGGAATATTTTTCATAGTTTTCTAAATTATTAATTTCGAATAGAAAGATCCTAGAGGCTTCACCGAACGTGTTTCCCAAGTTAAACCACATGGCAAAGGACTCAGAGCTGCAAAGCCAATCATCAAAGATTCGAAGTTTGCCGAGCTTGTCCTCCAAGCCGAGACCAAAACGCACCCATGGAGCAAAGCGCGCCACGATGCCCAGACAACCTCGTCCACACATCAAGAAGTCTCTTCTCGCCGCTTCTTAAATCCCATGCTCGGCAATGGTGTCAGGCAAAGCGACACTCACAGACACATCCAGAGCGCCCGACCGCTCAAAGACCATCCTTTGAAGCTGCACCGTACCTAGCTCGCTACCTCGATCTCGCCCTCCGCCGACTATCCACCATGGGGATGGTACTGGGCAAGATCACGGTAGAGACGCCCAAGCACGAGGTCCTCCACACCGGCGCCGGCTACGAGATCCGCAAGTACCCGCCCTGCATCGCCGCGGAGTTCACCTACGATCCCAAGGAGTGGAAAGGCAACCCCGACGGCGGGTTCACCGTCCTCGCCAACTACATCGGCGCCCTCGGCAAGCCGCAGAACACCAAGCCCGAGAAGATCGCCATGACGGCTCCCGTCATCACCACCGGCGGGGGCGACGACGGCGAATCGGCCGAGAAGATCGCCATGACGGCCCCCGTCATCACCACCGGCGAGCCCGAGCCCGTGGCGATGACCGCGCCGGTGATCACGGACGACCAGCAGGCGCCTGGCAAGGTGACAATGCAGTTCCTGCTGCCGTCCAAGTACACCAAGGTGGAGGAGGCGCCGCGGCCGACGGACGAGCGGGTGGTGATCCGCGAGGTGCCGGAGAGGAAGTTCGGCGTGGCGAGGTTCAGCGGGGTGGCCACGGAGAAGGCGGTGAGGGCGAAGGCGGAGGGGCTCAAGGCCGCGCTGGAGAAGGACGGGTACGCCATCAAGGGCCCGTTCGTGCTGGCGCGGTATAACCCGCCGTTCACGCTCCCGCCGCTGCGCACCAACGAGGTCATGTTCCCCGTTGAGTGAGTGATCCGGCGAGGCGGCCACCGCCCAGCTACCGGCAGCAGGTGTTCTCTGTGAATTCAGTGCCTGAGGTTCAGAAACTGTCTTTTCGCTTGAAGTTGTTGTTGTCCTACTCTTTTTCTGTGTGGGAAAATAGTTTCCCTTCTTGAATAGTGATTGTAAAGTATGCTTTACTGAAACTTGTAATGGATAAATTTACTACTCTCTGATCAATGAAGAATTAATTAGACCCTGGTGTGGCTCCGTATTTCAGACAGAGCATATTCGCTTGTCTGAAAAATTATGGTTGAAAGCATTGTTCGCTGATACGTTGTAAGAAAAAAATACTGTTAAATAACTTAACAGATAAGCTCAATCAAACATGATCAGTAGAGTACAGAAACATATATGAGCAATTTATTAAAGTAAGTAAAGTCGTTTGTTGATGAATTAAATCAACGAGACCCAGGTCCCTGTCACGCACCGTCGAACGTCACGCGCCGCGGGTAGCATCGCAAAGCTTAGAAGCCCCAGGGCTCGTCCACGATCCTCCGATCCGAAAAGAGAAAAAAGAAGCGTGCTTGGGTCCGAGTCCGAGTTGTGAACTTGTGATAGAACCGTAGCGTTCGTGATCGGCACTCCGGCTCCTAAACGAAATCCCGCGAGCAGCGGTCGACTCCAACGATGCCACGGGCGGCTTCCATGCTATAAAACGCGAGCCCACGGCGCGGCGAGAGGCACATCAGAAACACGCCGCCGCACGATAGCACACACCAGATCATCGCGAGGAAAGCGCGCGCATCAGATCCTCGCGAAGAAGTAGTGCCTAGTTGGGCGACGCACAGCTAGCATGGGGCGTCGGAACAATCCGGCGACGTGGCTCCTCGCCTTGGTCGTGCTAGCTCTAGCCCTTTTCGCCGGGCCGTGTGCCGCGGCACAGATCAAGACCACCGACACGCGCTGGAGCTTCCACCTTCCTTTACCAAGCGGCATCACCGGCGCCGAGAGCCTCGCCTTCGACGGCAAGGGCGAGGGGCCCTACGCCGGCGTCTCGGACGGCCGCGTCCTCAAGTGGGGCGGCACCACCGTCGGCTGGACCACGTTCGCGCACAGCGCGAACTACCGGAAGATACCCCTGTGCACGGCGGGCGTGGTGCCGTCGGAGGAGACCGAGAGCATGTGCGGCCGGCCGCTGGGCCTCCAGTTCCACGCCAAGACGGGCGACCTCTACATCGCCGACGCCTACCTGGGGCTCATGAGGGTCGGCCCTGGCGGCGGCGAGGCCGAGGTGCTGGCGACCGGCGCGGATGGCGTCCCGTTCAACTTCGTCAACGGCCTGGACGTCGACCAGGCCACCGGCGACGTCTACTTCACCGACTCGAGCACGACGTATCCCAGGAGGTTTAACACCGAGATCATGATGAACGCGGATGCGACGGGCCGGCTTCTCAAGTACGACGCGCGGACCAAGACCGTCGCCGTGCTGAAGGCCGACCTGCCGTACCCGAACGGCGTGGCGGTCAGCCGCGACGGGGCGCAGGTCGTGGTCGCGCACACCGTGCCTTGCCAAGCGTTCAGGTACTTTCTCCGCGGCGCCAGGGCGGGGCAGTACGAGCTGCTGGCGGACCTGCCGGGGTACCCGGACAACGTGAGGCGGGACGACAAGGGTGGCTACTGGGTGGCCCTCAACCAGGAGAAGCAGAGGCTGGACGCGACGCCGGCGACGGCTCCTGTGAAGCACCTGGTCGGCGTCCGCCTGAACGCTGACGGGGTGGAGATCGAGGAGCTCACGGCGGCCAAGGGCGTCACGCTGAGCGACGTGGCGGAGATGAAGGGGAAGCTGTGGTTAGGCTCCGTGGAGCTCGAGTATGTCGGCCTGGTTGCTTGAGCTGCTGCGGCTGCTTGCCAACATTAGCTATGGACGTATATATTATATGGTCATGTTAATTAGGAACTTAGGATTAGGAATTGCATTGGTAAAGTTAGCAGTAGCTACTCTTAAGCAGTGTTTTCATGTGTGTTTATTATGACAAAGTCGACGCAATTGTACGGTTAAAAGTTAATTATTGGTCTTGGATTTTTTATAATCCATTTTTACTCCCTTTGCGCACTAAATCAATGACCTCTTTTGTGTTTATTGTCACTAAAATTAATTGTTCCGACATGATTGTGCTATAGCCTACTCCTCCGTCCCTAAAAATGATGAGTCACTATGGGAATCGTGTTAGTCAAACTTTATCAACTTTGACTAAGTTTATAAAAACATTTATAATATTTTATTAAATATATCTTATCAAAATTAAAATTTGTTGACTTTTTAGAAAACAAAAATAGCTCTTTTTTTTAGGGACGAAGGAGTATATTTGTTTTCTTTATTTGACTAGTTAACGCCTTGACCTCGAGTTACAGATGTTGGCCCAAGCTTCAAATTATAAGTTATAATTTCCTTTTGTACACCTCAGGCTTTGTTTAGTTCACCCCAAAATCTAATTTTTTTTAATATATTTTACGTCACATCCAATCTTACGGCACATGCATAGAGCATTAGATATAAATAAAAAAGATATCAAATTGTACGGTTTGTCTGTAAATCACGAGACAAATCTTTTCAGTTTAGTTAGTCCATGATTGAATAATAATTACCAAATAAAAAGAATACTACAGTGCCCAATTTTTTTTCATCTTTCTAATTAAACAAGGCCTCACTTCAACAACCGCTTTGTATATTATCGAAGAGCCTATAATTTTATGAAAATAAAGAGTCAAAGTTAATTTCTCATAAATATTTTTATGACAATAAGAAGTCAAACTTATGCTTTGGAGATCATGTCGCTATCTAAACAACTTCTTTTTTAAGTACAAAGGGAGTACTAAGATAAGAGACTTCTGTATGGAGTACAATGCAAACACCCGAACAACACGAGTGTTTATTGATCTTGATGAGAGGTTCCCATAAGGCCTTCTCCAACACGCCAAACTGGCTTGTAGCCCCGTCCTCCACATCAGCACGCGAGCTCCAAATCATATTTTGTAGTGGCTCCGCAGCGGCTTATAGCTGTCTGCAGAGGCTGCGACAACATCATCTGACAAAAGTGCAAGGCACCCAGGCAAGCAAGCGTTGTAGACGGCGAGCAGCGAGGTTGTGAAAGAGAATGAGAAAAGAAATCAGTGACAAAAAGCTGAATGATGAGATGATGTTTTTACCTTAGGTGTTAGCTTGCGTTGTAAAATCAGTAGTTCTGTGCATGCACTGTCTACTTGTCCTATACTTTTTCGTTCAAACATATGCTACGTAGTGACTGCCCGCGTTGGGGCTGGCCTAAATATTAGTGCTTTTAGGCCTTGTTGAGATGTAATTTTTTTTTGGATTTCGCTACTGTAGCACTTTCGTTTGTTTATGGTAAATATTGTCCAATTATAGACTAATTAAGGTCAAAAGATGCGTCTCGCGATTTACAGTTAAACTGTGTGATTAGTTTTTATTTTCGTCTATATTTAATGCTTCATGTATGTGCCGCAAAATTCGATGTAATAGAGAATTTTGAAAACTTTTTGGATTTCGGAATGAACTAAACAAGGCCTTAAACTGATGCTTCCCTTTGCTGACTTTGAGTCCCCAATATTGAACTATAGAGGCACGGGACTGATAAGAGAGAGAGCTAGGAGAAGTTGAAAAGCAGCCACGAAGCACCCAAAGCATGCTCAATCAATCATCACTTGACGGCTCTGTCCTTGTTTAGGAAAAAGCCAAACCACTTACAAATAGATCTTTTTCTACCTTTACAGCACACCACATATATTCACATCATAAAAAATAAGTTTTAGATAAAATATATTAACATATATTTATATTATGAAAGATTAGATTCCAAATTTAGCTGGTCCATAAGCTTAGAGCATCTCCAAGCGCTTTGCAAATAAACTTTGCATTGCTCTATTTGCAAAAAAGAGTAGAAAATACCCCTCCAATGGTTTTGCAAATAAGGTTTGCAATTTAGTTAACTTTGCAAATAGAGGTTGAGGCTTTGCATATATGCAAACCTTCCCACCACTTTGCATCTACAATTTC
>Ga0182004_10001080_pt1 | contig 19165 bp, 21 predicted proteins | sample Sormic07211540_1_FD_120479 | JGI IMG/M metagenome (GOLD analysis project Ga0182004, IMG submission 120479) | Endophyte microbial communities from Sorghum bicolor roots, Mead, Nebraska, USA - 072115-40_1 MetaG | ecosystem: Host-associated > Plants > Roots > Unclassified | place: USA: Nebraska...
GAAAAAGATTTAGATAAAAAGATGAAGAAATTGTAGAGGGGACATGGAAGTGTGAGCTACGTTTTTGAAGAATTTACTGTTCTTAGTGGGCATGAATTGTATACGAATTATAGATTTTTTTTTTGAATGAAACAAATTATAGATTATAGATATAGATGTGTTCGTGTCTGTCGAGACTAAATTTTATTGCTGTTGCAAAACATCATGAATTACTTTTTGTGCGAGTCATGCACCGTCATGAAATATTTTCCTCCGTGTGTTGGGCACCTCCATGAGTATTTTACAAACCTCGTGATGTTCTATGTTTCATGATGGTGGCCACTACAAAATACATTCAGGATGTTTGACCATCAAGCAAATCAAATTTACGTGGTGTTTGATTCGTGAGGGTCGTGGCTTCTTTTTTTTTTTGTCTTTCGTGACGGTTTTACATCCTCACGAAAATCTGTTTTTTTAATAAATGCTAATATAAATTTGTTTAAGTTATCGGCAAAAGTACAGTAGTACAGATGTTTTGAGTGTCTAAACTTAGGCTTGGTGTTAAGCCAGGTCTGTTTGGATTCTCTTCTATAAACTTTAGAATTATTTTAAACAGATGGTCTAAAGTTATATCTAAATTGAGTCCACCTCATTTAGACTTCAAAAGTGGACAAAATTGTTCTAAAGTTTTTAGAGCTCTAAAGTTTAGAGGAGTAGATCTAAATGGCCCCTAAACTTTTGCTTCGTTAGAAAATCAGACCCCTTCGCTCTGTTCTTGGACCTTCCACTAAGGCCAGTCTCAGTGGCCCATTTCAATGCACTGTTTCCAAAACAAATCCGTTGATAGGACATTAATGGAATGAATAATGAAACAACCTCCACAATGCATGAGTTTCACCTTGATGTTTCCTAGGCTGGGCAAAGCATTTAATTACTGCAAAAATGATTGGATCACATGCAAGATGGTGAAACGATTTAGCTCTAAGTGGGGATTTCATCCCGTTTCACCGCGTGAGAAACAACGCCCGCAGGGTTTCACCATGGTGAAACTACTTCCTTCTCTCTTCTCTTCGTTTAATGCAAAAAATGCAGTTTTGCTGACATGGCGCTCTAATAAAAATGTGCATGACATCCTGGTGAAACCTCCACTAAGACTGGCCTTACAGAGAACTTAGCTTAAAATCTGATTATTCTTAGTAAAAGTAATTGCTAACTCCACCAAACGTTTTGATTGTTTTTGTTTCTGCTTACTGCGCATCAGAATTTTAATCTAGCAAAATAAAGAATCGAAAAAATTACCTACTCTATGAGCCTATGACAACTTGACAAGTATAACTATAGCAGCTATATTCGGTCAAAAAACTATAGCAGCTAACGTTTCAATGAGTAGCTCTTCCCACTGAACGCTTGGAACCTGGGCTCGTCCTTTTTCGTGGGTTCCTCCTCTTTAGCAGGAGCCTTTTGTAGTTGCTTATTGTTGCTTGCACTTGAACCAAAAACAAGCTTTCCAGCTTTCTGTCGACTGTAATTGCTACCTACTGAAGCTGCCGGTGCCGAGATTTGCTGATTTGCTCTTTTGTTTGAACCTGAAGGTGCAGAAATTGCAGTGTTAGGAACCTGATCAGATGCTTGCAGTTTTGAGGCCTTTCCATCCAACCGCTTTCCAGAACCAGTAAATGGTTTGAATTTCGGTTCATCCTCCACAGCAGTAGTGTTGCCATCTCCAGCCGCAGGTGCCTTGTTGCTTGCAGGAAGAACTGTTGCTTGCCGTGGTTTCTCAGCAGGTTCTTTATAATCAAGAGGAGGTGCAAAGTCCACTTCACAGTCTGTCTCAATAATGCAAACTGCTGAAGCAGGCTTTGTTTCAACGATATCGATGTAATACTGTTTGCTGTTGTAGGATACCATGATGGTGTCTCCCGTGGTTAAGCAGGAGAAATTCCTCAGAGTCTTTTCCAAGACGACCTTCGGGTTTGAGATGTCCAGGAAATCACTCGTGTGAGGCTGCAGTTTCGCATATGTTCCCTTGGGAAGAGCCGCGTTCTTGACATGGACGATGTCGCCCTCTTCAAGACGCATGTTCTGCATCATCCAGTAGGGCATGATGATCATGCCTTCTTCCGCTACGAACTCCAGAACGCCACAGTGTGAAACCCGCTGCTGGGTAGCAGCAGCATCGTTGTGCAGCTCGAACTCGAAGAGCATAGGGTACTCGATGTGCAAGGAAGCAAGACAATCAAGGGCAGACTGTGGCATTATTACTTTGTCACCGCCTTCTAGGTGTGGCTTACCAACAAAGGATGGTGGATAACAACGGTAGATTTGCGCAAACGAGTTGCGATGGTAAGCATATCCCCCGTAAAACATTTTTACCTAGATCTTGGCTTCGACTTCCCTCGACCCACAGAAGAACGGATGGTGGATCTCAGCTCCTTCGACTTCAAGGCGGCGGATCGCGCTTCCGGAGGAGGTTGCTGGTGAGCTCTGGTGCGAGAAGCGCGGCGGGTATATTGCCAGCGTCCCACCGAATCCGATAGGAGCGGGTAGCGGAATAGTTCCGATTCGATGACGATGGGATTGGGGGGATTAGAGCTAGAAGACGACGACGATGGTATAATTGGGCTCAGGGGACCGGAATCGGATTGGGTTTTCGACACGAGCACGGAGCATCCGTCGGCCCTGTTTGCGAGTCGGGACGGCCTCGCTTTTTTTTTTTTTTGAACAGGACGGCCTTGCTGCTGCAAGGTCGCTGACGGTGCACGAGCAGGAGCCAAAAGCCCACGAAGCGGGGTCCGCTCACCATGGACGCAGCGGCAGAGCCCCTCCTGCCGCAGCCGGCGACGGCCCTGGACCACCTCGGCCGGCCGGTCTCCCGCCACACCACCGGCCGGTGGTCCGCAGCCGTCTTCATCATCGGTACCGTACTACCCAAAACACGCCCTCGAAGGCCGTGGCTGCAGCCTGCAGGCAAGTCAACAGGGCCGGCCGTCATCTCCGCCTCTCTGACCCGCTTGCCGCCGTCGGTGTGCCGCAGGGGTGGAGATCTCGGAGCGGTTCGCGTTCGGGGGCATCTCGGGGAACCTGATCACCTACCTCACGGGCCCGCTCGGGCAGTCCACGGCTTCGGCCGCCGCGGCCATCAACGCGTGGAGCGGCGCCGCGCTTATTCTGCCGCTGCTCGGCGCCGCCGTCGCTGACTCATGGCTCGGCCGCTACCGCACTATCATCAGCGCCTCCCTCCTCTACATCCTGGTATGCTCTAGTACTGCTCTGTCGCGGTGTCGTCTCTTCAGCCTCTTCGATTCCTAACGAACATCAGCAATTATAGGCTTCCCGTACGACTCAAACGAGGAAGAAAAGCTACCGACTGTTGACAGTTTCCTCATGTAGTCATATCTCAACTATACCAGTAGGCACTACGCGTTTGTACTAGCATGCACTGATTACTGGAGTGACCCATTACCCATGTGTACCCTGGAATTTGTTTCAGAATTCAGGAATGCTTAGGCCTGGTTTAGTTCCCAAAAAAATTATGGACGAAAACAAAAACTAATTGCACAGTTTGGCTGTAATTTGCGAGACGAATTTTTTGAGCCTAGTTAGTCCATGATTGGACAATAATTGTCAAATATAAACGAAAGTGCTACAGTAGTCAAAGCCAAAATTTTTCGTGAACTAAACACTAATATTGCTAAGAATGGTTCCTCTGCGGTTAACCCCTGATCCTTCATGGAGTTTATGCTGTTCCATAACTCATTGATCTTGTCATTTTATCCACGACCTGCTCCATGTAACTTTTACCATTTTAATTGACTGCGTGTTCAGATAAGAGCACCTGTTGCTTCCAGTCCTTTAGTTTCCACTAAGCAACAATAGGACTCCACTAACCACTATCAACAGTTAATTATGTCCAATTGCCTGAATCTTGAATGGACTGTCAATACTGAACTTCACTGGATAAAATTTGCCCTGAGCCAAATCATTTGGACCGAATTACTGAATTTTGTGCTGTTTCGAAGAATCAAAACGTGTAGAACATTACCACAGAGGCACAGAGAAATTGATAATTTGTTTAATCAGTGCTTGATGTAATCATTGATAGAGCCTGGGATTAGGAAAGATTACCCATTGACATGACATATATCATTATATTTAGTTTGCTGGATTTTATGCAAATTTCACTGAATTGTGTCAACCTTTCAGGGACTGGGTATGCTAACCTTATCATCAATTTTTGTGCCACAACAACCGGCACAATTTGGAGACAGCATAGGTTCCTCCATATCCTCGATGGGCATCCATTTAGCGTTCTTCTATGTGTCACTTTACATAGTGGCATGTGCTCAAGGGGGCCACAAACCATGTGTCCAAGCATTTGGGGCTGACCAATTTGACGAGAATGATCCTGAAGAATGTGCCTCAAGGAGCTCCTTCTTCAATTGGTGGTACTTTGGGGCATATGGAGCCAATGTTATTACAGTTTCAATCTTGAATTACATTCAAGATAACATAAGTTGGCAGTTTGGGTTTGGTATCCCATGCATTGCCATGTCTGTTTCTCTTGCAATTTTCTGGCTTGGTACGAAGAAGTACCGCTTCTATCCTCCAGTGAGTAATGAAGGCCTATTTGAAAATATTGGTAAATCACTTCTTGCATGGATTCGATGCTGGTGTCCAAAGTAAGTCCACTTTAACTACCATTGAGCTTTCTTTTCGAACTATTATCTTATTTCTTCTTTTCTTCTTCTGGGCATGCAGATCATCTGACGAGTCTCACTTTGCAACTACATCATCATCCAAGGGAGAAAAATACAACAGAGAAACTAAATATTTCCCTGATGATGCTGTTGCAGTGCTTAAATTGCTCCCAATAGGGGCAACCTGCCTGATCTATGCAGTTGTCTTTGCTCAATGGATGACACTATTTACTAAGCAAGCAAGTACACTAGATAGGTGGATAGGTACCTTACAAGTACCAGCTGCTACCCTTCAAAGCTTGATCAGTGTGTCAATTGTTGTATTTGTTCCTATATATGACCGCATCCTCATTCCACTGGCCAAGAAATATTCAAAGAATACTTGTGGTATCACAACATTGCAACGAATTGGGATTGGGTTGGTTATATCTGTGATCCTGATGGTTGTTGCAGCCCTTGTGGAGATGAGAAGGCTCAGGGTAGCAAGAGATTATGGCCTGGTTGACAAACCCGGTGTGACAATCCCTATGAGCTTCTGGTGGGTGGTCCCTCAATTCATTCTGTCTGGCTTGGCAGATGTGTTCACAATGGTCGGCTTGCAAGAATTTTTCTATGATCAAGTACCAGATGGTTTACGCAGCTTGGGGCTTGCTCTATACTTGAGCATATTTGGACTTGGGAGCTTCATCAGTAGCTTCCTTGTGTATACAATCGACAAGGTAACCAGTAGGGAAGGAGACAGTTGGTTCTCTGACAATCTAAACCGAGGGCACCTTGATTACTTCTATTGGCTTTTAGCTGTGCTCAATGTTCTTGGCTTGGCTGCATACCTGTATTTTTCACAAGTGTATACTCACAAGAGAAAGGGTGTTTTAGCACAGTGATTGTCTGGTAACTCCCATCAGGGATAAATTGTGCCTGAGCAATGCATGGGGATGCCTCTCTCTCTCTATTTAATTTTGGTGGAAGTTCAGCAAAAGCCCTCAGGCTCGAAGGGGGGTTGCAGCTTGTTATATTGTTGTACAATACCTATCATGGGAGAGAATACTGTCTGTCATGGACACACTTGTTGTACTATTTTTTTCCCTGTGCATATCTGCTTCAAGTCAGCTATACTATGGTCGTGCAATCTTATTTTTCAGCAAGGACTGCGCGAGAAGCTTCTGTCCTGGTCGACCAGATGGCCGAGCAGTGAACTCAACCATTACTTCTTTTCCTGATTTGCCTGTGTTGCTTCTGTATGTTATTATGCTAGGTTTCTATGGTGTGCTTTATAACTGTTTACTGATTTATTATGAAAAATATTGCTGAATAGCTAACAGATTCGATAGATAAGCTCAAACGAACAAGTATAGGGTGTAGTGAATTATTTGAGAGTGGAAAATTTATTCCATGAGCGGCATAAATAAGGAGACGACAAATACAATGCAGCAGCCTTTTATTATCTATCCGGTTACAGAGACTACAGCCACAACATAAGGGTTTTTTTTAACTCAATATCAGGGGTTTACGTGCAGAGCGATATTTTTTTTTATTGAAACGTGCAGAGCGATATCATCCTGCAAACACCAACCAGAGCGTTTGGTGTTCACTGTTCACGGCAATGGCAGGTAGGAGAGGGTTATCAGTTATCACTGTCAGGATGGAACACGCTCTGCAGTTGTATCATCAAGACGAGGTTCAGCTACACAGACAGCACGCTGACTTCGAACAGTGCAACAAGGCAGCGCAGCAGCAACAGCGAGGCTGCGTGATGGAAGAGGAGATGGAGGCGGCGCTCCTGCCGCGGCCAGAGTCGCCGCTCTGCGCGGTGGACCACCTCGGCCGTCCGGCCTCACGCGGCGACTCCGGCCGTTGGCGTGCTGCGCTCTTCATCATCGGTACGGTACTCCTCCTACGCTACTCGAAATTGCGCAACACTTTTAGTGATTCGTGCTCTCCGTGACTCAGGCGTGGAGGCGGCGGAGCGGTTCGCCTTCTTCGGCGTCATGGGCAACCTGATGATCTACCTGACCGGCCCCCTCGGGCAGTCCACGTCGTCGGCCGCCGCGGCCGTCAACGCGTGGCTTGGCACCGCGCTCCTGCTGCCGCTGCTCGGCTCTGCCGTCGCCGACTCCTGGCTCGGTCGGTACCGTACCATCGTCTGCGCGTCCATCCTCTACATCATAGTATGAAACGCAAACAACTGAATTCTGGAATCTGGAATTCTGGATATGGGGTATTTGAACCTGATCGAATTATTACTGTTGCTTAACTGTCTCCAGGGGCTAGGGATGCTCACCATCTCATCAGTTCTTCTGCCATCAGAGTCTGTGGGCAGGCCGAAGTATTCGTCTTCTGTTCCTATGGCTCTCTTCTACCTGTCCCTCTATGTGGTGGCATTTGGTCAGGGTGGCCATAAACCTTGCGCCCAAGCATTTGGAGCAGATCAATTCGACGAGAATGACCCTGCAGAACTGGCCTCCAGGAGCTCTTTCTTCAACTGGTGGTACTTCGCTGCATATGGTGGCAACGCCGTCACCGTGTCGATACTGAACTACGTGCAAGAAAGCGTAAGCTGGCAGTTTGGGTTTGGGATCCCATGCCTTGCCATGATAATTGGCCTTGTTCTCTTTGTTATGGGGACCAAGACTTACCGCTTCTATCCTCTCAAGAGCAGTGGCAGTGGAGGCCTGTTTCAACAAGTCGGCAGATCGCTTGTGGCATGGCTTGCGCCATGGTGCGCAAAGTGAGCTTATTATTATCAAACGACCTTCTTCCGTTGAGGCCAGCCATTCTTCTGAAAAAAAAAATCATTCTCTTTTGTCTTGCAGATTACCTGATGATTCTCACAACTCTCTGCCATTGTCATTTGATAGCGATACTAGCAACATCGGAAGCTCAAATTTTCCTCATGATGAAGCCACGGCATTGCTCAAGCTGTTCCCTATTTGGGCCACATGCCTGATTTACGCTGTTGTTGTTGCACAGTCCATTACTTTCTTCACTAAGCAGGCAAGCACACTGGACAGGAGGATAGGTAGCATAGTAGTCCCAGCTGCTTCCCTGCAAAACTTGATCAGTGCTTCAGTCATGGTCTCCCTGCCAATCTATGACCGGATCCTCCTGCCCATGGCCAGAAAATACACCAAGAACCCTTCAGGCATCACAATGCTGCAAAGGATCGGTGTCGGGTTGGCTATTTCGACAGCCATGGCCGTCATTGCTGCACTCGTGGAGACAAGGAGGCTCAAGGTGGCTAGTGACTATGGCCTACTGGATAACCCTCAAGATGTTATTCCTATGAGCTTCATGTGGATTGCCCCTCAGTACATTATGGTTGGATTCTCTGATGCTTTCGCCATTGTTGGATTGCAAGAACTGTTCTATGACCAAGTGCCTCATAGTATACGCAGCTTGGGCTTGGGTTTATACTTCAGCATAGTTGGGACAGGGAACTTCATCAGTAGCTTTCTTGTGTACACCATTGACAAGGTGACCAGTAGCACCGGAGGAAGCTGGTTCTCCAACAACCTAAACCGAGCGCATCTGGATTACTTCTACTGGTTTCTTGCCGTCCTCAGTGCTTTTGGCCTGGCTGCTTACATGTACTTTGCACAGATGTATGTGCATAAGAAAAAGGCTTCTATTTCAGCACAATAACTGCACAGAGCTGATAAGTCTTGCTTCAAGTGCCTGTGGGCTCTCTCTTCATATTGATTAACTAGAAATATAACCAGGATCTGGATCCTGCATTTGTCCATCAGATCACGCCCTCTGGGGATAAGGTTCCTAATTAAAGTAGAAACTTTTGTGCTTTGTTGATCCAAATAAATAAGTGGATCATTGAAATTGTTATAAAATAAGAGTGGAAACGCATTTCTCCAACATTCCTACGTGTCCGAGAAAAGAAAAGAAAAAACAAAGTAGCCACCTCAACTACCTAGGATAGACAATGCCTAGTGCCTAATGGCCATCTAGTCTACCTAGGTACTGCTTAGGCGCCACCCATGGTTCACCTAGTGTGTCACTTCATTAAGAAGAGAGAATAAGTTGCAGGGGGAGAGGGCACCAACTCCCTAACACACGCACAACACACAAAATTTTAGAATACTGAAGAACTGCCAACTAAAATTGAACTCTGAAAATCTGAACCACTCACCGCAAAGGAGTAACTTCAAATTGGAGGCAAATTTCTATTTGAAATAGTCCACAAGCATACCAATCAAGTTGTCTCTACAAAATCATATTATAATTGTATACCATGTTCAGATTTACGAGTACTGACCTACTATCATGTAACTTACAAAGCGTTTTTCTACTATTAGAAAATCACACGTATCATCTTTGAGTCATCTATAAGCAGGGAACCAAAATCGACTGATTGAAGGGAAATGTGTCCTAGATATAGATCTTTAATATGCTGGGTGCACAATCTAATTCGTTTACCATCCAAAATCCCATTGATTGATGATGAGAAACCTGTCCTCCATCCAGGGAAACGCTGTTTCTCCTTCACATGAAGCACATACATACTTGGTGACGCAGATTGGCAGCCCATGACAAAGCAGTTGAATTGTCGAGTAGGGACTCTAACTCTTGACAGTGTTAGTACAACTAAACCACTACTAGAAATGCCATACATCAAAGCTTCATCAGTAGAAGCCACGGAATAACTAGATTCTAAAGGTTTAATTATTTCCTCAAAATCCTCAACCATCGGAATGCCATGATCAAATTCAAACCGCTTTTCTGTCAGTTTTTCATACATCCTGTACTTCACAGATAGTGTCCTGATGCAGGATTTTCTAACACATTCGACAAACATAAGCTGAAGTTCTATAAAATTATCAACTTCAGAAAACCATCTTATCCAACGATGGATTATCCCTGTAAACCAACTTACTATTAACTCATCATCTTGCAAGACAAGGGCTGAAACATGCCTAGGGAAACCTTCGAGATTTAATTATACCATAGCGATGAAGGCACTTCTGAATATAGCTAAGATGTGCATTAATTTTAATGACACTGCCAGTAGTGCAGGTACTAGTTGATTCCTCACTCTTTAAATTGGACAACAATGCTTCAGTTGCAGCAGTCTCTGATGAGATGTAATCTTTAGCTTGCTTCTGGAAGTTGTAGAATGCATCCCTAAGGTCTTGCATAAGTGCTGGTTCAGCAATGTATTTTGATAAGAGAACATTCTCATTTAGCTCATTTTGGGCATCAACATCCTGCATCCATACCTTTAGCAAAGTTTTGAACCAGTGATCTGTCTTCATTCCCTCTTTTCTAAATTGTGAAATGTGATCCAGCAAAGGGGTGCTAAGGCCAATCGACTTGATCTCTCACTCTCTTTTATTCTTCTCAAGCCATATGTCAACCACTTCTTTCCTACTCTAAGATTCATAGCGTCCCAAATCTCTTGCTTCTGAGATGCAAACAAATCAATCTTCTCATTCAGCTTATGCACAGCTTTCAGTTTAGCATTTTCCTTCGTTTCTACTCTGACCACAACACCAGCAAATTGTAAGCCTCGTGGGTTCCTTCTGATTGGTCTAAGATGAAATTTATTGTCAACATCCAAGTAAAGTGATTTGTTTAAGCAAGAAACCATTTCATATTGCATATCTTCCACATCATCTCTGGATCCAGAAACTGCAGCGAAAATCTCATCCATATATCTACAAGCATATAGCTTTGTCTTTGTCTGACAATCTGTTTGACCTTCACTATTTTCATCCCTGTCCTTAAGTTGACTCCAAAACCACCGCCTCAAATTTGAGCCATGGTCTTCTGAAACATTTGTTGGCTCTAAACCAAGGCCTTCATGTTTCAAGCGAATCCTGAATACCTCATGGTCAAAATTGTCAAGATATATGTTCATCACGATTGGTGCAAGTACACCTTCTTGAGGCAGCCCATGACCTTTGGAGTACCCACCAAATACCAAATTGATCACCTTGGCATCAAACATATTTTGCATGAATGCAACTAATTGGGTGTCCTCGATCCTCTCCTGTATTAGCAAAATAAGCTTAGAGATTACATTACTATCAACTTCCTTGTGCAAGCGGACAGTAAAGCACCAATCTGGAACTCCGATTTCATCAGATATGAACCTGAGAGCTAAGTGATATCCCCACCCACTGCGACAACCATGTGATATCTTTGAGAACTGAGGCCTATAGACAACCTCAAGCACCACCCTTATCGCTTCCTGAACCACTTTCAGGTTCAGCCTAGGAAGAACAAGGTGTCCTCCACGTTTTCTCTTCGCCTTTCCTCGGACATCAAACTCCCCACTCCTCAGCTGCTCTGCCAGCGTGACAAAGCAGACATCATCCTTCGCAGACGCTAGATCTGACGGACAATATCGTATGCATCCTCCAGTGTCTCAGCATTCTTCACGACCATATCCATGAGGTTGTAGAACTTGCCATTAAGGTACTGCTCCTTAACCCTCTTCTTGATGCGGAGCTCAGCCAACCGCTTCCGCTCCATACGCGTGAGTGGCTTCCTCTGCCTCTGGACGGCCGCGGCCGACTCCTCGGCGACACAAGCCAGGTTCTTCGCCAGAGATAATAACGGCAGCAGTTCGACGCCTTGCTCTGCCACGTCCTCAACTCCATCTAGGGAGAAGTGTTGTGACCTGTACCGCCGGAAGCACGCGGCACAATCTCCTGCTTCCATGAACAAGAACAACAAGAAAACACAGCGGCGTAAGTGCTCCACGGCGTTTCTATGCCGGGGGTGGAGGTGGTACGAGGAGAAATGGATGCACCTTTCCTTTGAGGCCGATGCGTGCAGCGCCCGGAGATGTCCCGGAAGAGGAGGCCGCGACCGAGCCTCAGGAAGGTCATGGCGTCAGGCGTTCTGGTCTAACGGGGCATTCCGTCGAACAGGAAGTGTGTGCTGCGGCGCAGCGCAGACCGCTTGGCATTGTTTACCTACGCTCCACAGGGAGAATCATTGAATCCTCCGCGCGGGCCTCCCGAGCGGGGGAAAAAAAACAGAGGCGCGTGGCATTGACTGGTCGTGAATCTCTTTGGATGCATGCTTAAAAGTGTCGTGAATTTGTCTCGATATCACCCAAAATAACATTTGCCTATACATCAACCAATGTTTTTGGTATTTATTACAACGCTATGGAAATTGAAAAAAGGTTATATACAGCGGATACTCCCTCCATGACATCGACAGTCTATATTACGAGATGAATCTACTTGCATCATTTTCATATTTTTATTTAAACTCAAAAAAATATTTATAATCAAATATTTGACTTAAGACAATCTCGAAATGACTCTATATATTTAGGAACATGGAGGGAGTAGCATATACTTCTATAGACTGCGGTGCTATCTGAGAACTAAGATTTCTGCGAAGCACTCCAAATGTGATGAAGGAAAAAGAATAATGATTTGTTGCATATTAGGAAACCATATAAATATTGGTTCATATAAATATTGGTTCACAATACATTGTCACTTGAAATCAGGATATTGAGATTAGATTAGGCCAGTCTCAATGGACAGTGTCACTATACGGTTTCACATACCAACACATCATCGAGATTGAAATGAAACCATCTATGAAATAACCCCAGCAATGAGCATTTCACTTTGTTGTTTCCAAGGCTAAGCAAAGCATTAAATTGCTGCAAAATGATTGGATCACATGTAAGATGGTGAAATAATTTAGCCCTCAATGGGAATTTCATCCCGTTTCACCGCGTGGAAAAGAACGCCCGTGGAGTTTCACCATAGTGAAACTACTTTCTTCTCTCTCATCTTCGTTTCATGCAAAAAGTACAGTTTTGCTGATATGACACTCTAATAAATGTGCATGACATCCTGGTGAAACCTCCACTGAAACTGGCCTTAGAGCCCAAGCGTTTCGAGCCAACAGGCTGTGGAAAATTTATGTGTCAACAGTAATGAACATAGTATTCAATATCCTGGGAATCAAAGAATTACTCTTGATATAGATGAACAGAAGACAACAGAGAGAATGAAGTATGGCAGACTGTTAGAGTCGTTTAGACAAAATAGTTTCCTGTGTCAATATTTCCAGACCGCAGCCTGTTTTGACGCTATCTGCTGCAACGTCGCAAAAGTGAAACAAAATTGTGTGCTATATGAAAACATAGATGGAAAGGGGAAAATTTTGGGAGCCACCATTCAGTTGTGTGAATTAGCGAGTAGCAAATTCCTTGCATCCAGGCACGGGATCAGGACGGCAGGAGAAATAAACCCCCTCACATGTTCCTCCAAGTGAAAAGGATGTGCTGTTGCTGTAATGCCTAATTTGAGGTTTTAGGGTTTTGATTTGAATTGAAAATCAATTCCTTTGGCCGCGTTGGAGGTCTTCAATTGCCTTCTTCCATTGCCAGGCACGCTGTTTCGCATCCTCAAACGTTGACACCTTCTTTGGCTGTAAGACAACTCAATTAGGTGTGATAAGCATGCAAATTCCAGCACAACACTAAAGAAGCAACAGTAACTGAGATGAATACCGTGCATATTCTAAAATGTGAAGAATCTGATACTTGCACACTAAGTTCACTTGGGTCATCAGACCAAATAATGTTTCCCTTGGCCACCATTTTTGAAGGGTCAACACATATCAATTGAGGTTTGTCAGTGAGGATCAACTGGACCTTCTTGTTTGCTAGCTTATTAATCTTCTTCAGCTTTGATATCAAGACTACAGACTCACCAGGGTCCAGGAATTCTTGCCTGCCACATTGTTTAAGCAATATATCCATCAACATAAATATCTTGTGTAAAAAATGAGAGTATAGTGTCTACCATTTCCACATTGCATTTGACTTTTGTAGGGCATAATCGATTTCAAGATATACAAGATTTACCATTTTGAGTCAAAGGAGTCGATGGAAGATAATTTAGATATATGGGAGCGCACTTCAGATGATGATGGGGCACCATTATTACCAACAGTATTTGACTGTTGGTTGACTGCCACAGTTCCCATGTGTGCCAACCAATTTGAATCCTGGCCATCCTCATCTTCATTTGCCTGATTGGGGATATTGTTAGGACTTAGGAAGATGAAGGCGGGAATAAAGTAAAGATTTAATTGACATAGTGAGTAACAAAAAATACATTTGCATCAAATGCAAGCTTAGGTGGTCGTGTCTTCCTCAGGTTCTTCCAGTCTATGCCTCTGAAGAAAGGATGCGCCTTCAAGGAAGAATAACCATCAGGTCCTGCACCTGGCCTTTTGCTTGGATCAACATCCTACATATTCATAAGATAAATATTAGATAAAGTGAAGCCAAACATCAAATTCATGGTTTTCGAAATTGGGATAAAAGGTCAAAGGCATGGAAACTGTTTTAGGGAAACGAATACAAATTCACTGGTCTTCAAAGAAAAACAGTCACCTTTGTGTTTGGACAGTAAGCATAACTGAGCATCCGCTGATTTTCCAGAATCTGACTTATATACGCTTGCAGTTTCTATTACCAAACTAGAGATAGCCCAGGCAAAGCATGGCTAGGCTACTTTCTTTATTTCTTACCATCCTTGTCATTTTTGAAACTAATCCTGGTTTTTTTATAGGTTTCTCGATACAGTCCACAGGGTACAAACTCACTCATTTGTCCCAAGGTAGGTAGTTGGAATTTGAACACACTTTGTCGTGGACTCATTATTTCCACTGGAAACACATTTCACGTTTTTTGTGGTATTTAAGTAAAACAAAACAGCATTTCATTTGCATAAATAATAAATGAGCAACTTGGCACATGATCCATAGAAGCAATAGGTATTTGTACATACCAGCAATTTGTCAATAAGATCTCTTGCTTCAGCTGAAAAGTACTCTGGAAATTTGAGGTCCCTTGCAATGATTCTCTGGAAAATTAACCATTCACTGGCATCTTTAAACGGCGACGAGCCAGAAAGCATTTGGTACAGTGTGCATCCCAATGCCCATAAATCATTTCTGTGATGAAGTTCATAGTACAAATATAAGTATGAGTCTCTATTCTTTGTTCATATCACCACAAAGTGCAGTTTCAAGGCGTGCATTCGTCTCTTGGACAATGAATGTTTCTAGTTATGTGCAACCAGACCTTTCACTCTTCAGCATCTTATGAACGAATGTGCATTTAGATTACTGCTGACAGCGAGGACTAGTCTGAATATCTCATGTATAGTGTAGTCAATAATAGTGTGATGCTGATTCATGATAATCCAGTAAATAAGTCCCACAGATATAAAAAAAAATGTATGGTAAATGAATAATTCGAGTATAATGAAAGAAAACAGAACATCCTACTAGTAATGATATCTTGTGTGTTTACCAGATATAGGTTTACTCACCCAAAGGTTGCTGGGGCAGAGTTCAGGACCTCAGGTGGTACATATGCAGCGGTTCCAACAAATGTACATGCCCTTTCAGCTGTACATAAACGTTGGAAAACAAGAATAATTAAAAAGTGGGATATATAGAATTCTATCATGATTCAGGGCAGCTTATGTTTTGTCTTACTAGTTGAATTTGGGAGAACTTTGATTGGAGTATCCCTTGTAGGCTTGACACTACCAAAGTCAGCGATCTTGATGTGTCCATCAGAAGTAAGCAGTAGATTTTCTGGCTGAAAGACCAATGCAGTCCTTGTCAAATATCAAACAGTATACAGCATCATGAGCAACTGATTTCATTTCACACCTACCTTGACGTCCCGATGAATTAGGCCGACCCCATGCAAATACTCCAATATATCAACGATTTCAGCAGCATAAAACCGTGCATCGTCCTCAGAGAGCCGACCTTTCTGCAACCGAATTATGAGCACAAGAACCAAAGGCAGAACAGGAATGAACCACATTGTAAGCAGCTGGACACTAACCCGGACAATTTGGTCGAACAACTCCCCACCTTCGCACGACTCCAGCGCCATGTCTACACGGCAAAAGAGACATGGTATTGATCCAAGGGTGGCATTTACTTTACAATCGAATTAGTAGCTCTTCACCGTTAGTTCTGAGTTTCTGACTACTGCTGGTTGGTTGAGAAGGGGCACTAACAGAGGGAGTATGTGTCCTGGAAAGTGAAGAAGAGCCTGATGACGCCCGGGTGGTCGAGCTGGTCGAGCACGATGCGCTCCATCTTGACGTAGGAGATCTTGTTCTCCTTGGTGATGAACTTCTTGTCCATGATCTTGAGCGCGTAGACGCGGCCCGTGTCCTTCTTCGTGGCCCGCACCACCTGCCATTTTTTTTTTCCCATCATCCCACCCTCTGTGAATAACCGCAATTCCCACGATCCAGGCGGCGGCCGCGCAGGCCACGGTACACCCATGCAGTAAGCGAGTGGCAGTAAGAGAACCTTGGAGTACGAGCCGACGCCGTAGATCTTGCCGAGTACGAAGTCATCGGCGGTGAACTGCTCCTGCGGCGCGCGGAAGGCGATCCCCCCGGCTGCGGTGGGGGAGGAGGAAGCGGCGGCAGCAGGCGAGGCCGGGGAGGGCGAATGCGCGAGGCGCAGCCTGGCAGCGAAGTCCCGCTCCATGCTGTCGTCGTCGCCGCCGACCGCCATGGGGGCGATGCGCGGGCGGTGTATCTATAGGAGGAGGCGGGCGCGGGGACCGAGGAAGAAGGCGGGGAGGAGGCGGCGCGGCCTCCGATGGCGGAGGCAGTCAACGGGTGGAACCATCGGATTCGGCTTCGAGGGGTGGGAAAGCGAAGCGGGAGGAATCGATGGGACTGCGACGGCCGCAGCCTTTGGGGGTCGGGGGCTCGCTGGGGCCTGGGCGCAGCGGCAGCGGCCTGGACGGAACGGAACGGGGCGGAGGAATTGGAGTCCGATCGATCGAATCACGCGACGCGACGCGACGCGAGGGGAACGAATGAGAATGGGCGGGAGATCAGAGATGGAGTGGTGCGGCCGGCGAGGTTCCTCTTCTGCTGTTGGTGCCTTGCGGTTGTCTCGTGTGCTTTCGACCTCTGGCGTGGGGGTGTGTGATCGAATGATGGAAGAAGGATGGGATGAACGGGGCTCATCGGCGTCTTTTTCGTGACTCTGTTTAAGATTAGTTAAGCATCTCCACTCTCCAGCAGTTTTTTTTCCCTCTCTAACATTTTTCAATATACTCCTTTTTTATCACCAATATTTTTCTTAATCTTCCTTTAAATAAAGCCGATTGTATCTCCCCCAATTCCCAACCACAACTTTTCAGCCATCTTTTTTTTTCTCCCTAGTACACACATGTAAGCTCTATCTTGTACTACCACTCCAATATACCTTTTTTTTTATCACCAATAACATTCAGCTACCACAATACCCGTGACCAAGGAAAATTTGTTGACAGAGGACGTATCTTAATAAAGCTCCAAACTAAGTTGTTTTCACGTTACAAATCTGACTAGCACTACTTTACAATTTATCAAGTTACAATTGAAAGATAATCCCTCCATCCCAAATTGTAAGTAATTTCAAGAATTTTGGAGAGTCAAACTTTTCTAAGTTTGACCAAATTTATATGATAAAATAATAATTGTTATGATACCAACTAAGTATCATTAGATTCTTTCTTAATTATATTTTCATAGTATACTCACTTTATGTTAAAAATCTTAGTATTTCTCTCTATAATTTTGGTCAAACGTGAAAATGCTTTGACTCTCCAAGATTCTTGGAATGACTTACAATTTATGATGGAGGGAGTATTTATTAATTTATAATAAAGAATCTTAGTGTTCTATTCACCCTAAAATCTTTAAAACTATGGTAGAAAGTATTGTTGGTTGATTTGTTGTGAGGAAAAAAACATTGTTAAATGATTAACACATTCGACTGATGATAATAAGTTTAAGGCCTTGTTTAGTTGGCAAAATGAAAAGTTTTAGGATATTGTAGCACTTTTGTTTGTTTATGATAACTATTATCTAATTATATGGTCTAACTAGGTTTAAAAGATTTATCTCGTGATTTATCGATAAATTGTTTAGTTAGTTTTTATTTTTGACTATATTTAATGCTTTATGTATATGCCGTAAAATTCGATGTGATAGAAATATTGAAAAGTTTTTAGTTTTTTTTGTGTGAACTAAACCCTAAGTTGAAGCGAACAGGGCTAAGTCACGCTCCCTGCAAAATGTGTCCCAACTCGCAAGTGCGTTTGTACCAGCGGCCTCCTCTGTTGTCGTCACGTACAGCATCCTCTTACGGCTGCCCGGCAACTACAACATCAACGGAAAGCAGGAAATGATACGTTCCGGTGCAACACGGCAGCGTCTCTGGTCACTCTCCACTCTTGTGGGCCGGTAGGGCCCTGGCCCCCTCCGGCCATGAAAGAAAGCATGATGATACGGCGGCACGGCCAGGGGCATGATTCTTTCCCGGCTGTGTCGGCCTCCTTGGCCCGCGCGCCACATTGCGGAAAGCAGCACTGATGGCCCCCGGCTTCCTTGTTTGCGTTGTGCGCCCGAGAAATTCCCTGCGGGTCAAAAAAAGTCGCTGCCGCCTAGGGAAAAGCCGGGCCCAAGACTGGAAAGATGCGAGAGAGGATCGAACGGGGACGCAGCACGACGCGCTCCGGGGCTCCGGGTGGATGCATCATGCCTGCGTGCTTCCCTGGTGCTGAAAGACAAGAACACAAGAAGATGGGTGGACGGAACGTCCGGGTATTGCTGTTTCAATCGGATCCAATGAAATCAAAATTTAAGACGGGTACATAAGTCCCATGATCCACGTACAGTTCTGTTCCTACTCCCTGTCCGGATTACAGTTCATGCTTCCTCGTTGGTGTCCTGCTAGCCACAGGGGGGCAAAGATTAAAAACTGTTTTTATTCGTCGAGAAGAGATGCGGTCTACAAAACGAAGATTAGAATAAGTCTCTAAGTAGCAACGATGTTTGATTAAAAGGATAAGTAATTTTGCATGATCAAGAACTAACACAGCTACAGCTACAAGGGATAAGAGCATCTCCAACAATTTATCATCTCGCTTTTTCTTTCTTAATTTTTTTGGCAAAATAAGAAAAAAAAAACTCTTTCTAATAGTTTGGCATCTTCTCTCCCCCATCTTTCTTAACCTCGCAAAAATTTCTCCCGAGCACGCCCGTGGTGTATGAGCGTGCATCTGGAGTTTCGCGGCCCATCCCAAGTAAGTAGAAAGAAAAACATGGTTCCAGTGAGAAAAACGTAAGAAAAAAAATCTGATGGAAAGGCTTAAACGCGTACAGAAATAAATTTAGGGTTCGTAATACAAAATATAAGATCAGGTTGTAGGAAAAAGTACCGAGAAAATAAATTTTAGGATAGAAATATAGAAAACTCTTGGAGATAACTTCTTTTTTTCCTTCTCATACTAATTTAGGAGTTGACAAAGATCATATTTTGAGAAACAGAATATGAAAATCTCTTGGAGATGCTATAACCAGTTCCTTTAATTCTAATGACCGATATGATATGAGCCAAACAGCATGACAAGAGATAATGTCAAGGTTATCCCATGACAGCAGTTACAGTTA
>Ga0182004_10001081_pt1 | contig 19163 bp, 8 predicted proteins | sample Sormic07211540_1_FD_120479 | JGI IMG/M metagenome (GOLD analysis project Ga0182004, IMG submission 120479) | Endophyte microbial communities from Sorghum bicolor roots, Mead, Nebraska, USA - 072115-40_1 MetaG | ecosystem: Host-associated > Plants > Roots > Unclassified | place: USA: Nebraska...
ACGAGGACTAGTGGAGAGTGGCGACTCTCCGATACCTCGGCAAAACATCGCCGAGCACTTTCTTCCACTACTCCTTTACTTTCTAGCTTTTACTTTGTGTTTTTACATTCTTAGAATTGCCTTACTAGAATAGGATTGGAACTAGGTTGCAAAACTTTTATCCAGTAGCTCTCTAAGTCACACTAGGCACAAGGGGTTGAATTGGAGCTTATAGGTTGCTTAAATTTTTAGAGAAGCCCAATTCACCCCCCCCCCTCTTGGGCATCTTGATCCTTTCACACTTAAACAATGGTACTGCTAGCGCTCGAACATCCGGCGCCAGCAGCGCGTCCAAACGCCGAACCCCCCACCAGCACCACATGGAGAAAAGAAAAAAAAGGACGCAGGCAACATCAAACACACATCCCAGGTAGTGCTCCCTCATCGTATCCTGTTCCTCCACCTCACCGCGTCTTGTTCCTCCACCTGCACTCCTGACTCTGTTTTCCACCGCGTCCTTCTTCTCGTTCCCCACCACGCCCCTGTCCCCTATCCCCCGCTGCACCCAGTTCCCCCACGGCGCCCCGTCCTCCGCCGCGCCCTTGTGCCACTGTGTCCCGTTCCCCATCGCGCCCCTGTCCTTCGTCCCTAACGTAACCTGTTTGCAAGTGCAACATCAAATATAAAAACTACAACATCGCAAAAATATGTAGTGCAACATCGAAAAACATATATAGCAACATCAAAAATGTGTACTCCAACATCAAAAATTATGTGCTGCAATATCGAAAATAAATTACTGCAACATCAAAAAAATATGTACTGCAACATCGAATAAACATGTATCGCAACATAAAAATTATGTGTTGCACCATCCAAAATTATGTGTTGCACCATCTCGAATGGTAGTATTGCAACATCGCAAAAGCTAACCATGAAACATGAAAATGAAATATTCGAAAGTCATCTATTGCAGCAACCTAAGAATCTCATTGCAACATTCGAAATCATCTATCACAACATCAAAAAAATCATTGCAACACAGAGAAACAACAAAAAGGACGTGCAAAAATAGCAAGGGGATGTGTTCTGCTCCAACCCTGGCCCATCACCTTCGAGCTCATCGGAGTAAAAGAGTTCATAGACCCCTAGCCACCACTGTGTCCCTCAGATCCAGAGGAGGAGGAGGAGGACGACGACGAAGACGAAGGCTCAGATCTATAGGAGAAGGAGGAGGAAGAGGAGAATAACCCACCTGCCTCACCGGAGTTGCCGTGATCGCCCTTTGTCTTCGGTGCGGTCACATGAAGGTTGTGGAGGGAGAGAGGGAGCAGCGGCAGTGACCTGCGCGGGTGTGGCGTCTGTCCTGAGGCGGCTTCAAAGAACAGTGCGTATCACGGCGGTCGGGGAGGGAGGGATTGAGCGGCGGCAGCGACTTGTGTGGCGTGGCAACAACTGGGTGCGGAAGGAGCACGGGGAGAGCGGACGAGCGGATAGAGCAAGTAGGGAAAAGAGATGTGCGTATCTGTGCGGGTGGAGAACGGAGATGAGCGAGCAAGTCCAAAGAACGACTTGATCGAGTCTGTGCGGGTCCGTCTGTTCCATTCAGACGCCCGTCATATATCATTACCGTTTAAACAACACAGGACCGAGATTTAGTTGGCCAAAGTTTTTTCACCTAACTTTAGTTGAACTAACAACTAGTAAAAAAAGATCCAAACGTACCCTAAAAATAAAAAAAAAACATTGGTGAATACCGGCAATATTGTTGTTATCACCACAATTTTGGATGACGTCCAGACAAGACAAGATTATCAGAATTACAACCACATATTTTTTGGTTGAACGCAGAAGAAACAGTTGAGATACAATCTTCAGTTCAAAATTTCTCAACAGCAATCTCCTATATGCTCACACTCGTGTTCTTAGTTCTTACCTTGAAGAGACAATTTATGGGCAAAAAATTTTGGATGGATGGGTGGGGGTGGGAGGAAGGGGGGTTGGTTCCCCACTATCCTTTGCCACGCGAAGGATAAGACACACCACACCACAAGAGGCGGTTGCTTGGTTCAAGTAAAAAGATGTGGCCACATGATTCTCTATTGTAAAATCCCACCACATTGTGGTGTACACTTTTGCTGCAGTGAGTTAGGCATCGTTACAGCTCGTCGTGGCATGTTGTGGATGGAAAGCAACCAAGCCCTAGTTCATTCATGTGTTACCCTGTTTGAAGGTTGAGTTGAGTAACAAACCTTGCCCTTATATACTTGTTGACAATCTCAAATGTTTCAACAATACTAGAAGCAGGTTTAATTAGAATCTTGCACGAATGGCTTGATATGATACGCGTGACCGGCGCCGACGATGGAGCTTTCCATGGAAAAAGCGCCCGTCGTCACATCTATGATCTATCCGTTGCCGTGCATGGACAAGCTATAACCCTCGCTCTAGTAGATAGCTGCCTCATCATCTTCTCGGCGCACCGATATACAGTTCCATGGTGCCACCAGTGCCTCTCGCCGTTGGCTGCGTCTGCGTCTATGCGTGCGTGTGTGACAAGCAATATCGATGACGGTCACACACACCAGAAGAAGCCAATTATTGTTTGGCCATTCATCATTGGCCCCTTTTGCTTGGAGAGAGACATCCATGCCTATCGGCATATCGAGGAAGCAAGGGTATGTGCAGATCATCCAAGTGGCAGCTAGCAGCATATACCATGACGATGCGCATGACAATAAGTATCTATTGAGGCCTTGTTTAGTTCACTCCAAAAACCAAAAAATTTTCAAGATTTCTCGTCATATCGAATCTTGCGGCACATGTACGAAGCATTAAATATAGACGAAAATAAAAATTACTTACATAGTTTTCCTGTAAATCACGAGATGAATCTTTTAATCCTAGTTAGTCCATAATTGGACAATAGTTGCCACAAATAAACGAAAATGCTACAGTAACAAAATAAAAAAAACACATCTAAATAAGGCCTGACTACTAATTACACACTCCATATTAGTTATCATGAAAATTGTTAAAAAATCCTAGAAACTCTCATAATAATAATAATAATAATAATAATAATAATAATAATAATAATAATAATAATAATAATAATAATAATAATAATAATAATAATAAATCTGACATTTAGTAGTAGGATTTAATCGTTAGCACTAACAGTAACCTAAAAAAAAGGCTTACTCTACTATTCTGAAAATACATAAACTAACACCCTGAATTTGTAACTAAATTACCCGCTCTATAATTGTGAAAGGTAATGCAAAGTAACCCTAAGTTTACATCCAAACTACCGCGTCTACCATTATAAAATATAATATCTATTCACTCCTGTAGTTTGTAAATTATCCACATCTATCATTTTAAAAATAAGCTAAAATAGCCCTAAACATATAATACTAATATAAGATATTATGAAAATTAATTTAATTGCCATAGGGCACATTATATATGTTTCTAAATATATACATTTTTACCTCTATGATATTAAAATAAGCATAATGCTATGTGCCACCATGTAGACCATGTAAACATGCCTATATTAGGATATTTATTTATTATAATAGTTTGTCAATAGTGGAAAGAATATCTCCATATTAAACTACACACCAATAATGGCACTGATAATCCACTTTAAATTATATTCATACTACATGATGATATATTTTGTAAGTTATTATTTTAAATAAGTTTATACTTTTATTTTTTACTAAAACATTATGTAATATCAATCCCACTAACTTAATTTTAAGCACTCAATCCTTTTACAAAATAATTCTGTTGCAAATTCTTTGGTATAGCAATGTCTTGAGTGCCATGGTGGAGGCTGAAATGACTATTACACAATTGTAGTAACTAAGAGCTTAGTCTAGGACTTATAATATTTTTTTAGTAAAAATCAACAAAGGATAGTTTTTAATAAAGATGTGCAAGAACAAGAGTTTCAGCATAACACATGGATAAAAAAGATTACAACAACTAATAAATTAAAAGTTGAAATCCCAAATATATATCTCAATTTAGTTTAGTCTCGTAATTAAGATTCAGGTTCTAACATACGCCCGAGCAATGGATTGAGGTGCTAGTGCAAATAATTAGCCATGTGAAATGCATGCATCTCACATGTGAACAGTACTATGCAAGCAAGACAGGTAATGATATATATTGCGCTTCCTGCGGTCCACGTATACATCTAGGACGCCGACCCCTACTGTTGTGTGTCAGAGTCAGACTTTTTCAAGTGTCAACAGTCAATACTCCCACCTTTCCAAAAATGAATAAACATATAACTAAAGAACCAATCTCTTTTAAGTTTAACGAAGTATATACAAAAAAACCACAAATATCTATGATATATATAATAACATGATTACATTAGTCATGAAATATATATAATATTCATAATAAATTTATTTAAAAATACAAGTATTGATACTAGCTATTTATTAACTTTAAAAAGTTTGACTCCTTATTGTGGAGCGATATATCTTTTTTTTTTGACAGAGTACATCAATATCCGTCTGGCAAGCATGCCCATATAGCTAGACGGGGGAATCTATATTTAGTCTGTTATTTTTTTTTTGACACAAAAGTCTGTTCTTTTTCTAGTAGTCCTTTATTTCTTTTATCCGCTAAAGCTCAGTAGCTAGATGATCAACCAAGCCGACTGTTTGTTCTTGTTCATACACCGATACACGCAAGGTAAGGTGAAGCTGTCGTCTGTGCACGCGCGCAATTTGTATAGATGCCTCCCATCCAGGGTCTTATCCATCGGTTTCATCGACAGGCAGGCCGCCTACCTACCAACTTGCCACGTCTACTCCTACACTAGCCACTGAACCACCAAAAGTCAAATATTCTTGCGGCGATATAGCTACATGCATGTGTTGTATACAGACCAATTTAGGCCTTGTTCAGTTGCCTTCAAAAAAACTAAAAACTTTTCAAAATTCTCCGTCACATCGAATCTTATGGCACATACATAAAGTATTAAATATAGATAAAATAAAAACTAATTGTACATTTTGTCTGTAAATCGCGAGACGATTCCCTTTAAGTCTAGTTATTTTATGATTGGACAATGTTTATAAAATGAAAATAAAAGTACTACAATGTCAAAATCTAAAATCTTTTTGATCTAAATAAGGCCTTAATTTACCTCGAAAGCTTAAACTTTTTTTAATAAGAAAGGATTGACTATTATTCCCCAATTTCCATCTCAAATGAATAGCTTAAGCTAAATTTTTTTAACTAATCACATATATATTAAACATATATGGATCCGGAGGTGTTATACAAATAAGTGGCAAAGAAACGGTCGTATATACAGTATGGTCTAGCTGGTATAGGTTCCAATTGGAAAGCGAGCTGAGATTAGTTTTGGATCCCCGTCATCAGACGACGTTACTTTGTGATCACTGACTTTTCAAGCTCACTCTTCTAACAAAACAAAGCATAGGCCTTGTTTAGCTGCCAAAATATTTTGCAAAATTTTTCACATTTTCTATTACATCGAATCTTGCGGTACATGCATAGAGCACTAAATATAGATAAAAAATAACTAATTACATAATTTATCTGTAATTTGTGAGACGAATCTTTTAAATCTAGTTAGTCTATAATTGAACATTATTTATTAAATATAAACGAAAACACTACTGTTTATATTTTATAAAACTTTTTGGAAGTAAACGAGACCTAGTCGATTTGAAATACGATAGTGACAACGGGGCGGGGCGCGTGGCTCCAGGGGAGCTAGAAACACAAGCGTGTTGTTTAGTGCACTCTAAAAAATAAAAACTTTTAAGAATCTTTGTCACATCGAAAATCTTACGGCACATGCGTAGAGCATTAAATAAAAATAAAAATAAAAACTAATTATACAATTTACTTATAAATTACGAGACGAATCTTTTAAGTACAGTTACTTTATAATTAAACAATGTTTGTTAAATAAAAACAAAAATATTACAGTGTCTTGAACAAGACCATATATATAGCAAGAGGTCAAGAATGTCGACGCGTTCGTACCACACGATGACGCCCGTAGTGACGAAATTCCCGAAAGCGACACACGCGCGTATGAATTCGCTTGCTTGTTGGAATGCCGAATGCGACAACAATATACTAGTAGTATTTCAGATCGACAGGTGGATTAAGCGAATAGGCTGATGATAAAAGCTACATACGAAGCTATAGCGGCACGGGTAAGCTACGGCTAGAGCTTTGCCCTAGCCTCTAGCTATAGCAGCGCGCACGTTGTCACGTGCTCCCTCCATACTCAAAAATAAAATCATTTTGGACAGTGACACGGTCATCAAAGTACAATTTTAACTTATTTTAATAAAAATATTTATCAAAAAATAATATATATATTTATTTATTTACAAAAGTATATTTAAAACAAATTTATTTATATAATTTTTATATTTTCAAACTCAACAATTTGAAAGTTATCCATGACCTATATTTTTCCTCCAATAATAGCGACCCAAGCGATGATTATAAAGTGAATCTAAGCCCAAGCCCAAGCCGCAAATCTAAGCCCATAAGGCTTAGATTTTTGTCGTCAACAAATAGCTCACCATATTTATATGTCTAAAGTTCAAAGAAATATATCCATCAAATCCTTGGACAAAAGATATCCAACATATCCGGCCACATAAGACGTCCAAAAAAAATTATATGCACCATTTCTGCAGCGTTCAAGATCTAACAAACAGAATATTAAGAAAATATCTTTTACAATTTCACTGGATTACAGTTTACTAGTGACCAGTGAGCTACTGAAGCTTGACGAGCGGAGCAGACAGGAGTCGCCGGGCTATGGCAGTGGCAGGCCTGGAGAGCGAGCTGCAGAAGCACATGCCCGCTGTCCACTACTGTCAGCAACTTCGTACAATCGTACCTTACGGGGTGAATGCGCGGTGGTTGTGCCTGTGCTGCGTTGGTCCATGACTGAGCAGCATGCAAGCTGGTCACAACATCAGAACACGAGCAGAGCAGGGCTAGCTTTGTGAGTGAACAGAGCCCAAGATCGAGAGGCGTACCTTACCTACGAGAGAGAGAGAACATCTCAACAATGGCGGAGACGGCGATCGCGGCGGTGCTCTCAAAGTTCGGAGGGCTGGCAGCGAGCGAGGCCAAGGTGTTGCTGGAGGTAGGAGACGACATGATGCTGCTGCGGGACCGGCTGGAGTGGCTGCAGGCCTTCCTCCGCGACGCCGACCACAGGCGCCGCACCGGCGCCGACCGGTTGACCTGTGTGTGGGTGCGTCAGACGCGCGACGTCGCCTTCGAAGCAGAGGACGCCCTCGACGAGTTCTTCCGCAAGGTTTCCTTCCCATTCCATCCCCTGCTTGGCTGCTTGTCATAATTTCTACCATTAGTTTTGAACCTTTATTCCTGTATGTAAATCCAGATATATAGGAAAAATTGTGACCATACCTACAACTTCAAATATTTTTGTTTCCAAGTGAAATGTAGCCAGATTTCACTATCATATATCAAATAAATAAAGGATCTACAAAGTTGAGATTATTATTTTTTGACTGAACAAAGTTGAGATTATCTAGACAGATAAAAGTAAAAACACTAAAAAAAAGAATCAAAATAGAGACTTAAGTTGTTTGCTGGGTCATTTCTCATCGCATACTGCTAATTTTGAGCTGCATATATATTAGCATGCAAGATTTAGCTACGTCTTATATTACAGCTGTTTGTTTACGACATTGTTATGAAACTTTTATCTGTTCAGCCCTTTTTGTGTTAATACCTACATGAATTTCTGGTGAACAACAGGTTGACCTGGAAAGCATGGGTTACCAACGCTGGATTAAATGGCTCAAAGAATACCTGCTTGGCTGCTGGACCCAAATCCTTCTCCGACATGAATTGTCTGGTCGACTCAAGAAAATCAACAGCAGGCTCAATCAAATCTCGGACAACCAAAAGGAATACAAGATCGAGCATATGCCATTAGCGACACTGACATCTTCCACTACAGCCACTTCAGCATGGTATGGGACCTCCTATGTCAATCCTGTAATTATGAATTATCAGTGTTGCACTTTCGATGAATATACAAGGAACATCTTTTCTTAATTATAACCTACATTCCAAAATACTTAAGACAACTTTGATGTTTACTGTTCAAACATTGACTAACAATATTTGTCGATGATATTTAGTCGAGTAAAGTCAGAAAACTAAGAATGTACTTTGTATACGATTTACCTACATGGATCTTTTTTTTGAAACAATACCTACATGGATTTTTAGTGGCTTAGTTTGCAACAATTGTTTTGAGGTGTTATTTAGATTCCTAACATGTTTGGCAAAGTCTTATTTTAACCTTTTTTTACGATGCCTACATGAGAGTTATGGAAAACTTAACTCAAAGCATGAGGCAGTTTAGTTTTCTGATAAAAATCTGTGCTTTCAATACTTTGGCCAAATGATGTGGGTAAAACTATTTTGACATCAAGACAAAGCTGCCTAACCACTCAGTTAATTTTGTCTATAAGCAATGAGTCAATTTGCATTACTAACAGTTCTCGATGAACAGGCGGGATGGTTATAAGAATGCTGTGGGTCTTGAAAAAGAAGTGGAGACACTTAAGGAAATGCTGCTTCATAAAGGTCACCCTCAGCTGATGTTCATCTCCATACTCGGGGAGAGCGGTGTGGGAAAGAAAACACTGTCACGTATTCTCCTGCATGATATGAAGAATAACAACCATTTTGAGATTCGAGTTTGGTACAACATGCCGCCGGATTCCACCACAGAACATCTCCTCCAAACAATCTACGAGAGAGCACGCCAAGCCATTTCGCCAACACAAGGAGATCAGCCGGTTCAGGAAGGCTCTTGCGATGATATTGCTGGCATGCTCCGTCACCTCCTAACCAATAAGAAGTATCTGCTGATTATCATTGGGATATCCTCCAAGACCATGCTCAACTGTTTGAGGGCAAGCCTACCAGATGACAACAATGGAAGTAGGGTAGTGCTCGTATTGGACATCGTGAATGAAGAGGTAGCATGGCATGCTAATGCCATGAACAAGGGTCTCAGCAACGGAATCCGCCACTTGAGCCGTTTCGATAAGGAAAAGAGTGTGAAGTTGTTCTGTTCGAGGGCCTTCAGGACAAATCTGTTAGATGAAACTACGGTAAATAGCATGATGAGCAAGTACAGCGAAGTTGTGTACAATATAACTTGGGGCTACCCTCTGGCTATAGTGGTTTTGGCTGGACTACTGCGATTCAAGGAGAACCCAGGGCAATGGACGGCAGTGCTGCAGCAGCTCAGGTCTGGACCAGCAATGGAAGAAGCACATCAGCAAGATGGCGAAGGCAATCAGATAACAGGACCTGCAATGTTCCAGGAGGATCGTATTGAGGAGAAGATGAGCCCCCCTACAACAGAAGCAGCCAACCTGTCCACAAGAACGTCGATTGAGAGGGTCTTCTGGGCAAGCTTTGAAGACCTTCCCAATGACCTCAAGTCATGCTTCCTCTACTTAGCCGCTTTCCCCAAGGACACCTTTCTGTCTACCGACAGTATAGTGCGGATGTGGATGGCCGAGGGATTCATCAGGCCACAGAAGGGCAAGACCATCGAGGAGCTAGGTGACGACTATTTCAAGGAGCTAGCCTTGAGATGCCTAGTTCAGGTTTCAGCCATGAACGAGGCTGGCGGCATTAAGAAAATCATTGTTCACAGAAGGCTCCATGGGTTCCTGCATTCAGAGGCTCATGAGGCGGGCTTCATTGACGCCCATGACATGCATGACGTCTTTGTTCCACCATCGGTGCGCCGCCTCTCTTTCATGAGTTTTCAAGGCGGATATACCACGTTCACCAATAAGTTCTGTAAGTTGCGTTCCTTCATATGCTGGGCCAAGCAGAAAGAACATCGTCCAAGCAGCAGCGGTGGCAGCGGAGGCGTGGACGAGGAGCATTGGCATGATCTCAAGTTTCTGCAGGGTTCGGATTTACTTCGTGTAGTCGACGTAAGGGGACTAAGGATCAAGGAGTTACCAAATGAGATTGGCGACAAGATCCACTTGCGGTACCTTCGTGTAAACAGCGAGCACCTCAAGGAGCTCCCGTCTAGCATTCAGAGGCTGCTCAACCTGCAGACACTGGATATAAGGGATACTGAAGTCGAGGAGATTCACCCGTCCTTCTGGAAGATAAAGACGCTGCGGCATGTGATTGCAAAGAACCTCACACTTCCATCATCCATCAACGAAGAATTGGGCGAGCTGCAAACACTGCATGGTGTAAAGCCCAGCAAAGGAGAATGGGATCAAGATAACTGTCCACTGCTCAAGATGACCAAACTCCGGTCACTGGAGTTGCACGAATTCAATGATGCTAGACACGGTGCTGCGCTGAACACTTCCCTCAGGCAGCTGCATCTCCTTGGCCACTTGAAGCTGAAAGGCGATGAGATCTCTTCTTGTGTCTTCACTGGACAGTGCCTTCAATATCTTCAGACTGTAGAGCTGGATGGCACTGTGCAATGGCCGGCTGTTGATGCGTTTAAGAATCTTCGCTTCGTCCGTCCAAACCTTGTTCAGCTCAGCCTGACAAATACAAATGATGCGCCAGAAGACATCCAGCAGGAACTGAGAAAGGCAGGCTTTATCCGCTCCCGCACACCATTCCAACCAGTTTACCGGCTTTCATACAAACAAGGTGCCGCGAAACCAGAGCAGCAAGGTGAAGCAAGCTCCAGCAAAATGGAACAGCAGCACCAAGGTGAGAAAGCTGAAGAGTGATGTGGTGTCCAGATGGTTTTTATATCTCTCTAATTACATGTTTCTATTTCATGAGACAGTCTGTTTGTATTGTGTTGTAATATAGACCTGTTTGCTTCGGATCTCTGTGTGTTCATGCTCTGATTGTTGCTTTTGTAATCGTGAACTATTATGTAAAATAAAAGAAAAAAAAGAATGCTTTGCATTCAGACTATGGGGTAACTTTGTATTCTATCTTGCTGAGTGGGAGAGAGCAAGACCGAAGAAAGTTCGTGGATGGTTGCAGCATTGTCTTGGAGAAGTGTAGTGGAGGAGCTGGTCAATTTTCACGCCTAGGGCCATAGGCCTTGTTTAGTTCCGAAATTTTTTTGAATTTTGATACTGTAGCACTTTCATTTGTATTTGATAATTATTATCCAACTATACACTATAAGTAGGCTCAAAAGATTCGTCTCGTAAATTTCAGACAAGCTGCGCAATTAGTTTTCGTTTTCGTTTATATTTAGTGCTCCATGTATATGCCGCAAGATTCGATGTGATGAGAAATTTTAAAAAGTTTTTGGATTTTGAGGTGATCTAAACAAGGCCATAATAGAAAATGTGTATACCACTCGCGCTGGGTCCAATACCATCCGTACCGTGTTTAATATGGATAGATATATAACAAAACAAACTCATAAATGCATAACTTTATATAAGATGGTATGTATCTCAATTCCATGCTTAAATCCACAACATACCTGATGAAAATATGATATTTACCATTTTAATGTTATTGTAATGGTCCCCTTCGTTGTATAATTCTACAATACTAAACAAATTGGCAAAGACACCTACGTTCATGAGAATTATCAAATGGCAAGTGACATGGGGATTCATGGATTAAGAAATTCAACGCTGAAATAAAAATGGGAATTTGGAATGGGGATTGGGAAATTTATTACCTTCTGTTGTTGCCTTGCTATTGCTAGAGATTGGAGTTGGACCTGGCTTAAAGTCGACCTGTCTTGGCCGCGCATTGGATGCTGGCTGCCGGCCGCCGAGCTGCACCTGCCGACCGGGCCGGCGGCCGCTGCCACCACGCCATGCCTAGGCGCTCGACTGTCCACCTCCATCTTGACGCCCAACAGTAGCGCTGCCGTCGACAAGGGGACGACTGCCAGGTCCCTTCTTTATCAGATCCTCCGGCGGCCTGGAGCCCTGCAGGGCTGCATGGTTCGAAGCAGCACGACCAGGAGTCGGGAGGAGAAAGGAGAACGAGAGACTGAGAGCGACGGAGGCGGCGCCGCGGCGGCTTGCGAGGCGCCGACGGCCGGATGCTCAGCCAGGCAAGCAAACGCTATTTGCCTGGGCTTTACAGTGGGCTTTCAACTTTGACAGGACCTGGGGCACAAGAATGGGCCAAAAAAATTTCGAGCATGAAAAAAAAATATACAACGTGCAAATGCTTCATTCTTGTGAATTTCTACGATTCAAACTCTACCTTCTCCTTTGACATATCTGCAGCAGTAAACTGACTTGTGCAAATGTGTTCTACTCTTTCTGTCAAAAAAAAACCTTTATATGTTTAATCAAACTTAAAATATCATGAGTTTGACAAAATTTATAGACAAAAATTTAAGATTTATGTCACTAACTCATAGACTTTTATAAATTAAATTTAGCCAAACTTATAACAGCTTGATTTTGGTTAAACTTATAAAGTTATTTTCTTGGATGGAGGGAGCAACTGCTATGACTTGTTTGACCTTTTCAACAAAACACGCCTCAGATTACTGTGTCTCTCAAGAGTCGTAAGAATATTCATGCTCTCATAGTAAAATATTTTTGTTCAGATATATTAGTATAATGTCATCCTAAACCTGTTTTTGAACCCCAGTGCCCTTGAAACATTATAGATAAGTATAAATATTAGACAAAAAAAGGCATTGCATTTCTGTAGTATATGCGGGCAGATATATATAGAAGCTACTAATAACTAAAAATGGCAAGGCCACAACAAATACAAATACTAGTAGATACTCCCTTCGTCCACAAATAAGTGTACATCTCATTTTTTAAGAAGTCAAGTATTTTTAAATTTGATCAAATATATACAAAAATATACTAATATTTATTATATATAATATGTATCATTAGATTGAGCGTGAAATATACTTATTTGTAGATACAAATATTGATATTATTTGATATATTTCTAGTCAAACTTAAAGAAGTTTAATTTCTCGAGAAACGAGTTGTGCAATTATTTATGGTAAAGGAAGTATATATCGTGTCAGAAATCAAAATGAAGGTGATCACGTGTTTCACGTGTAAAGTCAGATTATTGCAGACAGTCAATAGATGCCAATTGCTTGAGTCTGCTTCACTTGTCTTCTCAAGAGTATATAAACATGTACTCCTTTTTTATCTATCGTTCTCGCTTCTCGAAAAAATAATTATATTTAACTTTAACTAAATATATAAAATAAAATATCAATATTTACAATATATATAATTAGTACCATTAGATAGAGCATTGAATCTATTTCTATAATAAATTTGTTCGGAGATATATAAATATTGCTAATATTTTCTGTAAACTAAGTTAAATTTAAGAAAGTTTATATGGCACGACTCTCACGATGACACTCGAATAGAGATGAAGGGAGTATGATTGATTGGTTAATTGACACTAGAGCAGATGTAGATGGTTGATTGACTGATTGATTGAGACAACTAGGGAAGATCAGACATTATTATCACGGTGGACTGTAGTCCCACGTGTTATTTGGAAGAACATCAGAGACATCAGTACAAGGATATTATTTGTTATTACTACCTTTTATTAGAGCTCATTTGATACTATTGTGCTTGTTTTTCATACAATACATTGTGCAATTGCAATCAAATTTGAGAAACTTTATTTAGCACAATCTTCTTTATTTATTTCTTGCAACAGATGGGTTAACTGTCACTACTAGAAACCAGAATTTGATGGCCAAAAATCGCCAAGATAATGAAAACTGACCACAAATCATTAAGCTAATCTATCAAGAATATAATAGAGTATTTTGTTGGAAGTTTTTGCCCTCAAGAATGATTTATTTGGAGGTTGGCCTGCAAGAAAATTAGCGCAACAACAAATTAAGCGACAAAGAAACACTTCCACCACCAAGTAAATAACTTTCCCGGAGGTAAGTTACCACCAATGAAATATTCTACCGTCAAGGTAAAAGTTAATTCCTTTTTTTAAAACGATAAAATTTATTTCCTTGGCTGCCCTTATCTTCCAAAGAAATTGTAATTGTGATTTCCATGGGGACTAGCCCTCAACGAAATGCATACTACAAACAAATTAGAAAAAAAAAACTTACCATGACCAATAAATTCTAAAATTCGAGTCACTCCCAATTGACCCATGATGACATGCATATATACATTTTATTATGGATTGCAACCAGGATCTTGACTTCATATATCAATAAGAGTTTTACAAGTCCATTCTTATTGTAACTTTCCTTGGCAAGGAAATTGCATATAACCTCAAGGAAATTACAATTTTCCTTGTTGGTTTAAATAACACCCAAGAAAATTATAATTTCCCTTCACAATTTACAATATCAACCTCCTTGGTGGTGCATTAACCCTCCAAGGAACATACATTTTCTTGGAGGTGACTAGCACCGGCAAGGAAACCATATATTTCTTGGCTCTCAAAGAACACTACTAGAGAAATTTTAATTGAGGCAGTCATTATTTATTAATGGAGGTGGGCTTCGCAACCGCTTTCAATGAAAGGTTTCGGTTAATCATGCATCTAAGGAGGTGGTTGGTTTGTCTGCCTCCATAAATCAAACACAAAAACAAAAAAAAAGAAAATCTAGTGGATAGGCCTGTCGAGCCCATTCATGAGCCCGTCGAGCCCATTCATGGGCCCACTGAGCCCATCCATAGGTCATCACTGATGCATCTACACACCTGTTGTTGATCTGGTTGTGCCACCTCTAGAACCACCACCGGGGATGCCACAGCCCTGGATCCGCCACTGCCAAGCTAGATCCGCCAATCCCAAACACGAGCTCGCCATGTCCTCTGCCATCGAAGCCACCAAGCCAGATCTGCGCCACCATCGAGCGAGGGAAGGAGACTAGGCTCATGCCGCCATGCCGCGCGTCGGAGGGACCTGACTCCGGCCACCGCCCCGCCGTGGATCCGCACACCCCGTTGTGGGCGGGGGCCGGCCCGCCCTAGATCTACCGTGCAGGAGAGAGCTGTCGTGAGAAGGGGCCCCAAAGCCGTCCGGCGCTCGTCAGCCACCGCCTTTGCCCACGCTCACAGGCTAGCCCTAGATCCACGTCCAGGGCGCAGCCACCTGGCTTCACCGACCTTCACTGGTGTTGGTCTAGATCAAAGCATGAGAAGAGAAAAGGGATGTAGGACGAGGGAAAGCGACAGTGGTCATGCTGGAACCACGAGGAAGAGGGAAGGAGGGCGTGCTGATAACCTATGCGAGTGAGGAATTGGAGGTGTTTTTGGATCTGAGCACAATGGAGAGAAGGGAGTGATAGAGGCACTGAGGGTGAGGAAGTGTGGCTGAGGGAGGGAGAAGTGAAGGAGAGTTGAAACCCTAGTCGGATATATATAAGCGTGAGATATGAGGATTGGATATGGGCTCTACTGGGCTAGGATTTTCCCAGGCGGGCTTTATAGTGTGTTCGCCTCCTAAAATCGATTTACGGAGGTGGGCGCCTTAAGATGACCGTGTCCATAAATAGCCCATTTTCAGAGGCGATTTTTTTAATGTGCTCGCCTCCATTAATCGCTTTTAGGAGGCAGTTGGATTTTGACCGCCTTGGTAATTAAATGCAACCACCTCTGTTAATAGTCCAGATTTTTAGGAGGCGGTTGAATTTTGTGGCCGCTTTCGTTAATGTTTGGGCACCATCACCTAAAATCATTTCTGTAGTAGTGGAAATTCTTGACCCTCATGGTAATTCGGATTCGGGACGGATCATGCAGAGTGAACGTATTAGCGTGAGATCACGACATTTTTATTTATTTCATTACATGGCACATACAATTCTTGCATGAGATCAAACCAACATATCATGCACCTTGATGCCATTTTTTGGATGACACAGCCTTAATAGCAGAGCCTAGAGGCCACACAGCTTCGACATAGTACTCTCCATGCTTCACCTTGTCCACCACGGTGATCTCCTTGGTCGCCTCCACACCTGTATCGCACGCAATTTCATTAGTCACAAAATATCCAAAATTAGTTGTTGTGTGACCCACACATAACATTTGTATCATTGCATTCTACCCAACAATTGCATTGATGATCATTTACACTAACCAAAGCCATCTACTAGCAAAGTATACTGGTAGGCAAGGTCCATGCATAGGTAAGGCACATCGACATCGTTGACGTTTGGATATTCAATTTTGGCTTCTTCAACACTCATCTGGCAAACCCTCTCCGCGGAAGCTCTGAATGCGCCAGGGGTAGTTTCTCCGCTTGGTGCATTGCCATCTATGATGCCGACCTTTTCAGAGGGAAGAAGGTTCAATTTCAGAGACCTTCAATTTTTATGCATGCTTTCAAACTAAATCTATGCAGGTTAATAAGTAGATTAAGAAGCTAGTCGTTGCTACACCTCTGAGGCCACGTAGTAGAAGCTGGATGCAACATAGAGGTTGTCTTGGCCTGCTCCGCCACCGCCATTCCATATGCCATTGAATGTGCAGTTCTTTGTTTCACATGGCGCATTCAGGTTCAGTGCTTTGCCTATCTCTTCTCTGCATTTGTAGTAGACTGCTCCTTCTGGTGCGGCAGTTGCATCGTATTGCTCCTCATTGTAGGTGTATTGACCTAAAAAATGAAAATGAACAACAAAAAGAGGCCTAGTTATATGGTTATTGGAAAAGAAAACAATCTGAAGTATCTATATAATATATGTTTTTTTTAGAAACGGAAGCTTTTGTTAAACCAAAGAGCAGTACATCGAGTTGATACAGACTTTGGAACACTCCCAATATCTACAATATATGTATGCTGAACAAATATACCGATGAATCCACGTAACATGCAGCTGCTGAATGGTCCATTCTTTGCCTTCAAAATCTCTGCCCGTGATGCAAAAGCACCATAGTGCAAGTAACTGCAAAGAGATCAAGGTCACAACATATATCATCTTAATTTGTGTTTAACGTAATGGCTTTGTAATTATCAATAAACCCTAACCTAAAAGTTTATATATACAGACACTCTTCTATGAGAGAATATGTTGATCAAAACCTGTGAGCATAGATGTTGTAATCTTTCCCTTTAAGATACTCTCTTATAACATAGGGGTCTTCCCCATGAGGTGCCACCGGAGCATTTGCAGCGGTATTTGCAGAAATGGCATAGGCTATTTGCACTGATCCACCGCCCATATCAACCACGGCTACTGTCTGTGAGTAGTCCCCTCCCAATTTATCCAACAGATAATTCAGAGCAACCTACAACCCAGGCTCAGAGCACTCAAATCCATATTCTTAGACAGATTGTGTATATATTAAATTGAGGTGAAAAAAACCAGCATTTTCTTAAAGGTTTTTTTTTGTTTGGGTTTACCCATAGGTATGATCCTTCTTGAGATCCCTCAATAACATTGATCCACTCGGGCTTGGTCTGAAATTTGGTCTTAGTGTGGACAAGGTTCCTGACCTATATTGAAATTTAATATCAGTTAGCATATTATACTAGTAATTTTGAAGCCATGATGAGAACCTGAGGTAAGTGAGAGAAATTAAAACTTACCGCTTCAAGAATCTGGTCCGATTGCTCTTCTCCAATAAGTCTCAACCCAGCAGTTGCCTGCAAATTTCATTGGTATATATATGCTAAATCAAGACAATTAGCTGGGTCCATTTGGAAAGGAGACGTACATTAATTTGCATCGAACTAAACGAACTAACTTGTGAAATGTCCAATGTAATTTCACTGATTAGACTGTCACCGCCCGTAAGTAGAGTGTGTATTAGAAGGTGTGGATTTCAATGTACGTAAGTGCAAAACTAACTATCTGCAGACCTATATATGATGGATTTTTTTTCTAGAACACGCCTTCACGTGTATTTTATATATGATGGATTGGAAGTTGAGATCATCACTTATTATAGATTTGTAGTGAATTTGTTCACGTACTCCGAGTCTAAGCGGGGTCCTTTTCATCAGCTGTTTAGGGACAACACTTTTGGCCTTGTCAAGAAGAGGCAGTATGGAATTTGCTGCCTCTTGGGGATGTCCAGCGTATGAGCTCAGCCCAGGCTTCACCTGCAGCAACAAACAAAGGTTTTTGTTCCTTGCCTTAATCCATATATACGACTATAGAGCTAGCAGTACTGTCGAACCACATACACAGCAAAGCTCATGGTTTCATGAATAATGGATCCATGCATGTACCTTAGCGAACACCTCGATGCCTTCGTCGCCGATCTCGAGGAGCTCGAGCTTCCTGTCGAACCTGAAGACGTGCACACGAGTCCCCGTGCTGCCAGCATTGAAGATCACGGCGTACCTCCCCATCCCCGGCGGTGAACTCTCGGGCGCCGCCGCCTCGTCGACGACGATGCCAGCTTTCCGGCCGAGCATGGAGTCTGCAAGGACAGTGCTGCTGGGGTAGGACGACGAGGACATCAGCTGCAGCAGGAGCAGCGCCGCGATGCCGACGACGAAGTGTGCCATTGCTGCTAGCTGCCTGCTAATGCAGTGGCAACCTGCGAGGCATGCTCAAGTCGTCGCACACGGCCGGCGGCGGAGAACAGCTAGGCAGCGCGTGCTGGGGAGTGAGGAGAACACATACGCAAAGGAGTCGTTTTTATAAAATGGAAAGAACATGCAATGACCAGATGAGAGATATTCATATACCAGCACCTCAGGGTATGGTACTATGGTTTCCTTTACCTAAATTATTACAAAAAAACTCAGGGTATGGTTTGCATTGCAATTCAAGTCCCTGACAATATACTACAAGAAATACCTTTATACATAACGATTTATTTTCGTCATAGACAAGCAAAAATGCGTCATAGTTAACTAACCATGACGATCGGAGAAAACGTCATGTATCCCGCGTCATAAATTTGCTAACCCAGATAATCTGTCACAGATTGACATTTGTATTCGTCATAGAATCCCTGAAAGGCCATCCAGCCCAGGGTAGGCCCGATAGCCTATGACAAAATAGACCGTCATAACCATCTACTGCACAGTATGCCATGTAGATGTTTCTCCGTCACTGATTTGAGTTGCTATGTAAGCGCCATATGTTCACAAAATTGGCCATCACAAATTATATAATGAAAATCACATAAAGCCCAATCATTTGATTAACTCAATTTGCAGTACATTAACATAACATG